>Ga0126338_10000040_pt1 | contig 37921 bp, 14 predicted proteins | sample OrbCmetagenome_2_FD_92529 | JGI IMG/M metagenome (GOLD analysis project Ga0126338, IMG submission 92529) | Coral microbial communities from Petempiche,Puerto Morelos, Mexico - Orbicella C C metagenome | ecosystem: Host-associated > Invertebrates > Cnidaria > Coral | place: Petempiche,Puerto... | reverse complement strand
TTAGGATTAACGACATATTTTTTGTGATTTTCGCAAAAATCTCCAGGTAACTTAAATCTAATGACAAAATGAAAAACATACCTGGTTTGGATGCAAAATTGCAAGCGCTGTTTCACTTTACCAGTAGCATTTTACATCGTTTACGCTGGTCTTCAACCGCCATCTTCAAAACACGTGAGGCTCCTTCTTTTCTGGTAATTATCGAATAGAATTATGGGTAAATTACCCGAGTATAATCGAACGAATAACGAGCAAAGCGAAGTAAATACGAAAATTCCCGGTTTTTGAAATGGCCGCCATGTTGTGGCGTCACATGGTTATCAAATCTGATAACGATCCCGGACTGTTTACAGTCGCTTGCACCATGTCAAGTTAGTTCTTCTTTGAATTTCTGACGCAAGAACTCATTATCTTACCGCAGAAATGCTCTACATTGAATAGATTTTCGCACGTACGTTTTTATAAATAGAAGCTACCTGTAATTATATAAATAGCTCATTTCCCGAAGGTGCCCGCTCATACAGGTTTAACCATACTCGATTGCCCCCCAAAAAAGAGACATTGAAAGTCACAAAATTGACGAGCTGTATGAATATTCCAATGATTCAAGCCGTGATTAAATGTTTTAGACGATCAACAGTCAAGAGAATCGAGGAGAATTCGAACGACGTGTTCCGCTGTTTATATATACGATATTGTAAATAAATACGGGCACGGCGAAATGAGGAACAAATGGTTGATAAATAGAAGAAACGACATTACGCAAGGCTGGGAGTTCTGCAGTCTTTAATATCGCCTTGGAAAGGTGCTGTCCTTGTAGTATAGTGACTCTAAGTTGAACGCATTTTTTTTTTAAATTTCTAAGATGAGAAGAGGTACAAGGAGAGAAAAACATCACTGAAACTGGCTTGGAAAATAGAGAACGAAAAAAATGAAATGGGAGGAATGAAAATGAGAATTATTACTTGCTTTGGTGATCGGACAAGAAGCGGTACTTTCTTTATAATTGTCTCGGTCTTTCGGACAAGGATAAGTCGGTCGCTCGGACCGATAACTTCATGAATGTTTTCAACAGTGTTACATCTCCTCGTATATTCTCTTACCGTTGCGTTTTGCACTATTTCGTAACAATGCCAGTGGGCCTTAACTTTTAACTTAACCTACGGATTAAAACCTCAAGTCAGTGGCATCAAAATTGTCACTGTTTACAGGCGATCCATTTTCATAGCCACATAGGCTCATAGCCACTTTGTTTTCTTATCATTGCAGTCTAAAGAAAGTTTCGGTCCTTGAGAATAACTGGCGTCTTATTGTGCAACGCAGATAAGGCAAACGGAGTCAGTTTTATCAATTTCTATTTTGCTTCGCTTTGTTTTATTTTCTTGTCATGGTTGTTGTTGATTGAATGACTTAAGACCTATGCCCTTGGTCACACTGCGTGTTTAGGTGTAAGTGATGTTTGTAAGACAATAAAAGCATTAAAAAAAATTTAAAAAAAAAAATCGCGCGTTTTATGAATCCATGATATACAGAAAATTAAGGTACAATAGCATGGTGATTCGAGACAAAAGAAGATTAGAATGATTGATCTGACTAAAGGTAAGCGTAAGCCTTATCATCACATTCGTCTCACGAGACAGTGAAGGAGGACATTTTGTTATGGCTCAACGACCTCAACTAACGGGAAATTGTTTTTCTTATCTGCGAAGTGGCTCACATCTGGTAACATTTAACTTTAAACAGACTCGGCGAGCTCTCTAGGCTACCTCGCAGTCTTAGGCAAACGTTGGTTTTTCGGACATTGGTCGGATATTTGGAAATCTCTGAATATAACCATACTAGAGCTTTTTCCCGTTGTTTTGGCAAATGAGATTTGGGGCGCCATTATGTGTAATCATTGCATTGTTTTCTTTTCGGACAATCACGCTGTGGTCGTTATTATAAACAAACAGGCCTCCCGTGAACCAGAAGTTATGGTCTCAGTTAGTTCGCAGACTCGTGCTAAATTGTCTCAAATATCCCATTATGTTCCTTTCATTACATAATGTTGGCCTTTACATTAGGACGCCCTTTCTACAGGTTAATTATGCGTCGTAGCAATGTTGTGTGCATGCGACGGCCTTCACTTACAATCAGTAAATACAGAGATCGTTCTGGATTTTAATGGCCACTTAATTGGCGTTTAATTGGCAATCACTAACAAGTTGTGATTACAATAGCACACTGTTATAACGAAATTATAAATCACTATGGCATTTCAACTCAGGAAAAACTGGGTGGAGGCAAATTACGCCAACAGCCACATTCTGTGGCAAACCCCACCAAGGCCGAGCACGCACACCAAGCACAAAAACAAATGGCGAGTTTAAGAATTAAAAATAAGCCAGGCCAACCTCCGATGGTAATCGGCTTTCTAGCCCATGCCTGCCGAGAGCCGATTATTCCTACAGGCATTGAGTAAAACGTAAAAACCCTAACCTACGAAAAAAGCCCAAGAAGGACAAAAAGTACGTCAGGCAATACATCAGAAACACCAGGCCAATCTCTGACGTGTTTCCGGTCTGTATAATAAGAACACAAATAAAATCGTCTCTTCAGCCCAAGCCTGCCGAGAGCCGATAACTCTGAATGATATAGACCTTAAGAAAAATTTCTTTGTGAACACCAGGCAGTTCTCCAGCCCATGCCTGTCGAGAACTGACTATTTGGTCGTTATAAACGGGTATCAGCCCATGGCTGCAATAACCGAAAACGAACCTAATTTGCCCACGCAGTTGGCGATCGTATGTATAACTTAAAAGTGCATCGGATTTCCAACGACCAAGACCCCGAATCTGCGCGTCAGACATGCCGTTTTCCGCTGGTAGACTAGCTGCACCAATACGAAAAGAGTGCGATTTCTAACTGGAACAGTGTAAATCACAAAAAGCAAGGGCTCCTTTGAGCTGCCGCGTTAAGACCTCCGTTTTGACGGCTGAGCCAAAAAAGTGCACCAGAATTGGATCCTCTCATCCGGCACCAGCGTAGTAAAAATTCAACAGGACAGAATAGGCGTTTTTCCTCGGGGGATGGGTACGGCTGCACGTAGGCTATCCCATTGTGTAACTTGCGTCCCAGCATAATTTATTCCGTACCATGTGACCGGATCCTGCGGCTACACGTAGGCTAACAATGGGACTTCCAAAACAAAGGAACTCGTACCAGTCCGGCCCGACCTCCCTTTCCTTTGTGGTCGCTCATGGGGTTTTGATCGTGAGTTCACCCACTCGAAAAACTCCATAAAAGCCACGAGAAACATTGTTTGGAATAATAAAACCTGATAGGCGGGCGTGATGGTGTGACTTAAAGCCAGCACCAATTTATGTAATACTGAGAGCGAGTGACAGGCAACCGTTTGTCCGGTTTTGAGCAGAGCCTGCTTTGAGCAGTCGTGATCTTTTGTACAACAAATGCTTTGGTGGGATCAGAGAAAGATCCAATTTTATGGACATAGCTCAAGGCGAAAATGTAAGTCGAAATGGTAGAAGGTGCCAATTTTTTGGCCACAAAAAGTACTATATCACTGACACTCTGTGGAAGCTGTGGGAAAACTGTGCCACAGTATCTGGTGGAAAAATTTCAGAAATGATTCCATGTTTGTTCATACGTTTTGCGTGACCCCGGTGATGTAGCAGAGTGCATAAAGCGTTTTAAGTTAGCTTCCAATTCTGCGGTAGTAGGCTGCTATGAACCGGGGTGGGTTGAACGTCTGCCTGTGGCGCAAGAAGCTTGAATTTGTCTACCTGTAAGTGAGACAGTAAATCACATTCTCGGTTTAAAATGCCTGGTATGTGTTTAGATTTGAAAAAAGAAAATGTTATTTATGTTGGGACCAAAGACAAGCTTATCAGTAGATAACAGCTAGGGAGCGGCATTGTGATAAGCATTTTTCTGGGTAGCCACTGCGGTTTATTAGACGCCCTTTTATCTGTCACGTGGAGAATCATCAGCTATGTAATGGCTACGACACGTAAGTTCTTTCCCTTTTTCTTCGATCAAGCTCAGCGAGCACATCCCAGCGAAATTGAAAGTCTATCGCTTCTCATTTTGTCCCGCCGCCCCCCACAAAGCCTCCTCGGTTGTTTTCTAATCTTGTTTTTATTTTTGTGAGGTCGTAATTTGCCCCCACCCCCTGCCCCCACCTAATTTTTACTGAGTTGAAATGTTATAGTTATTTATAATTTCGTCATAACAGTGTGCTTTTGTACTCACAACTTGTTAGTGATTTTTGTCAATTAAACGCCTCTTAAGTGGCCATTAAAATCCAGCACAATCTCTGTATTTACTGACAGTAGGTGAAGGCCGTCGCATGCACACAAATTTGCCACGACATATAATTAACCTATTGAAAGGGCGTCCCAATTTAAAGAAAATTAATGTACAATAGCATGGTGATTCGAGACAAAAGAAAATTATAATGAAGACAACAAGCAACATGGATGAAAATCAGTGCAATATTTTACTGAGTTGACGCTGAAAATAAGCGGTCTTAAAATGCTTCAATAAATTTGAAACTCCGGGTTTACGTTGAATACGGATTAATCTCATTGAGGGCCAAGTATTTAAAAAAATTCATCGAGTGTTGTTTTTAATTCCCGCTCAATTCAATAATTTTAGGGGCAATTTGTGATAAAAAGCAAAATAACACCCCACACCAGTTGATATTCAAGCCACCGTTTCTGAAAGTCAAACTGAGCGATTTCTCTGGGATTTTCACTAGAGGTAATTAGATGTCATAAGATTCATTTAAGACCAGAATACCATTTAGTCAAGTCTTGTGGACATAGTTTGCAATAACATTGAAACAGCTTCGTTTTTTGTATTTTGAGACCTTGAAACTTCACTCTTAATTTTCTCGAAAACGCTCCGGTTATAGATTTTTTTAAAATCTTGCCATCGTCAAGACAACTATGTCAAGTCCGAGATCCCGACGTCGTATTTCCATAATAATCCCTGATGGAAGTTATTCGGTCTTATGTAAAACGGGGTATGACGTTATTTCGTTGCTATGGTAACGCAGATCCTGGGTGAAATGTACCCCATTCGAAACTTCCATCTTTCTCTAGTACAGCAGTAACTTTCGATTTTCTGTTGGTTTGATTATGCTGGTGCTCTTGTCGCTCAAAGTTGAACGGTATCGTTACTCAAAAATCCCATCGAGCCACCTTAAGATGTTTCTTCAATAAATGGAACATGCATGTCACATGTTGCCAGATCAATCAAAATAAAAGATTTTGTACCTATATGTGAAGATACACTGACTGTTTTTCCTCCGTTTTTCGTGAAAAAAATCAGTTATCCTATACAAGAGCTATCGAATCAATTTTACGCTTCAGTTAAGATTGCTTAGAGCTTAGGAGCCGGAAAAACGAACGGGTCCGTACGTCATTGTCTATTTTGAGAAAAAATTTGAAGGTTAGGGTTTAAAGTTGTCTGTATAGTTCATCAATGATCGGGAGAAGGAAAAAAATTGAGATATTTGCCCACCCTCGCTGTGCGTCACAAACAAATTTGCCGCGTGAAGGTTATATAACAGTGAAAATACTGCATGTTTGGATCCTAATTTGAAGGTTAGAGATTAAAGTTGCTTTTATAGGTCATCGATGACCGGGAGAAGAAAATGAGATATTGCCCACCCTCGCTGTGAGTCACAAACAAATTTGCCGGCTGAAGTTTGTTTGCATCGTAATTTAGAGGTTAGGGAGTAAAGTTGTTGCTATATATGGTTCATCCGGCAACTTGATGCTCTGGACAAAACTTGAGATTATTTGCTCACCCTTGCTGTACGTCACAAGCACATTTGCCGCCTGAAGTTTATAAAACAGTGAAAATATCGGCGTTTTAGTTGTATGTTTCCTGATGCACACCACATGCCGAGGGATTTTGCCGAGAATACGAAAGTTTTTTTTATCGCGGGCTCTCACCTCTGGCGCGCGCGCAAAATACAACAGCAAATTTTTCGTTGAAATAAATTTGGAACCAAACCTTGTTATAATGTTTGCCAAAATCAAACGTTATTGATATTGCTTTTGAGTTTCCTCCCTCGTGTAATTGAGGTTACATTTTTTTCTCTACTTTGATCAGTTTTTCTTAACGGAAATGAGGCAGTCCAGCAGGAAGCTGTTAGGCGCTCTATATTGTATTCCTTCAATGCTTGTTTCTCTAGTTTAATTAACAACCCATTGCTGTTTTTTGTTTATTTATTCCAATAACTGTGTACGGTACCTAACTTTCACCATTTTTTATCAAGTACTTTTAACTTCGCTTTGTTGTTCATCAGTATTTTTGTGTTTCGGCCTAAGACTGAAATTGAAACTAAAATCGAAAATCGAAATGAAAAATTGCGGCTCTCGTATCTTGGCGTGTTATTACCATTTAAGATAGCATCATTTATTACTTCCGGTCTCGTGCAAGAGAACTTATTTGCAGCTGGTCCGTTTCGCCTCATCGATCGCTTTCCTTTTACATATATTGAGTTCAAATATTGTAGGAATATATAATTTCTCGGCGGAGACACAGTAAGAGGTGATCAAAGAATCGAAGACACTTCAGCAGCTTTTAACTACCACTTTCGTTTATCTCTCTCTGCTCTGTTCCTCTTACTATTTGCTTTATTCTACACGCACTCTATCATGCAAAATTAACCTTGTGTAAGAAGAAATGTATTTGTCAAATAGACATCCAAGTCCATCAACAAAATAAATGCGAGAACTGAAAACTGTTAAAAAAGCAGTATTTTATGGTGAGCAGTAATCGTCTTTGACCTGTAATGCGCCTTAAAATGATTAGAAGCGTTTGAATATCTGTTTGAATCACGTGAAATAACGAATTAACGGTATATAGGATACATTTTTCAACGGCTTAAAGCGAAATACACAGTTCGCTCCTAACGGCGTTTAATTAAGAGAGAGGGTTGGAGGAAGAAACACAAGGCATTTGAATCTGATTATATTGTTTATATTATTCGAGACGAGCGCTATCGACGCTTCTCGTAATTAAACTTCCCTATAATGTAGATCTATATTTAGACACCACCCTCGTCTGAGTGATCAAACAATAGTGACAGGTGTTTGTAATACTATGGGCTTAGCCAGTCATCTTTTGATGGTAGAAAAATAACCAGTCTGCGTCAAAGAAAGGAAAGTATAACAAACATTTTCTAGCCGGATATTTTTCAATAAGCACACATCTCCGTGGTTTTGTATGACTCTCTTGAGCTCGAAATGTAGCCATCTCTTGTTCAACGGATCACAGCACATCGATTAGATTGTCAGTGGGGCAGTAAAAGTTTCTTTGTTTTAATGTTTACCGCAAAGGTCGCCCTCTGAACGCTATAATCCTGAACTGTCTGCTTCAGTTAACGTCTTCTAAATTTGGCGAGAATTGGTGCAATGACTGACAACATGGCGGCCCATAACCAATGCGATAATGCTTCATTCACAGATGACGAAGCTTATACCTGCAACAGGGTGCAAGAGATGACTTTTTTGATTTCCTATGCACTTGTTGGCGTCGTAATGTTCTTCGGAAACTCCTTCGTGTGTTTGGTCTTTCTAGCCTCCAAGAAACTACGTCGCAACTTTATGAATATTTTCCTGTTGAGCCTGTCAGTTTCTGACATGCTGATGGCGTTGCTTATCGTGCCATTTTACACCGTGCACTGTTTTCGAGACTGCTCACACGTTTTAACTCCGTATTGCTGGCTTTTGAGGAAGGCCAGAGACTTTGCTTTGACCGCTACGATGTTAAACACGTGCGCTATATCCTATGATCGATACCTCGCCATTCTGCGGCCGCTACAGTATGGAGTGAAGATGACCAGGCTCAGAGTTGGAGCTATCTTAACGTTCGTGTGGCTGATACCTGTTGTGGTAGCCGTCACACGGAACTTCTGGCACCATTCGGCGCAGGGCGAAGAACGCCGGCATCTTACAGTCAAGTTGTACGATGTGGCCGTAGTGATCGTGCCCGTTATTCTCTTCCAGACCGTAATTTTGGCGGTAAACATTCAGATAATCCGCAAAATCCACCAGCATAAAAAAGCCACTCGCAAGACTGACGTTACGTCATGCCCGAGCGAACTAACGCGAGATCTGAAGGAAATTTCCAGACTGATAAAGGGGACTACGTCTTGTGTTTTAGTCGTTTTAACATTTGTAATATCTTGGCTGCCCAAAGCTGTGCATAATTTTAGCTATGTGTTCGATTCTCCGGACTCTGTCTTATCGAGTCCACTGTTCTTCCGAATCTGTTTTCTTTTCTTATTTATACAATCTTGTTTTAACCCTTTTATTTACACGGTTTACAGAGCTCAGTTTAGAAAAACTGCTCGAAGTGTTATCTCGAAGTGGTGTTGTTAAGTTGAAGATCACAATAACAATAAGAGGAATAAAGAAGAGTTTCCGGGCTTTTCTCAAACTTTGAACATGCAAGACTCAGAATATGACGAAGAGGAGCCTTCATGCAAGGTCGTTGTCTATATTAGTCAAAGACCGGTTAAGTTATCACAAAACGCTACCAAAAATCAAATAAGGCTTAGTTCTTCTTTAACCGAAAAAAAAAAAAACTGTAGCTGAGAGTATCATTTTCTTATTTTTTGTCTTTATAACTCAGTGGTGTAGTCTCTTAAGAAGATTATGTCTTTGACAGTTAAAATGAGAATTTGAACTGCTGGAGTGAGCAAATCAAACAGAATGCAAAATGACTGTTACCGTGGGTTATCACGAGTGTCGTGTTATCTCTCGTTCATCAGTCGGTAATTTCAGGTAAGACATAACAACAGATAATTATACATGGCCTAGTCAAAACCCCGTCAAAACTGAATATCAATGACGATGCAATAGTCAATAAATATCCAAATGAAAACTGAAGTTTCTATTGAGTAATTATCCGAAAACTTGCGAGCTCCGTAGAATTACCTTTATGATCTATGTAATGAGTCAACTTGAAGGGGTTTCAACTGAATTTAATGAAAGAAACTGTCTGTTTGTAGCGACATTGGTGATTTGGTTCGCAAACAAACCCTGCCTGGCTTTTCAAAACCGAATAATTAATTACTACTGCCCACACAGAATTGAAGGAAAAGTAACTTTCATAAAAGCGTTCCCTTTACAATTCAGTTGTTATGCCGGGTCGTTCATCAGTTGCTTACACGATGTAGGTGTTATTTTTTCCTATTACCGTTTAATCTTTCAACTGACGTTAATAATAGAACTCGTTCTTAGCTTACGGGTATATGCAAATTTTATACGATATTTGAAAAAGTGAAATTAGCCTATCAAGTTTCATAGTTATTTTAGTGAATTTTCCCTATGACTACTCTGGAATTGGAAGCTAGTAAAAGCCTAGCTAATTACTAATTCGGTCCATCGAGTTTGATTTTGAGTGGTAGCGAAACTCATTTTTGCGAGAGTTTAGAGTTTTCGTTGTTGAAATGTTTTCTTGGCGAACTATTTGTTGACAAAATTTAATCTCACAAAAACTGGTTTCTTAGACATTTTTTTTTTTTTATATGATTTAATCTGACAAAATATTTCCTTTCCATCCGCCTAAGGCTAGACATCTTAAACTGATTTATTCAATTACGAAACCTTACTCAGGTGAATTATTCAAACTAGTATACCAAAGTAGTATAGTTTACCTTTTGAAATGATATTTTAACGTCGTTAACACCTTAGCTAATAATAAAACCATCTACTGTCTCTAGAAAGTTCGTGCATCAGTCTTCATAGTCGCCATCTTGGATTTGAACGCCAGTGAATACCCCAGGGGACGAGGGGCATTTCTAGGAACCGTTCTCGGGGAGGGGGTGGGGATAGGAGAAAGGGTGTTCGTTGTTTTTGAAACCTAGCTTCTCTTTGTATTTTGCTAAGGTTCAGCCGGAGCAGTGTTACAAAATAAAATGTCATAGAGTGACATTTATAAGTGGAAAATCCAACTTTCTGTTGAAATCCCGCGCAATATAGAATACCGCCGTTTTATACAGTTCTTTACAGCGGAACAAATAACGAGTTCTTCGGGTACAAGTAATGATAATCGGTATTTTTGTTATGGAAGATACATAAGAAGCTTATAGTGTAAATTTTAACGTCGCGTGAGATAGAAGGGAACAACATGCATTTTTATTCCTTCTTTTCTCATCCCTGTAAAAAAAATCTGTAATTTTCACTGTTTGCTAATTCTGATCTGAGTGATAGCGTCACATGATCAATTGTAAAGGACCAAAAAGCAGACTGTCGCGTAGTGACATTTTCTCGAATATTCAACGATTTCATTTCCTTACAAAAAAGCTTTTTTCGTATGAAACTTAACCTTCCTAATCACATCAACAAGTGAACAGAAAATGCGAGCAAAACACGTCTGCTAATAACAATTTTTATCGAGCGCAGCTCCGCGGAAGTACAATTTATTAATTTAGCCATAAGGCGTTATCATAGAAATGCGAAGCAGACTCACTTGCGACCTCTAGGGCCTTGGAACAGTCAAAGTTTAAAATCTTCTAATATAAATAATACAATTTTGTGATAAGTTGTCCATGATTATTTACAAGGATGTATGAATTATGCATTGTTGTTCCTCATCATGATTGATGAGTAGATCCAACACGGCTAGTTGAAAACTGTTCATGTTCATTATCTTGCTGCCTGCAGGGACCGTTCTATACAATCATGTGAAAATCTCTTTCCCACGTAGATGGTAAAAGCCCGAAATATCAACAAGGTTTACATGATGTCTACATATCAGACTTGTTGAGTGAATTACATTCATAATAAATAACTGCGGCATCCTAAATTGCAAAAGCCTCTCTTTTCTTGTGCTATAGTGAACTGTTATCGTTGACGGGGATCAAAAAATTCCGAATTAATTAAGGTGTCAATGTGTCTTTTTACGAAGCTAGTGTAGAATCGAGGAGATGTATTCGCTTTCGTTGAATAGATTAAAATTGGAAATGGCGAGTTGCTAGGAGACCACTCAGTATTCTAAGCCACTGACTGATTTCCTAAGCTAAGAACCCAGAATCCAGGCGTGTAAAGTTGATTCAATCTTTTAATCATTGTGATCTTTTTTTCGTCGTATTCACTGGTTTAGAGTTTGTACATTCATGTTTGGTGCTTTGCTAAAAATACATTATTATACACCATGTTACTATTCTTTTCTAACAGGAACACAAAATTATCAAAGCACGTCTCTCTAACTACGTTTGCGTCTGTTATTAACAAAAATGTTCAAAACAAGTTCGAATAATGAATTAATTATTGACCACGGATATCAGGCAAATATCGTGAATTGCCAATGTCTCACCTATCAATTATTTACCTCCACCTACGTCATCGAGGGAATAATATTAGTTTGCCATTGACGAATCACAACATTTGTTGGATAATTGCTTGTTATTGTTGAATACACACTTCATTCGTTATAGACAGTGTCTAGCAGAAAACATAACTGTTTGAGATTTGAAAACTTAATTCTATATTTCCACCGACTATTTAATAAAACTTGATTTAACGTCATCATATTCTAATTTTTCCAATAGCAGTAAAGCAATTTAATTGGCTCATGGCTTTAAGCAAATTGACAGAAACATGAGTTAAATAAATATTAGTTTGCTTGGATTGATCCTTGTTCTCAGGTTCTTACATAAAAATTGTTGCGATTTTTCACGGAAGTTATTCTTCATTGAAATGCTCTCTGATAATGCTGGACTTTTCTGGTGTGTATCTCAGCGCCTTAGTACATTAACAGTTAGGAATCAGTACGCTGATGCTCGAGGCAAAAAGAAAACCCAGCGTTTTTTTTTTCTTGTTACCCTGTGTACTACATGAATGATAATGCGATAATCTCTCAAGAAGGTGTTTCCACTGATTAAAGTTATTTTAAAAACCCTTAATTGTTGCTCTCTGCCTTTTACGAAAGGCAGAAGGCTTACGGGTAGTGATGTTACATTTCCTACGGGAAATTTTGACCGATAGTTCGTTTTGAAGAAGTGAATGTTGTTTTTTCAACAAATCCTCGATACTATTTGCTGTGTTTAAGCAGTCGTTTCGCGGCTTGTCGAAAATCCGCCCTATAAAATGAGTATATCAATGGATTTACGCACGACTGCAGAAGGAGGAAAAACATCGATAGCTTCACCAAGAGTGGGGTGACTAGATCCGCTCGACCAAACACGAAGGCAAAGTTGTAAACGGAACGAGGAATCCATGACAACACAAACACCAGGACAACCGCAACGCAAGCGATGGTTCCCCTCCTTTTCCTTGATGTTTCGGCGCGCGTTTCCTCGCCAGAGATTTCTTGATTTACAGAGCTGAGTTCCCTCAAGGGTAACGTCTTTCTTTTCTGTGTTTGAATGGCACGAACGATCAGTGCGTTGACAAGAGCCATGATCATTGCCGGCAACATGACAAGAAGGAAGACTAAAATAACGTTATAAACTTTGTTGATAGCCTTGGCATCTTCCTCTGGCATCGTAAGCCACCAGATGTTCCTCGCAGAGGCGATCAGGGCAGGTAAAATCCAGATGGCAAGAACCATGCAAGTCACTTTGTTCCTCGTCATTCTACAGCCGTACTGCAGAGGACACAGAACGGCCAAGTACCTGTCGTACGTGATGGCCAACAAACTGAAAAACGACGAACTGAAGACCAAGTCTTTAGTCTGCGCTAGAATCCAGCACGTGTCGGTAGAGAGGTACTTGCATCCCGCGCAAAATGACGTGTAACCCGGTACAACCATGACGGCCATTAGGATGTCACTCACGGCCAAACTGACAAGAAACGTGTTCATGTACTGTTGTCGAAGCTGCTTAGTGGAGAGAAAGATCGCACAGGTGAACGCATTTCCTGTCAAGATGATCAATGCTAGGACTCCGTTTACAAACCAGAAGATTTGTTGTAATGTCTCGTCACAATTTGTCGTTTCGGTGCGCGTCGAGATGTTAGAATCCATGGAAGTGTTGTTCGATGTGAAATTCTCCATAGGTTTCTCTTGTTGAAGGTGAATTTGACTTGCCAATGATCTAGTGGAATAAGATAATAACAGCAAACGTGGTTTAGGCTTCGCTTATATTTTACGTGTGCAATTACCAGGTGTATCAGTGGGATTTGACGTTAATGGATTTTGTCATTAGCCAATGCCTGGCAATATACATACGGATGTGGATAACTTCTCTGTATTCAGATTCCTAATGAGATATCAACATCACTCGAGGGGAACTAGCAATCATTTGCTATTATCTCACCTACTTGGCACCATAATAAACCATGTTATTTTCCTTATCTTTGTACCACGTTAGACAAGAAAGCATTGTTCATTCCCCTCTTGCTATTGTCCAAAACTGAATGTTTAATCGTGGTTGTTAGGAAATACAAAAGAGTTGCTTCCATCCGTGGGAAGCTGTTTGTCTTTAAGGCACGCGATGAAAAGCGGTTTTAAAATTCTTAAAGGAAAGTCTCCTAAGACATAGCAATTTTTAGAGTTCCTGCTTTTCTTTTGTTAACCCGAAGAAACCGCAGAAAGCGACTCAATGAAAAGCTAAGTCAACTAAGATTTCGTTTTGTTGTATTTAATTTTAGTTTTTAGAGACGTCATGTCGAGGTGATTTACCTGTTTTCGGTCACCAGATTTTGACTCAGCGATTCAATAATTGAAATTTTATTTTTGGACTTATATTTAAACGAAGGGAAACGTGTTTTGTTAACGCAGGTAAAACCAAAAGAATAGTTTAAAACTGATTTATAGACAGGAAGATTGGCAAGCATTGTTGTGTTGTAACAAATGACGATATTAAAAAAAAAAAAAAGATTTTCGTACATTTACTCTCCATTTTCCTACAATAAAATATCGAAATTAATTGCTTATCTCTCCTGAGCGTCAAATCTATGTACTAGACTTCCCGTAATGAGACATATTCATGTCGACATTAAACCAAATCGCTAAATGAGAAACAATATATCATGAAAAACAAAAGCAAGTGGATAATTTCCTCGCTAAGTTGCCCCTTGATGTTGAGAATGGTGAAATATGGTCAATTCTTTGACTTTTCTCGGTGGTAAATGCATCAGCGATATTTTGCAAAACTGCTCAATACGCAAGTTACCTCAGTTATTCTAGAAAACGCCACCTAAGTCAGGTATAAAATTGCCATTTAGTTTCGGCTTGTCTATTTACAACAGATACCTGCTTGAGGCTGATATTTATTTATCTATGTTAGTTGATAACAAATTCAGTGGGCGACACCGATTTACACGTTTCTAGAACATCGTGTTTCTCTTAAATATTAGTCAACATTGTGCGACAAAATTAAACTTCTGCTATGATGCCCAGTGCAAGGGAGATTTTTTCTTCTCGATTATTTTAGACCCAGAAACAAAGATCGTAATGACAGGTTGAAAAGTCACAATTGTGTGATGTCAGTGAACATCTCCTTCCGCCAGATCGGAACAAGTATTTACTCACAGGCAAAAAGGCTAATTTCTGAATTCATGAATACACAGATCTTTTAAGTTCTCTACTGTTAAATTTAGGAATATGTTTGTCTACATAGGAAACCTCAGCTTTGCTTTTCGTTTGCCATTTTCGAATTCACGGTTACTGACTAAACTGGTTTGCAATCGATGCAATATCAAGGACAGAACAAAATCGGAACTGTTTTTTGTATATTGTTCGGTTGCTTAGGAATAAACCAGGTCTGAGTGGAAAAGATCTGTTAAAACGTCCTTTTTCCTAACGATAACTTGACAAGGCGCAATTGCTAAAGCCGGAATGATGAACAAGACCAATTTAATAGATTGTCGTCAGGAAAACGTAGCAAACAGGATGTCACTAATTGGACATGATGTCGGTAACGCTTTGATTGAATCAATCGAGGTGGCGTAACTTGGAAACCGAATTTATTGCGTGGGCTGCAGTGTTGTAAATTTGTTTCGGTCACTGATTTGAGTTGTCTCTGAAGTCTGTCACAACCTGACATAAAGTACAAAAGATAGAATTCCTACGAGAAACCAGGCGCCGGTTCAATAACTCTTAGATTCCAATTCAGATTTGGCGATAAGGGAGTTTGGTACAAACGTGTGAGCAATTATTATGCAATCTTAATATTGAAATAAAGTAACGAATCAAGGATTTCAGTCTTTCGAAATAAACAGAGTTATTTTCGTGTTGATTCTACCCGTCAAAACTGGAACTACGAATTCAGTATTATTTAAAGACAATTGCTTGTGTTTCATTAAATAAAATTCTGTCTGTTGTAGAAGTAGGATGACGTAATTCAGTCGCTTTTTGTATAAAAGTCAACATTGCATCCGTGAAAATATAGAAACATAAGCGACAGAAGACGAATAGGAAACTCTACTTCGGTGTAGAAATGAAAAGCTTTACATGTATTACATTTATTAATGTTGGTTTCTATGGTAACAGGAATAATGAACTTGAGTTTTTTTCCGAGGTTTTAACCGTAAATTCCCGGGAAATATTATTGTCCTTTAGACTGTTTCATAGCATAATCATTTCACTTATTTTCCTTTTTGATGGATCTTAAGGCAAATGGAACCCTGATTTTGGTAACCTCGAGGTCAACGTGCTGAAAGCTTTTAAGGTTACAGTGCTTTTAAGCACGACTGAAATGCGATCTTATGACTGTTTTAACTCAGACGGTAATTTCTGCTATAACGAGGTCTTGACAGAAGCACGTATGCCTTATTTTATTGCTATATATTGTTGCTGTTTCTATTTCTGGGCTCATAATAACTTTACTTTGCCATACAGCTGAATAAGGCTATTAGTAGTTAGGTCCAATGAAAAGTTGGAGGTAAAAGCTGGTGCATCACTGTCACGTGATCCAGTCGACCTCGAATGAAGTGATTGATGTTTTCAGCAATATAGTGGCATGTTTGAGCAATACTATGACGTAAACACATCCGAAACGTCCTGCAAACGGCCAATCATGGCTTACGTTTGGCAAATATTACGTTAGGCTGTGATTTTTATTACTTAAACATTTTCTGAACAAATACTTCCAAAATAACCGGTTTGTTCAACCTGCAAAAGGCGAAACGATAGTTATTCAGTATCGAGTGAAAACCTACCACCGTCAATATCTTCAGCCGATAAGTTTAATAAGATATTTAAAATGGAAGATATGCGGTCCAATGCCACCAAATTGGCAAACCTCGTTGACTTTGACGACGCTGAGAATGAAAACACGAAGACAGATGGTTTTTGTATCAGAACAATTGAACTCGCTTTCTGTGTCTTGTATTCTTTAATAGGGATCACAATTTTCATCGGAAATGGCTTCACCTGTGTAGTTTTCCTGACATCGAAACGTCTTCGAAAGAGCTTCATGAATGTGTTTCTTGTGAGCCTTGCGTTTTGGGACGTGCTAATGGCAATCTTTGTTGTTCCATTTTACGCTGTATTCTGTAGCCGAGGTTGCGAGTATTCCCTCACTCAGCATTGTTGGCTGTTTAGAAAAGCAAAAGATTGTGTCCTTATTGCAACGACTTTTAACATCTGTGCTATCACATACGATCGATATTTAGCAGTGGTTCGACCGCTTCATTATGGCGCGAAAATGACCAAGCGGCGGGTAACCGCTATTTTGGCGGGAGTTTGGACGCTGCCCGCTGTGGTAGCAGGAATCAGAAACGTGTGGAACCACACAAAGAAAAGCGACGAACTGCGTTATGCTAACAAGCTATACGACACTGTTATCATTGTGGTTTTCGTCATCTTTGCGATTTTGGGGCTTTTAGCTGTTAACGTAACGGTTATGAGAGCTATTAAAAAGCACAACGAAAGAGAACTCACCGAACAAAGTAGAAGAACGGCTTGGAGGACCAAGATGGAGAAAACGAAGCGAAGAAAGGGCACAAGGGCTTGTATCTTAGTAGTGTTTGTGTTTATGATCTGCTGGCTTCCGAGAATTGTGTACAACCTGAGTTATATCATCAGACCTCCAGGATTAGCGAGCCCTTTGTTTTTCAGGCTTGCTTTCTTTTGTCTCTTTTTGCAGTCTTCTGCAAATCCTTTCATTTATTCGTTCTACAGGTCTGAATTTAGGAGAGCCGCCTTGAGGCTTGTAAGACGGCGCAAAAGATCTGCAAGTAGAGTTTACCCTTTAGCGGAGTCAAAACAGCTTAGTAAATCAAAAGAAACACACGATCTCGCTCAATCAATCGAGTTATAACAAAAATGTGACGTTGAATTCACTGATCATAGAGAAGATTTATAAGCATGCACTGTGCTTAGAGAGTTCTTTTTCCAGAAAAACTAATATTAATGTAGATTTGCAATGTAAATCAAAGCTAGAGTTTAAGTTACATAAGATCTTGTGTTATGAATTAAATGTGACAAGTATTTGTTGAACTTGAAGGAAAATAAAGAAGACCGCAGCCAGAATGACTCATGGCAAAATGTAAAAGCGTTCTCCGGCTAAATTATTTAAAAAACATAAGCTTTTCACTGTCTCCAACGCGGGCAATAACTCTTGTCCACTCCCATGACAATATAGCATTCTTTTGAACAAAATTTTTTTAGCTTAATTCCATAACTTTATTCCGTTGTATTCTATCGTATTTTATTCCGTTGTATTTTATCACACTTTTTAATGCAGATAGGACCCTGCGCGCGCCCTGATTGGTCAAAAAAACCATGTTTTATCAGAGTATAAAACATAGAAAAAGCGTCTTTTATTGTTTTTCGCCACATTACCTCTATATCAGAAAGCAAATGAAGAAGCCTACGCCGTGTATTACACTCTGATATCACACTCCGGACATTTGAAAACACTAGAGAAATGTAGAAAACACTCGCCTGCGGCTCGTGTTTTCTACATTTCCCTCGTGTTCTCAAATGCCCGTCGTGTTTTATCACAGTGTAAAACACGGCTTAGGCTTCTTTATTTGATAAATATTTTAGAATTTTAGCGAATTTTTATCATTTCGCCCGTTGAAGACTGTAGTTGAGATAGTCCAAAGCTTGTGCTTTTTATATATTCTTAGCTGGAGAACGTTTTTAGACTTTACCATTTGTTGAAATATTGACGGCAATTACAAAGTAGCTTGTGATGTCGTTTTAACTTCTAACCAGGTTTCAAACGCGACCGAGAGCGCCTCCAGGTTTAATCTATTTGCTGGATGGGAGGTTAACAGTCAACCATTAAAATTTCTTTAAATGGCACTGCCAATGCTTTTGGCTGTTTTTTGTCTCATTTAATATTTTTAAAGTAATGTGTTCCTTAGCCGAGTTTCCTTGTGAACAGAAAAAGCCAAACATAACTCTGTGATGTACCAGAGAAACGAATGTAGATTTGTAATGTGAACTTATGAGTAAACTGTTTGTCACAGAGTGTACATTGCAAAATTTGGCAAATATTTGTCGAAATCATGGCAGCACATGAATGTATGTACATATATTTGCTTTAAAATAAGAAAAAGATTTTCAATAAATAGATAGTGTTGTCATTTAAACTTTTTGGCAAATGAAAGCCTTTCCTAATAGTGGATTTTTAATGGAGCTAAGCGTCAACTAGGAGACAGGGCTAAAATAGGTTTATTTTAATGGAAAGATGAAATTTTGAAAAAAAAAAAAAAAACAGCTGCAAAAAATATACCTTTTCTTGGTACTGTGCATGCGGCTCTCTTCGTCTGTTTTCTTTCGGAATCAGCTTCAAATTTTTTCAAGCGGTCTATCTCACCTTAAACAAATTCCTATGTGAAGCGGAATAAACCAAATGACTGCCTTCGGTGTTTTAAAGCCAATCTTTCTCTGACATGTTGACACTGACGCGTGGGTTGTTAACTGCACTGGTTTATTTTTCCGCTGCCCTCGTGCCGGTGCAGATGTATTGAATCGCGCGATATTATTGGTTAGCCGTGCGCTCCACTTTGTTTATATCCAGACCACGGGCACTTGCTGGCCATTTTGAACTATCCTTTTCTTTCCTCCAACTAAACTAACGAGATCAATGCCGGCCTACGACCTATCCTGAAACAATTACAACTGTTTTATCCAGACCGCATGACCAGTATTTAAGGGCTTTTGCTTGTTTTGGTTGACATTTATTCAGCCGAGAAATTGATATCAGTTTAGAGTTTTCCGGGGCGGAACGTATGAAAAAGCAATTGATGAAATCAAGTTGTGCGAGATGGCAAAAATGTATTAGTTAAGTTGTATCGAAGATTACTGCACACCATTTTCTCACATTTTCACTGTTGAATTCACGGCGTTATGTAACCTCACACACTGTGGTGATCTTCTTGCTGTGTTTTGTTGAAATTGAACCAAGTTTCTTGTCAGTTTCATCTGTGTTAACAACTGATTATGGAGATGACTTCCTCACTTTACTTCGCGGGGTATTAAATCAAAGAAAGATATCTGCCAAAATATAAATTTAAAAGAATAATACTTATTCTTTTTGAACTGCAAAACGTTGTAAGACAGGTTCTTGTTTTCTCGAGGTCGTTCTTATGAGCCCTGTGTGTGAAATAGCTCCAACAGGCTGAATTAGTTACAATCAGCGTTGAACTTTACGTCTTGCGAAAAAGAAAGACCAGTTTTTTCAAGGGCAGTTTAGTTGCTTTTATTGTTGCTTTTAAATTAAACTTGTGTAACAATAACTCTCTTATAAAATATGTCCTATAACTTGTTTTAAAGCTGATGAAATTAATACACACTGATTGCTTATGTGTATGCTTCAGTTAAGCGAAGCTCACTGTTTCGTTGTTTATCCCCATAAACTGTTTTAAGGAAACAATAAATGTACTATTTTTATGATTCTTATGACTCACTTATTTTTACTTTTTTTGTTACATAATAGCAAAGGGCCTTGATCACGTACAAGGCTTTTATTTTTTGTTTATTGTTGCGCGGTCATTTTATATGAAGTCAGATAAACGCTTGGCTTGGAGTGACTTTTACCCGATCCGTCTCCGAAACAGGTCGGTCCTGCGAACCCTGCCTCACCTTGCACCTGCGGCGCGGTGTCTGAAAGAAAGGACACAGTTCGAAAAGCTGACAGCACCGACTCCGCTCTTTTAACTACACATTGGCATCGTAATAAACGAAACGCCGCCCGTCTGAACTCTGCTCTGTAGAACCAATAAATCAAGGGATTAAGGGAAGATTGAATGAATAAAGACAGGAAGCAAATTCTGAAAAACAATGGACTTGCCAACCCTGGGGGATTAACGATGTAACTGAAGTTATAAACGGCGCGTGGAAGCCAACAAAAGACAAAAACAAGAACGACTATTACGCACGCAAACGTCCCTTTGCGCATTTGACGCGACAACTGGAAGTCTCTTTTCTCACGGTCAGCTTGCTTTCTTATCGCTCTCATAATTTTCACGTTTGTTATCAACATGAGAACGACCAGCAAAACGACAAAACCAAGTACAATGATACTGTCGTAGAGTTTGTTAGCAAAGCGACTGTCCGATCCATTATGTTGCCAAAAGTTCCGAATACTCGCCAATATCATCGGCAAACACCAAACCCCAGCAAGCATGGAGGTTACTCTTTTCGGAGTGATTGTGGAGCCGTACTGAAGCGGCCGTAAAACCGCGTTGTAGCGGTCGTAGGTGATAGCGTAGAGATTTAAGGTTGTACCTATTTTAACGCAGTCCTTTGCTCCTCTCATCAGCCAGCAGTAACTACGGAGAGAGTACTCACACCCGCGGCCGCAGTACACGGCATAAAATGGAACAACGAGCACGGACATAAGTATGTCCCACGTGGCGAGGCTGACCAGGAATACGTTCATCTTGCTTCGGCGAAGTTTCTCGGTGGTCAGGAACACAACACAGGCGAAAAGATTACCTGTGAAGATGAGAACCCCAATAACGCCGAATGAAATGAAAAACAAGATTTCTGTTGACGTACTGCAGGTGTAGTTTCCCATCTGTATTGTGCTGTGTCGCCGCTTTTTCTGTATAAGTTTCATGAAGTCAAAAATGTCGTAAACACGCAAGCTGCTTGTTCTTATTCGCCGTAAAAAGGCGAAGAAACTACTGCAGATAGTCACGCAAAATACTTCAAGGTTTTCAACTGCCTTCTTGCTTTTTAATTCTGCCAAAACCCAAACGTAATTGTCCGAAGGTTTTGAATTAATCAGGTGCATGTATATCGAACACTTGTGAAATGTTCCTGTTCTTGGACAAAGCCATTTTGACGTTAGTACTTGTGACAAGTTTTTATGTTGTCACCAGCCTTCGCAAATACTGAACGCATGCATTGTATTCATCAATGACAACTAACCGAATGGATCAGGCGTATATCTTGAAATTATGCAGAAATGAAAGTAACTTAGATTTGTTCGCACAATTAATCTCGCTTTTTCCACCAATTTTTATGAAGTTACGTCAATCGCTTGTTTAACTTTATAAGTTATCAACGGAAGGCATCGAAAACCAACATTAACAAATGGAAAATAGTTACAGGTCTTTGCTATCTTTCATTCTCTTTGTATATTGGTTTACCTGTGCACACAGTGTTATCAATTTACTTTTCTGTACAGGTTTGAATAATTTATGTAACTTAACTCCTTTTCACGTCGTTGGAGAGTTGCTTGTGTCCTGTAAAAGCTTGGCGGTCGTGGAGTGCTCTCAAAAAGAGACAGGTGTTGTTATGAACTTCTGTCTTGACAACCCAATTCATTCCAAAGGCACAATTCCGCTGTCGCCTAATTTTACATGAATAAGTTTACGTTTATTAATTAAAGACATAGGGAATTTGAAGGACGGACTGCCTGCGTCAGCGAAGAAATAAATTAAGCTAAGCAATTTCACATTCGTCTATTGAAGAACATTTAATATATTCTTGTAGTGTTGTGCGGCAAACGCTCAACTGCGCTGCGCACGCACAGTGATTAGGAAAGTAGCTCAGTGTTAGAATACATTTGTTAACCCAAACCGTAAACTCCTTTAGGTTTCTTTGTACACATTAAGATCTAAAACTTATTATCATTATTATATTAAAGAATGACCTTAAAATACGAAAAACCCATCCATTTTCAGTTGCGGAATTTTTTAAAACTGCGCTAAGGTTCAATTATTTATACGTTCCGTGACAAGGTGCGGAACTTTTAAACATGTCAACTGCTGAAGAAAAAATTCAAGAAAAATGTGTTTCTCTTCACTGAGTCTTTGTTAAAAACGTTATCAACTTACATTTATTTACTTTTTTAAGGTCTGCAAAATTCGAAAATCTATTCTACACAGCCGGCTGTATTCAATTCTGTTCGTTCATCTTTTCTTTTAAAATTTCTCCATGAACGTCTGCTGCGTATCTCGTTGGAGTTTTATAAAATCAGAGGTTGCTGTGTTCAAGTTCGGACCCTCCATGCTTAGTACAGCTCTTCTGACTTTCAAAGTTTAAGGATCAGTAAATATTTTGTGGGCTCATTAATTTTAACCGTTAACATCGTCACGCAAAGAAAACTATTCAGTAATAACGCAGGATAATTTTTGTTCGATCTCCATTTTACTTGGTTTTAATTGTGAGAAGATAAGTTAGAGATTGTAAAAGTTTAGGCAATAAATATTAACGTTTAGCTGAGTATTTCTCGGAAGGAGCATGTTTTATTTTTCAAGCGAAACACACTGAAAAGATTAAAGTATTCCTCGTTACATAGCCTTGCAAATTCAAAACCTCTTACACTCTACAAAACCTTAACCTCACCTGAATGTGCCTTGAATCTTGTTCCAAAAAATATCAGAACCTTCATTCTTAGGAAACACTTCCTTGTCTTTCAATTTGCAAGATGCTTTTAAAACCCGTAATTTACCCACTAAGGTCCAGTTGTTTTTTTTGTGGTTAACCAATCAAATGGTGCCACGAGCCATACTCACTATCCAATATTGCGGGGGGATAATTCATTACCCGTTTAAGGCTAGACATTTTTAAGGCTATTTCACAGCTACTTAAGTTGTGAATTAAACTGCGATGGTCTTTCTTTTAATAAAATATCTATTCCGCAGTTCAAATATATGAATTTCATATATTTTGTTTTAAATGCTGATGATGTTTGCGCAAGACCATTAAATTTTAATTGAGAAATATACATGAAGTAAACACTGGTGATCTTGTTGCTGGCACTCGTTTTAAATTTCTTTCCGTTGGCTTTCATGTACAGTAAACATTTTGATTTTAAGTTGAGTTAAGTGCGTATTGCAGGGCAGTTTGCCACATTTTTGCGGAACTCTGTTGTGTGTTTTAAACCTTCTGGCGCCAGTTGGGGAGAAAGCCCTAAGGCGTGTAATGGTTATAATATTTTGTCTCTCCCAGGAGACCAATCTGGCATGGCTTAATCGATTTAGCGTCTAAAAAGTTTATTAATTTTTTATTAACACAAAGAAAGGCAGCTACTTTATTGGAGGCAGGACGCTTTTTTGTGTTGAGGCGCTAATTTTTATTGGATTAAAGTTTACTCTAAACCAAAGAAACACTTCGTGTTTCTCTCAAAACAAACCCATTCTTTGTATAGATAGGATATATGGCCACCAATACGGAAGATGTGGAAGAACAGAATAGAGAAGCCAATATTGAAAGAGGGAATGCTTTCAAGTTCAGAGGGGGAGTTTAATTGCAGAGTTTATGAAAAAATTATTGATTCGAATCTTACTCTGATATTCGTCAATGTTTTCTAATCATTGTGGAGCCACTGAAGTTAGTGTATTTTTCTTAAATATTCTTATTAACAATTTTGTTAAGCCCAAATAGTATAAAACCTGGGTGAATACCTTTGTTTAATTGAGTGTTTAGTGGAAAGATTGCCAATTCCAATCTTACCATAATACTGGTCGATGTTTTTTAATCATTGCGGAACTGTTAAAGTTACTGAAATTTCCTCAATATTTTCACTGCCAACTTTGTTAATTGAGAGTTTTAAAATGGAAATATTGTTAACTCGAATCTTGCCGTAATATTGGTCGATGTTTTTTAATCATTGTGGAGGCAATAGAGTTACAGCAATTTTCTCAAATATTCTAATAATGACTTTGTTAAGACCTGGGCGAATACCTTTTAATTATTTAATTGAAACCCCGTCCACACTACACCGGAGAAATCTGAAAACTCATCTTTTATTTCCACTGTTAGGCCTACCGTCCACACTAATCCGAAAACGTAACGGAACTTTTCGAAAACGCTCTTCGAACCGGAAGAATTTGAAAACGCTAGCTTTGCGTTTTAGTGTGGGCGGAACACGGTTTGAAAACGCAGCTTTTTGAAAACGATGATGTCACGGCAAGCATGTGATTTCCTTGCCAGAGGTTTCCTCAAACACAAATCCAAAATGACCGCTGATTGTTGCGTTTTCAAATTTCTCCGGCGTAGTGTGGACGGAAAACATTTGATGCTTTTTCAGAGTAAACACCCCGTTTTCCAATTTCCCCGGCGTAGTGCGAACGGAGCCTGAGAGTTTTTAAACTCTCAGATTGTTAATTCAAATCTTGCCATAATATTGCTTGATGTTTTTTAGTCATGGTGGAGCCACTAAAGTTACCAAATCTTCTTAAATATTCTTATTATCAACTTTGTTAAGTGCGAAAAGAATAAACCTGGGTGAATACTTAGTATGTTGAACTACTCTTCAAACTCGTTGTTTTTGCCAGTAAACATGAACGAAAATAAGAAAAAAAAAAAAAGAAGAAGAAGAAGCCAGGGAAGACCTCAGTTACGTAACTGACTGTCAGGTTGTGTGTATGTACAAAATGTTCACATTAAGAGGAGTGTTTTCCGAACTTTTAACTGAGTCGAAATCCGATAGAAAATCGAGCAATTGGTGGGCAAAAATCTGGTACCAGAATAATTTTAAGTATTGTACAGTCCTTTTTACATTTTCTTAAAGCTAAAGATATAAATAGTTGCCTGAAATAACACCGGAAACAATTTCCCATGGGAACGAGAGAAAATAAATTTCAAAGTTCAGAGAAATTGTGCAATTACAGGTAAAATTTCACCATTACTTTTAAGTGTTTCATACGAAGTTAAACATTTGTTTTCGACGTTTCGTGTTGCTAGAAATGATTTTTTTTAGAAGATATTTAAAACAGTCGCACAGAAGTTTGCAATACGATGTAAATAATCTTGATACAAAGTTTTTGTCCACTTGTTATTCGAACTTCTGGTGGATTCCGTATTAAACTTTTGAGTTAAAAGTTACGTATAGCTGACTGTTTCTGTATGCATGCCCAAAATTTTCACTGTGGGCTGTCATCCGGACTTTTAACAAACCCGTGACATTTTCCGACAGTCTTTTATTTTACTTGAAGATCTTTGACAGTTGGATAGTTGCTGCTGACACCAGCGGAAGACTTCAGCTTTTTTATTTTTAAAAATTCTAACTTTCTTTCCGGCTCTAACTGGAATTCTCTATAAAATGGATCCCGTTCTAGACTTCGTCTTGTTTTGGCGAGGTAGGTAGGGAAACATTTCTTCACATCTGCAGTTGAGAATTAAGTCGAATAATATCGCTTTCGAATCCGGCTGTTTTTAATGTCGGTGAATTCGGAATGATTAGTGAATCTTGGAAACTTTTTCTCAAGAGTACACGTAGTCTCTCTGCAGGTGTCAGTTATTGTTAATTAAGCATTGAGATCGTTAAGCGATGTAGTGGTAACTCTTCTTGATCTTGTAGATTCACGCCGAAATATCAAGGCAAGACCGGCTTGCCTAAAATCCGATCTGTAAAACGAATAAATAAACGGATTGGCCGACGATTGCACAAACAGACACAACCAGGCAATCTTCACTAAAACGTCACCGACTAAATCAGCCCTGCCAAACACGAAACTAAAATTCACGAAAGCCAATGGCAGCCAGCTAAAGAGAAAAACAAAAACTACTAAAACACAAGAGATGGTTCCTTTCTTGGCTTTAGTTATTTCTAGCCGTGCCTCTCTTTCCACCGTTGTTATTCCTCTCACACTGTTTCTCTCTTGGCCCACGCGTCGATCTTGTCGCCGTATCGCCTGAATGATCCTCACGTTTACCCCAAGGATGACAAGGATGGGTAGTAAGGCGAAGGTGAAGATCAATATGCTGTTGTAAATCTTGTCTATTTTATGCGCCTCTTCTGCGGGCTTCGTGTGAAGCCAGGCGTTACGTATGAGCGCGATGATGGAACTCAGGCCCCAGACCCCTATCAAAATGCAGCTGACGCTTCTCTTAGTCATGTAGATTTGGTAGCGTAAGGGCCGCAGCACCGCGAGAAATCTGTCATACGATATCGCAGCTAAATTTAATACTGTTCCTGCGAAGGCAATGTCTTTCAGACCAGCCATCAACCAGCAGTACTTGGACACGGCATAGCTGCAGCTGCCGTTACAGAAAGCAGCGTACCCAGGAACAACGAGTACTGCCATCATTATATCAGCCACTGCCAAGCTAACTAAGAAAATGTTCATGTAGCTTCGTCGAAGCCGTTTCGTTGTGACAAAGACAAGGAACGTAAAGAGATTCCCTGTCAATATTACAACGCCAGCGCTGCCATAAAGAATCCAGAAAACCATTTCCAAAGTTTCGTTGCAAAGAGGAATGGTTTGACTTGGTTCAACAGTTTTAGAATCCTCCATTTTGATCAGAGGAGAAATTATCTGCTCCGCTTGGCTAGGAGAGGCGACTGTGCGTGCTCTTTCAATTTGACTGGGTAAATAATGGTGTCAGTCGCATTACACGTCACACTATCTCGTTTTTTAGCCAATGAAATGCCCTGATCTTTTTGCTTCATTTTGATGTGAGTGTGATTGTCTAATTATCGGAAAGAGCCCGCTTTCACATCTTAACTAGTTCGCAGCCAGATATTTGATAAAATACAATTGAAAACATGGTTTAAATCATGTTCGCAAGATGGACTTTGCCCGAACTGTCAGATATATTTGTTAAAGAAATTGGAAAACAAAAAGATCACGTATGTTTGGTTGTTTTTCCTCGGATAAAGTTTAATCAAAAGTTTCTAATGCTCTTATAAAATCCTATTTTAATTAAACCCTTGACTCATCACGAGAAAGAACCGGAAATCGAAATTTTAACGGCAGCTGGAAAAATGAACGTCTTTACTGAATTTGTCTTTTTTCAACTTCGGGTTAGAAGAAAATTAAAGACGATTCTCTTAGGAGAATCTTCCGTCTTTTCAACGTAGCTTTGCTTAAAAAATAATAAAGTAAAAAGCGCTGAAGCTAAAAGGCTTTTTGTTTTCTTTATTTTTGTATTTTCATTTAGGTATCTCTTGTCGGCTTTTTAGGAAATCCGATATCAGCATTTAGGATTTAATCATTCTTGTTTAAAAGTATTAGATAAAATTTGCAAATTATACAGTAAAATTTTTCAAAATAAATCGTCCAGCTAGCGGTGTTGATTTTAACGTAGAAAATAACTTATCCTTTTGTACAAGCACACACGGTCTGTAACTCAGATCATAAACATGTTTGCCACTTAGAGAGTGTAACTGTACACACAGCTATAGAAAAAACTCGTATTTCTTTTAGCTTCACAAGAGCAATGTGTTGATGAAAAACGGTAACTCTTCACTCACAGCGACAGACACCGTGACGTTCGGAACTTTCGCGAGGGTTTCCTTTCTTTGAAGTTACCGAACGTATAGTTGCGCCCACCTTTTCAGTATACACCATTCCATGCCATTTTCGACCATTTTGCACTCTGTATAACATTGGTCCGTAATTTTAATGCTTGACTTTTTAAACGATGGAAATGATCAAGATTTCCATGGGGACATCGGGTTTTTCCGGTTAAAAAACTTAAATAGACCTGTCGTTATTGCAAAGAAAGCAACGATAAGTGGCTGACGTTTGACACAGACTTACCTACGTCTTTCTCCGCGTAATCAGAGTTCTGCGAGGGAACGAAACTAAAAGACGATAAAAAGCTTTGAGCCCTTGACAACGTTTATTTTATGTTATGTAACCCAGTGTCGATGCTATGCAGATAAACGTGTAAACAGATCGCTCAATTCGAATTCGGAACATTCAAATTTCTTCGTCTTCAGGTTCGTGCTCTCCAAGCCTTGCAATATTTGGTCATGTAATATGTTGCTGTTTTGCAGAGGACGGCGAAGAACCAAGATGGCGCGTCTACACAGCCATTCGTATACTGCTCACAAATGTTGTTTTGCTAGGTATCATTGGCTCATTGCCGTTGTTGCAATGGTTTGATAAAACTCTGGTTGGAGATGGCGGGGCTTATTTCGATTTTCAAACCAGACAGTTACCTTGAAAAAAAAAAACCTGTTTTCCTGTTCATAAAGTTATCTCGCCTTACCATCGTGGGAAATAAAGGGTTTGATAGAAAGGAGAGTTTATTGAAAATTTGAAGTACTTCAGGAGGGACTATCTGGGGCGCACTAGAGAGTCGGGTTTATCAGACAGTGGGCTTAGTATAGCGATTTCTGGATTCGTAACGATATAAAGGAGGACGGGAAGGAGCGTCAGTAGACCGAATTTGAGCTGGAGTAGAAGACAATCATGTAGTTTATGAGAAGGTAGAACACTGAGCCCTCAGCTGCTCGTTAAAGAAACCACAGTAAATGTTCTGTCAGCGGACAGGTTTTGTCAGGTCTACTATTGTAACAGTTTTAGTCAATTGGTCACTTTCCAGTTGCACGAGACACTTTCATTGTGCTCTTTTGGTGTCGTCAGCATTTAGGTCCTTTTTCGATTAGTGTCCTCGTAGAACTCACATCCATAGATAAATTTCGTTTTGAACAAGTTAAATACTTCGAATACGTTCAAATTCGAAAGGTATGACTATTACCCATCGTGTAATTTCAATCAGTTTTAACCGATGTTTTTACTTCAGCAACGCATAGCCTAACATCAAACAGTATACTTGCAGGCATCAGGGCCTCTAAAGGAAGGAAACGTAGGGAATTGAACAACAACGCATGCGTCGTGATAACGGCCGGCTTGATTTTCCAGCCAGCAGGTGTTTATAGCGGTTTTCCCGCCAAATTTGTGGCCAATCGCATTTTGAATTGAAATAGAGCTAATGGCAATGACAGCTGATACGGCTGAAACCAATATTGTCAAGTTGTCAATTGTAATTCAAAACTGGGCACTTAAGGGCTATTGAAACTAAACACTCCACCAATAGCTGAGCTTTACACTATTGGTCTAAGAATTGTAAACAATTAGATGGCACATTGTGCTTTTAAAGAGAGAGCGAATAAAGATGATATTATCAGCTATAATAATAAAGCCGGAAAGAAAGACATAATATAATAAGTTTTTCTGGCAATAAATAGTTTATAGGTAAGGCAAAATGACGGAGCACCATGCAAGCAAACTTTGCCCAACTAAGAATTGATATCTGAGTAATCTTTTCTGTTTTGGAATATTTATAAGGTGCAGGGATGGCGCAGTGGAGAGGGTGCTCGCCTTCTACCAATGTGGCTCGCGTTCGATCTACGGCCCGGTGCCATATGTGGGTTGAGTTTGTTGTTGGTTCTCGCCTTACTCCGAGGGTTTTTCTCCGAAATCTCCGGTTTTCCTCCCTCCACGAAAACCGACATCTCCAAATTCCAATTCGATCAGGAAAGAGGACCAGCGTGAAAACCACCGGCTGATATAGCTTCCTCTCTAAATACAGTGATTTATTATTTTTTTTTATGTACCAGACCTACATATTTTTTTTCTTAAAAAAGGCATTGATCGCGACTCATTTTTTTCCGTATTTAATCAATTTGAATTTATCTAAAATTCTGAGAACAAAACTGATTTTAAAGCTGTCGCCGTCTTCTTTATGGAAAGTTTTCGTTTCTTCGCCCTAAAAACGTGAATAATACATCAAAACCTCGTTCTCTATTTCTAATTTCTACTTTGTGAGGTTTATATCAATCTATTTACAACCACCAAACATGACATCCCTCTTCATTAAACCACTATTTTGTTAGTTTACGGGTTGAAACCATAACGATTGAGATTACATCATCTGAGGAGTTTTTACAACCCAGTAAACGAATGGCAGCCTACCGAAACTCCGCTCGGTAAAACGAGTAAATAAATGGATTCAATGACGATTGAAGGAACAGAAAAAACAGGGACAACTGAATAAGTATTGGACTGACTAAATCCTCGCGGGGAAAGAGAAGAGAAATGTTATGAAAGACACGAGGAAGCCAACATAACACAGATACTAAAACTACAACGACACACGCCAAATTACCTTTGACTTTTCTAACATTGTTTACTGCACGTCTGTGTGGATTGGAGGAATTAGCGCTAGGATTCGTTGAACCTTTTTTCTTAATAACGTGCAGAACTCTAAAATTAATTGCCAACAATAAAAAGAAGGGAATGATGACAAAAATGAACATGAGAATATTTGTGTAAATTTTGTCTATGTGCCATGCTTGCTCTTCAAATTTACTGCATGTGTTGCCAAATATTTCTCGCGTCCGTTACAAAAACTGGTATTCACTAAACTGCTGTCAGGATGTAAGCCACCCTCTTTCTCGTCATGTTAGAGGCATAACGGAGAGAGTTGAAAAAGGCCTCGTGTCGGTCGACAGAGATAGCCAGTAAGTTGAGTATATTGGACCCAAACGTGAAGCCCTTCAGCTCTCTGATCCACCAACAGTACCGAGTCAGTGAATATTTACAACCAGTGCAAAGCCCTTTCGCGGACGATGAAACATCAGTAGCTGTCCTACCATGAGAAACGTTCATTTTTATCTGACTACTTATCTGTATGTCGAATTTATCAAGTACGCCTCCTCGCAGACTGTTTGCTTCTATTTGTTTGCTCTCTGATCGAACGATGACAAGGTGGCTCCTTGGGAATGCGATAAGGAAAGCCTAAAGGGAAGTTTTCAGTACTAGCATCATAATGGCTTTCGATCAAATTACTGCAACCTCCAACTAAGAACCCACTTTAAACGCAAGTTTCATAGCGTCTTAGGTTTCCTGGAATCTTTTATCTTTTTGTCTTTGTACCAAATGGACTCTTTTGTGAGCAAAGTCAACATCCGGCAAATAATCTGACCGATGCACACGGAAAGTGTAGAATTAATTGCGCCAAGTCTGATTTCGTTTTAATATTTGTGATATAGATTTTCTTCAATCTCTACGTTACTTCTTTTAACGTGTGAGAGAATCTTTCGCTGTTCAGCAAGTTGAACTGGCAGATACTTTTCTTTAACTTTGTAAATTTAATAAAGCTCCGTGGCTTTTTTTGGTTGTTGATAAGAATAATTAAAAAGGTCGAGCAACTCACCCACATTTTAAAGGTAAATTGAAAATAAAAGAGAGCAACAAAAAGCAACGGGATTTGATATGTTGTTCTTTTCTTTCTGTAGTGTAATAGCAATGTCAATATTTATATTGCGTTTGCGTCTTTTTAAATTTAACTTTAATCTCGTACAATTGTCATGACTATTTGTTATCAGATGAAAGCTACAGAAGCTAGTGCAAGTAAGTACAGACATTTGGTCTTATCTATTTTTAATCTACATTTTTGATTTTAGTTTTTAGTCCTTTTTCCCCTTAATTATTCAAGCATGCACACAGTTAAAGCTTTTGTGTTGTTCCGCCTCCACCCTTAAGATCCTGCTACTTGTCTTCTATAAGAATACTATGAATACAAAGTGCACTCCTTGAAAGACATAAATGGGTGATCGTCACAAGTAATACAAAAGGTTTTATTTCCTTAAAGTCTTGAGGATTTGCCGAAGTGATTTTAAATCTTAGAAGAACCCTCAAAGAGTCTGTAAATAGCTGATATACCGTGCTTGTGCCAATTACTTTTATGAACATAGCTGAATAACTGACACTTCGAGTTTTCATCTTTTTAAGGGCTGTTCTCCTGTTAATGATGTACTCCCACATACTGCAGCTTTATTTAGCCCATAGCATGTGCTTTTGGTCTTAGCAAGCTCTTGAATTCGAGTAGTTCTAAGTGTTGCTATTTTTGTCTTTTCTTAAACGTGTCCATCAAAGATGCTGAGGCTGTTAGTTTCAGTTGTAATTTTGAGCTCTAGTTTGCATTCTGTTCATTCGGCAAGGAACATTGTTTTTTTTTGTGGAGTTAACGAAAAGCGAAAGTTTGTAAATTAACAAGATTTCTAGCGATGAGGTGATTTATACATAAAAATAATCCATCAGATTTTACTGTTACAATTTGTAGTTTGACGAAAGGTTCTATTGAGATCAGGACTGGTGATCATTTAAATACCAGCCATGTTTTCGTATGATCTAAAGACTACGGAACTTGTTTAGTCGCTGTTTCGTGTCTTTGCGTTTCGAGTGCTTCGGATGATCGATATGTCTTCCTCCATACGGACTTATACGAAAATAAGCTCGTGAAAACAGAGCAAGTTACTAAAACAAAGTATTTGAATTTTTTTTTTTTAACAGATTAGACTTACTGACTCACTGAAATGATTACTGATACTATGTTTTGGTTATTGAAATGGGATGAAATATAACAGAGGTACAAATTAGCTGTAATCTGGATTTTTATTATTATTGTTTTGTAATGAATTTTTAATTTTTTTTAACCGTGAACTGTTGAGTCATGCTGCATACAGTTTGCTCTACATGTGAAAACTTCGGGTTCCGTTGGGGATAGCCTTTTTCTTTCAATGTTTCCCTGTTAATTATTAACTTAGAATTATAATTGTAAATTCTCATTAAATTTTCATTTTTCCCAGTTCATTAAGTTCAAATCCACAGACTTATCATCGGTTAATATCTTCAAAAAACATCTTAAAGAGAGTATTTATTATTTTTACTTAATTAAAACTTGAAAATATTTGGTCTAAAGGGCGATCAAATATACTCAAAACACAGAATCTTTACCATTCCTGCATTTTAGACATCCGCAGAATTATTAATGACAGAAAACACACGCTCCGTACAAATTTAAGGTATTTCGAGTTTTAAAAGTGAGATTTTCGCGCCATACCGGCTACGGACCTGAGATGTAATATGCTTAACTTGAAAGAGTTAGCCAGACTATAGCATCTTATATATATTCTATATCGAGGTTTCACCAAGGTTTGTTTTAAGTTTCTAGCTGACTTAAAATTAATATTTAATATCAAAATACGTTTGCATTTCAAAGCCTTTTGTATATTTTTTTGACATCTCAAGATCTTTAAACTCTTAGAATACCTTCCACTATGCAAACCCGAAAAAAAAAAAAACAGTGCTCAAATAAGTCAAACTGAAAATTAACATTTTGTACCATCATCCTCTGCGAAGAAAGGTCCAAGAGAAAATTCACATGACACTGCCATATTTTCCTTTATTAATCAACGTGTTATGTTATTAGGAATGAAATAATTAATGAAATACGTGAGAAGAACCAGCGAAACGTTAACTAGAAACTGTGCCAGGCTGTTATTACAATGTGTTATTCACTCCGAGCCAGTTGGAATCTGTCCATTTTTAATTTTGCCAACAAGGACTGGGTGTTAGCATTTGAACAGCTTACCTCTGTTTTTAGCAACACGCAATACGAAAGGATAACATTACTAGGTCATTTTTCGCCCGATATCGCCAAAATTAAATTTTTTTTTAATATTTCGGTTTCTTCTGATATTAATTTCAACGACTACAAAACCTCTAACCCGGTATGGCTTTTGGAAATTCGTCCTTGATAAATAATAGATGTCAATTTGAAGGAAACGAGGTGATGATTTAAAACCAAAATCTAAAGAGAATTGTTAGCAGAATTATATTAATTTCACTAATGTCAAACTAAAGTTTGCTCTGTTTAATTTTGCTATTTAAGCGAAATAAGAAGACAAGCGAATTTGAATAAAGTTTTAGCTTACATTATTGGCTGTTTGATCAACAGCAGCGTAAATGAATTGAATTAATTGAGAGTTGCTATCCCTAGTTAGAGTTGCGCGCTAAACAAATAAACACCGTCCCGCAAAGCAGACCACCTGTTTACGCCGGTGACAGCTAGCGGTGCAACAGTAGAAAATTATCTCGATTGTTACCATTTTTTTCATCAAAGAACAAGAAAACCCGGCAATAGACACAACGGCCAAGAAGTGTATTTTTCATTTTCGTGGCTCCAACTCAAATGGCTTCAGAGCATGAGAAAGCAAACTCTTCTAATCTTGAGCTTCCCGCGGGCAACACCAACGAATATCATTGCAGTAGACTGTTAGACGAAGCATTTTTAATCGTTTACGTTGTTCTGGGAGTAGCTATTTTCGTTGGAAATGCGTTTTGCTGTGCAGTGTTCCTGGCTACTCCAAAGCTTCGACGGTGCTATATGAACATATTTCTGGTGAGTCATGGATTCGCTGATATCTTCGTCGCCACTTTGGTCGTTCCAGGGGCCTTCTGTACAAACTGCTCCAAGGATTTCATTTTGCAGCGTATCGTTGATGAAGGAACTTGCCGACTCTTAGACGCCGTGAAGGACTACGTTTGGTTAGCGTCCGTCCTCAGTCTGCTTGGGATCACTTATGACCGATATTTAGCGGTCTTTCAGCCCCTTCTTTATCAGTGTAAAATGACCCCGCGCACGGTCGTTGTTTGTTTGTTGATAATTTGGCTATTACCCGTCCCTTTTTCCTTTATAAAACCCATATTGAACGCTGTAAATGTAGATTTTCTTAGAGACGGATCACTCAGTGAATCTATCTTTGACATGGTCGTAGTATCAACGCTGATAATTTTACCAATGGCGGTTTTGTTTATTGTGAATATCATGATTACAAAAGCCATAAGAAATCAACATCGAAAAGTACAGTGTGAAAGAAGTTACGGCCAAGGGAACTTGAAACCGAAAGAGGGCAGCCGAAAGACAATTGCCTGCTTAGTTGTCGTCCTAATATTTCTGGTTTGTTGGTTTCCTCGATGCTTGCTTAATTTTTTGTTTTTATTTAAAATGCTCCACACCAAAGGCCTGGCCCTTCTCGAGAAGATCTCTTTGGTTTTTCTCTTTATCCAATCGTCTGTCAATCCTTTCTTGTACTCTTTCTATAGAAGAGACTTTCGTCAGGCTGCTAGGAGCTTACTCCAACAATGCTTTCCTTTTAGCTTTCTGCGATCGATTGAAGTTAGACCTCGTCTGAACACAGAAGCTTCTACTGCAAAAGTTTTCCGTGAGTTTTCAAATTGCGAAACTAGACGTCATTCAGCTGAAATGAAACTTCAGGAAATTTGAAGGCTTCACAGCACTTGGAATTGCTCTTGAAAGGTTTAAGTTAGGGGCCTTTCAAATTAACTTCAGCAAAAACATTGACATTTTGGCAAAAGTAAACTGATCGTCACGAAAATGCAGTATATACATATATGTACAAATGCTTCGTTTAGTTGTGTAATTCAAGCTAGCTTTTTGAAAGATTATTTTCTTTTCTGGGTAATTGAATGTTACTACAGCTCGAAAACATTGAAAAAATTAAACCATGTTGAGTGCAAATTCACAATAAAATACTATTTTCACACTGTATTTTTTGTTTCCTTTACAAAACAAAGTATTTCACTGTTTGAATTGTGTCCCCACGTACCACACATAGATGTTCATTAACATTTAAGCAGAAGACCAAAATTAGAGTAAAATTTCAACCAGTGTATAAATTTTTAGTTCGATGCATAATTCCGATTTCCAACATTTTCACTCCTAATGCTAACCAGTTATGCTTTCCTCTCAAAAGCACTTTATACGTAAAATATTATAAATAACAAGCAATTTCTGTGAATACTGACTTTCTAACAATAGTAATTACCTTTAAGGATAATTTTGCTCACTTTTGCATCAACGTGTTTGTTGTACCAGCTGCTGTGACATGACAAGTGATTTGTGTTAATTTTAACAACTACACTAAAAAAAATTACTTGAATAAAACGTAAAACGTCCTGGTGAATAAACGAATCGCGTGAGAAATTGGAGAAGGATAGTCCTTGCGTAAGCGCGTGAAATTGACGCACGCATTTTTGCGCAACAGCGTAAATTTGCCAAGAGTGAAAAGTTAATCACACAGAGAGCATTGTTTGTAATGCTCAATTTAATTGAAATCGGGGAAATTATTGAAAAGTGACAGTAAAATTTATATCAGGTGGTTTGGTGAAACATGACTCTATGTAATGACATTTGACTGACAGCTTTAATTTGAATTTATTTCATATATCCTTCTCCAAAAGACCCGGTGAAACCTTGATGTTCTTCAGGGACTCGATAAAACCCATAACAAGGCGGGTAGAAATCCGTCAGCAACCTGTCAGTTTATCTGTCGAAGCCGATAAACGGACCATGACGACAAAAGTCTTTCTCTAATTATTAAAATTAACAAAGAACTATCCCTGAAAAGCGGTCAAAATAGCCGTGAAAGAAAAGTAAGATTTTCCTCCGTTGCGAATATAAACGTCTTCATTTCTTTGGCTGGGCGGAATTGAGGGGTAAAACTCTCCAGGGAGTTTGTTAGAATTTTCCAGTGTCAGAGAAAAAATGGCCGAGCATTCTTGTGACGAAATGCACTAGGACGAGGCTGGACGTTATCTGGCCTCGTTTTTGTGCAACTCGTGTGAATGAACGGATGCTTATTGGAAGGGAATTTATAACATCAACTTGACCCCAGATATTTATGATTATGGCCTGTTACTGATGATAAATTGCGTCATAGCACTTTCAAAGGAGCTATAGACTCGCCTCGTAGTTAGGATGACATTTATCATCCTATCTTTAAAACTTTTATTATTTTCCCTTAAACTTCCTGTTCGTCCTATGACTACCTTTCTGGTGTATTTTGCCGTAAACAAACTATTGTTTCCATTGACAGGTTTTTACGTTGTAATGCTTGTCGGCAATTGTGACGGAAGTATTAAAAGCAGCCTGCGAGAGCATCAGGGTTTTTTCGGCTCGGTGGGCGTTCTGGTAATTGCGGAGCCGTTGTAGATGTCGTTGTCGGCTTTTGTGGGGGTTTGTGGTCATTGTAAAGGATGTGTCTGTCGTGTCGTTGTGCATGTAGTGGCGCGACTGCTGTGGGCATTTTAATATTAGGGAGCTTAAATAACGACGGTGACCCCGAGGACAACACCTAGTAAAAAGTGGATTTATATTTTACATTGGAATTTCGCAATTTATCTAGATCTGCTCAGTACGACGAGCGGCGTAAACCCCACTCAAACTAAAGATGTATCGCCAGCGATCAATTTCAGAAGAAAACCGAAAACTTATTTGTCGTGCCCCACGTTCTCCAAAATACGCAGAACTTGGTCAGTTCACGTTATCGGAGTTTGCAGAGGACGGTTACCAAATCATACAAAGATTTATAACGCACGTACACAGCTATTGTTCCGCTCATTATAATTTCCCCTGAATTTTGTCTGGTGACGTTCTTGTTGGCGTTGCCGTCGTAGTTTGCTTAAGCTCACTAATGGCCACAACGAACATGGCACCGCGACATAAGGGAGCTTAAGCAAACCACGATGACGACGTCAACGAGAACGTCACTAAACACAAGGTTTAATAAGCAAAACAATAGCTGTGCACGTGCATTATAAATCCCTTGTGCATTTCTTTGCCGTCCTCTGCAAAACAACAACGTGAAATGACCAAGCTCTGCGTCGTCTACGGAACGTGGACGACGACGGCTAATTTTTCGTATTTCCATTTGGAACTGAACGCCGTCGTTGCATATTTAGCTCAAGCACGTGTTTAGAGCCATTGGCGTACCGAACAAATCTAGACAATCGCGAATTTCGGTTGTAAAATATAAATTCCTTTTTAACAAGGCGTCGTCCTCGGCATCGTCGTCGTCGTTACTTAAGCTCCCCATTACGTGAAATGACCAAGTTCTGCTCGTATGCGGAAGTTACCTTAAGCTCCCCCGACAACGGGCGCAGCTCTTAAAATACCCAAACACCCTTGATTTCTAGACCCAAGGCAGTTCCCTGCCCCC
>Ga0126338_10000038_pt1 | contig 38176 bp, 14 predicted proteins | sample OrbCmetagenome_2_FD_92529 | JGI IMG/M metagenome (GOLD analysis project Ga0126338, IMG submission 92529) | Coral microbial communities from Petempiche,Puerto Morelos, Mexico - Orbicella C C metagenome | ecosystem: Host-associated > Invertebrates > Cnidaria > Coral | place: Petempiche,Puerto... | reverse complement strand
CAAGGGCTACGGGTCAATAGCCCATGAGGCGAAGCCGAATGGGCTATTGACCCGTGGCCCTTGAGGGCGAAGGGTCTAATTGTTTTAGTATCACCCAACTAGTTGGACAGAAAAGGTAATAATAAAGTTAGCAAATGCAGGTTGAAGAAATATTTATTTGGGAATAAAACGAAAGAAAGCGTCACGCTCGATGGCGCCAATTTCGCTACTCGATGACTATTACTAATAGTCCCCTAGTAACGTAGCCAATCAAAATGCAGGATTTGCATTAGTCCACTAGTTGGGTGATACTAATAGCAGTTAGCAGGATGTGTGAGTGACACATGAACCTTGTACAATGGCCTAAGGAATCAAGAGTCTCTCTGTAGCTCAGTGGTTAGAGTAAGGTTAAGTCTGCATATGAGCCAAGTGGCCCATCAGGCAGAAGCTTACCCTGGTTTTATAGCATGAAGCATCTAGGAGTATTTCTACTCCCCCCTGGATTGGATGCTACTCCACCCCAGGGTTACCCCCCAGCATTAAATTTGCCGGTACCCATTTATACACCTGTGTGGAGAGAGGCACTGTGAGTGTAAAGTGTCTTGCCCAAGAACACAACACAATGTTCCTTGCCAGAGCTCAAACCTTGACCACTCAATCTGAAGATGAGAGCACTAACCATGAGGCCATTGTGCATCTCCAGTGGTTAAAGTGCCATATGGGTATCTGGCAGCTCATGGGTTTGAATCCTGTCAGGGACTCAATTTTTCTTCTTTTTTTTTTGTCCCATGCTCGTGGCAACATTTCTTCTTTGTCAATGGTATGACCTGTTCTTTTGCAGGGAATTTACATGTAAGTCGTGTAATAAATAACTGTAACAGACTAGCATCCCATAGAGGGGAAGTAGCATTACTTCTAGTTGCATCATAAACAGGAATAAACTCCCTTAGTGTGCACTAAATGTATTTTGACTCACAGAGAGAAGACAGAAAAAGACCATGAATGCTTTATCTACTTACACAAAGATTCCATTTAGTGAGGGTTCAATATACAAATAATTTTTCTGAAATACTTACTGCAACGCAAAGTCTTGTCAGAACAATTCTTGGCCCAGATGAAAGCATGAAGATGTGCTTGAACAGTTCTGACCGTAGATCATTGTAGTGTTCTTCTTGTAGCTCATTCCTATATTTCAGCAAGACGTTATTAGAAGGATATTAAGCCATCAAGAACAGAAGCTGCTTCTGCTGTTTCTTCCAGTAGGAACCAAACCTATGACCTCTGACATTCTGCACAACAGTCATACACTAGCCCAAGCCTCACCCACTTTCAATATTGTAACCCTGCAGCGGTCTCAGGTTAAAGCCTGTTTCCTTAGATTTGCTTACTATTTTTGAGGGCTTTACTTCATGTACATTGAACGAGAACCAGGTGGTCAAGGGGTTTCAATGTGGGTTAGAGTTGCTATAGAGATGAAACTTTCAAGCACATTTGTTATTAATAGAGGACTACATGTACTTATAAAAGATACAAGATTTCTAACTGTTTAAATACTTGGGTCTATTTTGTTAAACTAAGAGAAACAACTTAAGAAAATATTAATTTAAATACACTTACCAGTTCTTAGAAATCTTGAAGTGAAGCATTGAAGCACCAAAAAACTGAATTTCAGGAGGCTTAAAAAAAAAAAAGAGAAAAGAGACATTTATGAAGGCACATTTGTCTTTGAAAAATATTCATTTGCCACCTTCTCTACAACCGGATATACATCATGTATAGAAGGGTTCTGGCAAATTTAATGCTGGGCGATATAGTATCCTATCCAGGGGGGGTGTAGAAATAGGCCAAGTCATTTCATCCAACGAACACCAGACATGAGTGCTGGCCTGATGGGCCACCTGTAGCATTGAATGTCGATGTCACTTTAGTCTACTTTTTTTTAATTCTAAGTTTTATTTTTGGTACTAAAATTTATAAGATGATCATCTATTTATATACCTTAGTTTTTCAAAAAAAGGCTTGTCTTGTTTTGTAGCAAGTGTAAGTTCAATATGTTTATTTTGTAAGCTTTTTAACTATTTTTTCAATGTCTGTAAGTACATTGAGCACCAATAAATACACTCAAAAGAGGATTTTATTATGTTTATTTCTAAAATAGGCTATTAAAAATCTAAGTTTGCTATAACAATTCACACCTTGTCACTTTGCATGAGTCGCCAACACAGTTGCCAAGCATGTTGTGATTTCTGTGTGGCCAGTAACCATTTGTGAGCGGTGTCTCTGTTTGCATGATCCTGTCCACTATACAGTGTAAATAATGCCTGCAGGTAATAATAAAAGTACATCCAATGAATGCCAGACATAACATGCACATCAAGTGTAAATTATTCCTAAATATTTCAAACGTAATTATTAGACCTTTTATCATCAAGAAATCTTATTATTTGTGAATCTAAACTGATGTTCTCTAAGCCATAATTATGTGTACTAGGTAAAACTTGCAAAAATAGTTCAAAATGTAAAGTACAGTGAAAACCCACCTTACAGCTATCCCATTAATATGGCCACCTTGTTATCGTGGCCACTTTATTCTGGCCCAAACCAAAAGCTCAGTCAGTCATTTTTGTATTTAACGAACCCCTTTAATACGGCCACCCTATTAATACTGCAACCCCATTAATATGGCCAGATTTTTGTGGCCTATTGGTGAGTGGATTAACAGGGTTGCTACTGTACATGTATATGAATTTCTCAAACTCATTAATAATATTCATCAAGTTTAATCAAAGGAAATCATGACTGTGAAGGTGTTTGGATATCTGATCTTAATTGGCATAGATTTTTACGATTTTATTTCTCCACTTTCTCCTCAGTTTTAGTTCGATTGAGAAGATATGTCAAACTCTCAAGACAGTGTTTGACCACATTTCCAAACACCTCGAAGTTCATCAAATATACTCCGCTACGTGTAGTATTTTCAACCCTATTCTCAGTGTTTGGAAATGTGGTCAAACACGGTCTTTTGTGTTTGATATATTACATAAAGATAGCTGAATTCAGGAAAAATGGCCTAGCTGAAAATGAGTTTCTCTGTAGCTCAGTGGTAAGAACACCCAAGCAGTACAGTGTATGTCTGAGATCATGGGTTTGAATCCCATCCGGTACTCAAAATTTTTTTCCCACACTCGCAACATGCTGAACATTACATTCATCTTTCAGATGGGTGTGAAATGTATGAAAAATTGAAATGTGGGGGGAAAAAAACCCGTTTTTCATATTGTTGGTGCTGAAAAAGACCCTCTGATAATGTACATGTCCAATTTACCTTCTCCCTAAAACCACCAAGAAAAATGTATTTGAACTTTCGAAAAAGAAAAAGAATTGTACTGTGGTTGCAAAGAAGTAATAAGTTGAGGGTATTTTTTGGCTATGTAATGGTATGGGTCTACTGAAAATTAAGCCACAGTAGATAATGCAATTGAATATATGAAAAATCATATATTTGAACTGTGGAGAGAGCTGTGAAAACACACAAATGACCATCGCAGTTATGAACACACTTCAAGCAGTTGTGAAATTAAAGCCTGGAAAAAAAATTCAGGCTTGAATTAGCTTTGCACAAATGTCACTGTCAAAGAAAGCAGAGAGAAGAGAAAGGGGCATTTTGAAAACTATCTGCAGATATCAACTTTTATTTGCGGATAAAAATAAACTAATTTCCTGCAGTCAGAGCATAATAAAATATTTTTGATTTTATATTTGTGGAGATATTCTTATCGTTAACAACACCAAGATTTACGCGCAGAAAATGAGTAAGCTTACATTCCAAACAGATTGAGTTTGAAAACTTCTAATCTTGTCTATTCCGCGTTCGATCGCAATTTCTAAAATCTAAATCCGCTACGATACGTAAGCTCGTAAACTTGCCTGTTCGCATTGAAACAGTAACGCCTGAAGTTCCTCTTCGCCGAAGTTCATCTTCCTTTACTCTACAGCAGAATCTTTGATGTGGTTTATTTTTTATCCATACTCCATGATAACATGCTCTCTTTAATCGCTCTTAATCACTTTGAACTCGACCTGTCAAACTTCCGCCGCCATCTTTGATCTCTATGCGCAAATACCGTGACGCATCCTTTCATGAATATTACCGATGACCTATGCAATTGGGAGGCTCAAAATAGTTTAGTTACCAGTCCTCTGCAGTACTGCAACTCCGCTTGAAACAGTCATCAGCTGACTATCAGGACAAATTTTACCGGGTTGTCGGGAGAATTGTATTGCGAACACCTGAAAATCGCAATTTTGTACATCCAGTTTCGTTATGCTGCAAGAACACTGCAATGTTTGAAAAAAGCATGGATTCTGAGGTAGGTAGTAATAGGGGAGGGGAGGGTGCTACTAGGTTTGTCATGGCAAAATCATTTAATGAAGGGGCTGATTTTCTCTAATCTGCTATATCAAATCCTTGTGGGGTTTTGATGGATCTCTGGTTAATGTTTATATGCAGAGATCACATAGTCAACATAATTCTGTATTTACAGAATGTGCCACACCCATAAAATGAACCAGTTACATTACTTTTACCTGCTTTTACCTGTGCTTGGGGGGTTTCTCCATCAGGTGAGATTAACAACGCTCAAAGCTGTCACATACCAGATTTATCAGAGTTTTAAAACCTGACATTTTTAACAAACTTGGCTACTTGCCTTACGTACAAAAATGACAGCAATGGTGCCAGGTTTTAGTATGTCCAAGTCAGTGGGAGACCAACTTCCCCATTGGAACAAGTGGGCGTTCATGTACTTCCTGGGTTGTTTGTAAACAGTAGGAGGTTCAAAAATTGAAAACCAGAGACTGGTTTAGGGGAAAAAAAACCTGTTATGGGGTATTTAAAACACCTTGAACAGTAGAGTGTTATGGCAAAACTATATCAGAAGGTTGTCCAAGTGAAACATTGCTCAATTAACAACCAAAACCATATTTGAAAGAAGTTGCGTTTTGTATGGCAGGCAAGTGATGGGGTTAAATTTGCCACAAAATGTAAAGAACAGAAGAGAGGGTGAAAGTTACTAAATGTAAAACGGGAGCCACCAAGCATTCAAATTTGATCATTAAAGCTGACACAGTAACTAATGTATTTGAAACTTTCTGAGAGTTTTCAAATCAAATATCCCTTCTCTGAGTCTGAGACTTCCTTAGTTTTAAAAAATATACCATGACCACAAGAGAGCATTACAAAAACCAAATCCAATCTGCCAAGACGGGTGAAATTTGGTTTAAGTTCTGTGAGATACATACTATTTTTGGAAGGCGCATTTAGACCAACCCTTGGTACACGTGAGTAATGCGTAACATGCATTTCAATGTGTAACATGCATTACATTTTTAACTAAGGACGCTCACAAACAAAATAATGTTAGTAGTAGTACAAAGTAGTGCAAGTGTGAAAGCCACAAATTGGAAATATCATGAAAAAAACATCATTTGAAAACATTAAATTCATTATGTAAAGAATACAATGTACACAAAGGAAACACTCTAAGCAAGATCTTCCAAGTTAAATAAAACATGGTAAACTAGTAATAAACACACATTCTAACCATTTTGCCATTAAACAGCAGCCATAAAGACTTCTGTATGTATTTTTAGCAGTAGAGTAGACAAAATTAGTTTCCTTTAAGAACCACAAGTAGCTACAGTGTATTATTCATCTTATGGTATCGCTACCAATCAAGTGATCTTTTTGAGGATCATTTTTATTAGTAATGGATCATGTAAATAATGCACTGCCAAAATTAAAAATATGAGAATTATTAGAATTAAACATGATTATGATACAGAAATAATTTTGCAGCCTGCAGGTAAGAAATTATTTCATTCGACTGCTGAAAACCTCACAGCGTAACTTAAATGTGGGTAGGAATAAAACTCATGGATTACAAACTCAGCAATACTAGTAGTCACAATTTGTTGATTGAAAAATCAAAATGATACAAATTTTGTAATTTTGTAAAACCTGACTTTTTTCACTCTGATAAATTTAATCTTTCAAGGTTATAAAACCACTATGCTATTCTCATTTTCATAAATCCATTATCCATTATTTTGGCATTCTTTCTCAAAAGTGAAAGCCAGTATAGTGTAAATTCAACACACAAAATTAATCTCCATAGAGAAACTGTTTACTTAGATACAGTATACAACATGTCATTTTCAAATGTAGTAAGGTACAACAAACAATACACTCAAATATTTCCTTCCCATTAGGTACAAACAGTGCTACATTTCAATAACAAGTGATTGAACGGATGAAAACCTACCCAATAAACATTTGTGAAAAATATTTGTAGCTTTCTTCGGGCCTACAGGAGCCACACATGTGACCTCAAAGTTATCAACTTTAAAATGAAAATCAAATTTCTCGAGTTGGAATAATTTAACCATGCGTACACCCAAATAATTATAATACATTTTGAATAGTATTAAAATGTTGTAAAACAAGATCTCAAGCAGCTCTGAAACTGTACAAATAAAAACTAGTTAGAACTGCTTTACTTCCGACCATATACATATATATATACATAACTACGCTACGTGTTTACATATATTTTCATAAAAATCTTTACAATTGAAATTGTGTTTGCTAAAATTGTGGAGAATGTGTTAGAAGAAACAAACTTTACATTCACTGATTACAACGCGAAATTTTCCAACAGGCAAGAAATATTTCGTCAGTTCTTCATCTATACATGAATCATGGTTTCTATATAAAAACATTTTAAGAAAGCTCTTAAATGTGTTTAAGTCTGATATTTATCTCGCCTATCATGGCGGTCTCCTGTTGTATATATATAACATGACACTCAATATTTTTGATACTCCTAAAAATCTTTCACTCCTGAAGTTCGTCACGATTAATAAAATTGCGATCCCTTCAATGAAAGGGTAAAAATATGTAAAAAGAAGTCCTTACAAGACTAAAAATTTCGAAAACCACCAAAAGGTTCAAGGTTGTTTGAGACTAAAGTTTTTTTTTTTTTAGATAAGCTAAATTTTATTAGTCACAAAGTTTCACCTGTATTTAAAATCCACGTGTAAAACCGATCACCTAAACCCAGCGCTCATGCATTCTGAACCTATCTCTGATATGCGGCCTTACGTCGTCTTTTCGTGTTGCAATCATCTCCAAGAAGGGAAGAAGCTCGAGAAGCTCTCGATCGGCCTGATCCACAAACCAGCTTTCAATAGGAATGCCATTAAATATTTGGTAAGCGAACGCTTGAGGTGAATTATCCACAATCATTGTCTTAGCTAAGTCCCTACCGAGAATATTCAAATCTTTAATGTAGTTCCCCTGCACACAAACACAGTGTTCGCGGAAGAGACGATGTCGAAAATATTTTCGCCCGGGATCCAAGATATTCAATAACTTGTCCGCGTAGACTTTCTTCGAGGCAGTGAAAAGGATAACCTCGAACATACTGGCCACTCGCTCGAGAAAGCGCTTTAAATGTGGCCTGGTTCGGACGAACACTTGATAGCAGATGTCTTGGTAGAGAACAGGAAACGACAAATTGGCATCTTCCAGTTTGTTAAGACTGCAGTGGACAAGTGTCTCGTCGAGATCGAGCACGAGGCAAAATTCCGGTGTGCTCCGTGTTTGTAAAGGTAAAACAGGGCCGCGACTCTTGCCATCTTCGCCTTCCCCTGGTGGAGGAAGGTTCCGAATGAAATAAAACGGATCATCAACTTCCCACTCACACTCAGAATATGAAGATTCCGGAATATCATCACCAACATTTCCATTTACGTCGCCGTTCGATGCGGCTAAAGCGCCCTTATTCACGGTCGATGAACTCTGGTGCCATTGAGTGTTTTCTTCGCCATAAGTCGCGCCACAAATCCGAGATCCACTTGTTGTCGAATTAGCTGAAACTAGTTGTCCTTCCTTTCCAACCGGTTGGATGTGACCATTCTTTCCGAAGAAAGTAAAAACCGGCGAGAACAACGTTCCAAGGAGCGATTTGCGCTTTGAGGGTTCCCCGTCGGTAATGGACTTCGTAGTAACAGAATTTACAACCGTTGTCTCGGTAGTAAATTTTCGTTTCTTGAGGAGATTTGAAGTGATTATCGCGTCTTCCTCATCTTCGCTATCAGAGTCGGACCGTTTGCGTTTCGCAGGGCGATCTTTCTCGTTATCTTTCGACGGCGACCAAAGGAAAGTTTTGATTGAACTCAACAGATTCCTTCCTGAAGAAATCGCGGGGCTTTCACTGCACTGAAGGTTCGCCGCTTCACCGTTGGCCGCGGCATCCTCCATCTCTCGTGGATCACTTTTCAAATTGTCTCTCTGTGATGGCATACTCACGCGCGATTCGATCTCAGAAAACGCCGGAACTTCAGGAGAAGTCTCCCAAAGTAAATACCCAAATAAAAACTTTGAAAACAGCCAAGTGGTAAAAGCCCCAAACGTTCTACATGTATTTGCTATGCGCTCACTGTGTGCATGGCATCGTAAACGATCTGCCTCAATGACAACCTCTGACACTGTGTCCTGGTTGGATGGTTGAATGCACATTTCATGCAAATATCCGTGAAAACAACTCCGACATTTGCATACAACCCAGTTTCGCGCGCTCAACAAAAGCGTACTGAAACAAAGCTTACTGTAAAAATATTTGCACCTGAACAGTCTTTAAATAGACTATAGTGACTTCCGTTGATTGAAAATCTGTTTTTCTGTCATAATTTCAGTTCTCGACTGGGAGGCAAATTCACCGGAAGTGCAAAAAAACGTCGAATTCAATTTGGATTTTTCACACCCCAAAAATTACTACAATGTTGTCTTATAATTACATCTCTTCTTATCCTTCTATTCATAAATAGCTTAGAAAAATGGCTTTGATAATTTTTTCATGTCTGTGGTATGATAGTAAACCAATTAGTACAATGTTATACAATATTATAGCTCACGCTTTCATTCAGCAGTTTTAAGTGCTTAATTTTATACCTACCGTGACAAGAAATGCAGACTTCATGGTTTTCGTATGAGAACCCTAAGCACAAAAATTTCCTTCAAATTTGATTTCTACCCCTTGGCCAGAATTATCGACCCATCCCTCCCGTCCCTTAGCATCTTTGGCGTGGTCTCATAGTTCTCCGACTTGGTAGGCTCGATTACCAGCCGCTGTTCGGGAAAGGAGCCCGCGCTCCTCCCCCGAACTCACGGCTGGATTCGTGGACTTGGCATTGTTAATTTCAACCAATAAGAAATCTACCTGCCTGAATAAATTAGCTTTCTCGCAGTAGCAAAGAAGTTGTGCGATATGGAGTGCGATCGCATTAGTGGGACATTTAACCAAATAGCGTCAACCGATGAAATCTTGCCTGATCTAAACCATAGTGGCATATAAGCTCATATACAACATGCAAAATAGTCAACAGACTCATGCGTTAGAATCTATATTTGAATCATGTGGAGCCAGAATGTCAGATAACGAACAAAGTCAACAAAGAGAGGGATAAACGCAAACATCGATCTCAAGAAAAAAAACACTCAGTCAAATTGATGTGTACGGTAGTCTTGTTGAAGGGAAGCGACACCAGTCTTTGGTGAAGCCAGACAAAATGAGCCAAAGCAAACCGAACTAGCAAAACGTAAACATGGTGTCAACACCATGCGCACCTTTGACATGACAGTTGCTACACCAGAGTCAAACAGCTCTGCTCCACTTTTTTTTTTTAAAAAACTCTTCTATAGAACACAACATGTAATGCCCTTCCGCAACAATAATGTGAAAAAAAATAGGTTGGAGGGCCAAAATTAAAAGAAGACTTGGCGAAAACGCCACAAATTTTACGAGCCGTTGGCGTCATTTGGGCCTGCCTATGATTGTCATCAGATGACATTTCCGGCCACCTGAAGCGCCGCAAGAATTGAATTATGAATTTACGTCACAGACATGCTTTGCCGCTCACGCGTCCAGCCTTCTCTTTTCGGGGAGGAACGTAGACCGGACTCGAGAAAGCGGCGGAAATCGAGCCTACCGACTTGGGAGATAGTGTTACTTTGAGTAATTCAGAACAAACAAAGGTTCCAGGTGCTCAAAGGCGGGAGAGCGGCAAGTAAAAATGGGCATAAAACTAAGCGGCTTGTTCAAAAAACACACTGTATGTGTTAGCTAGTAAACCGGGACCGGCCGTGGACAGCACGCTTTAGCACGGTGCACTATGTTCGTTCAAGATATGGGCCCCAAAATGGGCCCCAGAAGGGTCAAACGGGCCCAGTATGGTGGAGGCAAAGCGGCCGAGAAAGATAAAGTCCCCTACCCGAAGTAGACACTGCTTAAACAATACTTTGAACAAGACATTCTAGCATTATTTGGTATACAAGGAAGGATTCCAAGATCCGAGAAACAAACCACGTAAAGTTTAACGGGTAAGCTCTTGGCACAGAGTTACTCAAGATTGTCGACAGATTTTAAAAGGTAAAAGTAGAGACAAGGTGAAAATGTCTACTTCAATTCCCTTATATTTTGCAGATTTAATAAAAAGAACTCTTTTATGTCCCAGTTAGATGCGATAACTTTTGTAATCTTGGAATCAAAAGAAGTTTCAAAATTTAATGAATAGAAAATGCAAGTGGGCGTTACTATTTTAAGGGGCTTGGGAACAACATATATTTTTGGGATAAATTTGAGGGAGCAAAGAATATCTCTACTATGAAAGGGAACGTTGCCGAATTTTAAAGGGAATAATGGAATTTATTAATAGGGCACAAGCGAGAAATTTTCCAGGGATCAATGATTTGTAGCTCCCATTTTAAAGAACACGGACTCTTTTGCTTGGGATTGAAAGGGAGAAACCATCAGAGATGAGAGTTATGCTATATTCAAACAGCGACTGTGGAAGGTAGCAGAAGCTCGGGACTAAGTAATGAGGTCACTTCGGCTTCATTAGCTCCCGATACACGGGTAGGAGGGCGCAAAACTTAGTTAGATATGAAAGCGAGAACACGTTAAACACCATAAGTAAATGTTTCTTTTAAAATGTTGCGTGCTGGGGTAAGAGAGAGAACAAAGTTTTCCGGTAGAAATTAAATACAATAGGTGCACTTTTTTTAATGCTCTTTTTTTATTAATTTAAAATCCCCCCCGAAACACGCTGCTGTAGTTGCGTTCTTTCATCAAAAGGTAGACCCACCGGGCGCTTTTGTCTGCCTTCTTCATTTACGAACGCTAGTAACAACGCAAAATATATAATAAAATAAAACCAAATACTACAATTCTAACAACCGAAACCGATCAAACAAATATCAGTTTTTGCCCTTGCACGAGAGGTCGGGCTGATAACAATCAATGTTCCGATTTTCATAAAAATTCATAGCTGGTTGTCCCAGAAAAATAGACTTGACTTAAATAACGTTATACTTCAATTGTCATATTGCCTAAATACGGAGGAATTAAGGCCAGGTATCTACCCGTAACCAGCTAGCCCAATATTAACTTATCGTACTCATGTCCGTGCCTCAACTGCCTCTTCGAAAGAAATTAGGACCAAGAAGGCTCACTGTGATAAGGCTTAAATCTTTTTATTAAAACAGTGTAAATTCTCAATGAATAAAATTAACGCTTGTTGTAAATTACCAATACTTGGCGATAACTTCAACCAACTTCTATATGTTCTATTAATGCTGTTTCTAACTACATGAAAACAAAACGAAAACATATTTTGTACAGTTCAGTGGGCGAAACTGGGCATTCTACTTCACTGGCCTTTACAGGAATTGTCTGAAACGAAAAAGAAAGGAAAACTTTAGTTTTGAATGAGCCAAAAAAGCCAGCTACAATAAAAGTATGAGCATAAGAACTTCTTGTGTCCTTCACCGCGCTAGTAGAGGATGCAATGATATCTAAAAACCCAACAGATAAAAAGCGCGGGAAAACTTAAAACGGGTGAAAAGCGCGGGAAAACGAGTAACGGACAACCATCGCGGGAAAAACATGAAACGGGTAATACGCGCTGGAAAACATAACCTATCCTAAGCGCGGGAACGTATACATATGAGTGGCGTCAGTTTTGCGCCGAATTGGTCGATAAGTACAGCGTCTTCACTCTGATTGACCTGAGCACCTGAGGCAATAATAATGCTTAAACTCCTTGTTCTGGGTTTTACACTCCTTTTGTCTCCCCCCGTTTCTACATGAATATATTTTGGTGCGTTATATCGCTTGATACTCACCATCCCTGCTTCCCTCAGCACTTGTTGTGGAGCGAGTTCTTCTTGCAGATGGTCTTGCCTTGACCGGCGTCTCCACGTGCACAGAAACACTCCTTGCATATGTACTGATCACGCTTGATTTGTTCTCTCCACGCGCTTGCACTGGCCTGTTGTAAAGCTCCAAATTTATCCTTATTCTCTGAACCCAAGAATGGCAAACCAAAGACAGATCCTTTAGTAGCTTTCATCAGGGATACGTATTCGCCTCCTGGTAGGGGAGCTGCGCCGCTTCCTGTTTCGGGCTTCTTTCTGTAGAACACGTTTCCTCTGAAGTTTTGTCCGATCACCTCGCCACGGAATTTTCTGTACTTGCCGATGACGTTGAGAATGATGTCCTTGCTTTCCAGCATGTTACTGATACTCTCAAGGGAAGCGAAATCAGCTAATGGATTGCGGTCCGTGCTGGTCAGCAGAAGGAAGATCTTGGTAGCACCTACGGAAGAAACACGAAAGTTGTTTAGCATACTTGTAGGGAAAATGAAGATTTTGAAGTCAAGTATGTCGTCCTGGATTCACAGTTAGTTTATGGCAAATATTCGTTGAATTATTCCGATTCCAATAACGCGCCGTCAAAACAAGGCAACGTCGCGCTTCTTAACAACACTCACCAGGTCTGAATGGATATCTATAAGCAGCGGCCGCCATGGCTTCCAAAGCATCACCAGTGTCATTCTCAGAGTTCTCGCCAGCGAATTTGAGATGCTCAAACGCAAGCTCCACACTGGCTAAGTCGTTCATCAGCTGACCGTTAAGTGTAATGGCATGCGGGTGCTCATGTAACAAGCGACCACCGAATCCCATGACGCCGAAGCGGAATGAGAACTTGGAATCAAGCGATTGTGTTAAACTGGTCAGGAACGTTGGAAGCTTCTCTGCATAGCTCTTCAAGATCGAGGTCTCGTGTACCAGAATGACAACATCCACTGCTCTGTCTGCCTTTTGGAACCATCTTTGACCGATCTGTTTGCCACCGCAGCGACCTATAGGCAATTAACAAAGGAAGACTGTTAGTGACTTTTGAATTCTTCCTGATTTTGTTGTTGTTATTATTGCTGCTGTAGTTGTCGTGAGACTGCATTTTGATTGACGTCACGTTCGTCATTCAGGTTTTCTCGATGCATCAGTTACCAGCCATTCATCGGATTGTTTCGCTGCTCGCGGACAGCTCTAGTTTTTCTTTAACTGTACTTTTTGAAGCCTACCATTTGTACATCAAGACAGCTTCTTTCCTTAAACTAAATTCAAGGGGTTAAATCTGAAAAATACGTCTTCGCAAGTCGAGTTAATGATTAAGATTAAAATCATTAACACTTACCACACTCAGGCAGATATTCGGCCCATACTCCTTGCAGTCTAACGAGCTCGATGTAAGCAGCAGTTGTGTTACAATGCTTCATGTCTTTAGGCGTGCTGGTGTCGCATTCCTTGTAGTCAAGCTCACAGGCCTTGACGAATGGCTCGGGGTCAACAACTGAAGAAAAGTGACTGAGTGGAGAGTTCTTGTCTTTGAACAATGCTCGGCAGCGCTGGATGTAGGTACTCTCCTTGCACTTGGGTTTCTCATTCTCGAGTGTAGAGACTTTGCATTGTGGATCACGAGTGACTTCCCAAGAGTTCACAAACTCGGTCAGTTTGGAGGTTGGGGTGTTGTAGCTCGTCATCATCTCATCATGGAACTCGTTGTTGTTGGTTCCCAGAAGACCTGCCGGAAAAACGTACATTAGAATGTAGGAATTGTACGCGGGATGTGCTTTAAGTTGCCTTCTAAGGAACAAGTTAACGAAGGTCAACAAATAAATTAATTTATATGTAAGGTTTCTCATGGGACCAATTGAGAATAAGCCATAACACCGATAAACCCTAATGTTAATATTGAAATTCCCATTACTGGTCTCGATACTTTTTTATAGTGCAAGTTGGGAGAATTGATGACGTATAGGTTTCGCATTGGACCAATTGAGAATAAGCCATAACTCCGATAAACCCTAATGTTAATATTCAAATTCTCATTACTGGTCTCGATACTTTTTTATAGTACAAGTTGGGAGAATTGATGAAGCATAAATGTATTATCCCTATAAATTCTAATGTCAACATTCAATTTCTCCTTACTCCAACCAACGGGGAACATTCACTGGTCATTCTTTTGTATAGTGCTGGTTGATGGCGTATGATAATTTAGCCTTTTTCGGCCCTGATGTCAAGGAATAATTTTAGTTCTCTTCAGTCATCTTAAAACATTTCTTACAGCATAAAAGAATTGGCAACAATTTCCGTTTTGGCTAGATTTACACTTCTTTCGATCACGTCTGTATTCCTCACTTCACTTAAGATTCAACTGATGTTGAAGTCTTACCTGCCATTCTTCCATGATACCACTTGGCGATGTTAAAAGTACACAAGAAATGCTCGACATCGCAGATGATCTCCAAGCCCAAATCGTGTCGAAGCACTATGAAGGAACCTTCTCGTTGGATCGTCGTGTTGAACGTCTCGACAGGCAGCTCACTGTGGTAACCGTCGGAGAGCTTCTTGCCAGACGAGGTAACCTTCACGATTGTCTCTACTCTGCCGTCTTGGTGGATTTTCACGCTCGAGTCCTCCGTGACTACGATGATGGCGGTCTCCTGACTCAAGATGGTGAACTTGTTATCACGGACATCTCTGGCTAGGACATACATACATCCGGACTTCTGATAACCGGGGAAGGTGTAGTAGGTTCCATCAAAGGTGTACACGTGAGGTCCGCCAAAGATCATGGCCGTGCCTGTGGAAAATGAAAATCACAACATGGTCAACAGAGTGTTCTTGAACGGCTTTTAAGGTAGTCGACGCGTTATAAACAATCAGAGCGAGGGGATTCTCCTCTTAGCCAATAAAGACGTGCTTTACTACACTCTCTGGCTACTGTAATTTGTGGCTCTGTGGAATTGCTAATGAAACTTGCTGTAGTCATGTTAAAAAAAGTGACGAATTTCTACTAATTTCTTGTGATCAATTTAAAAAGATGTTCGATTTAAACTTACTGTTGAATGGTGGAATCCAATTGATGGGGTTCAGCAAGTGGGACATTCGCGACACTTGGTGGTTAATCCTCTTCTGCATGTACCGTTTAGCTCCATGCAGGTTTCGCACTCGCATTTTCATCATCTTCTTGGAGTGCTCGAGATAGGAACTAGCATCGGTCATGAACTTCACAGTTGTTTCGTGTTCACGAATCTTCTTGTACAGCGCTAGTGAGTAGTTGCGAAGCTCAGCACATCTCTGCAAAGTCACGTTGTAGACTCCACGATACAGCTTAAGGCAGATCTTCATGGTCTGATTTAAGGCGATTCCTGAGTAGTTTCTGGCCTTACTCCAAGCTTGTGGCAAACTGGTGGAATTGCAGATATCAAGAGTGACATTCAGCGCGACTTCATACACCTGGACAGTGAAATTTCGCGTAGCATTGAATCCAAAACTGCACCATTGACGAGAGACGTTCAAAGCCATTGGGATATATTCCTTGATCATGGTACTGTTGTAAACCATCGTCATGGCCTGACGAGAGAGGTTCAGAGCCATTGGAAGGTATCTCTTGGTAGTACAATTGTAAACCATCCCGATGGCCTGACGTGAGAAGATCAAAGCCATTGGAAGATATTTCTTGGTAGTACAGTTGTAAACCATCCTTATGGTCTGACGGGAGATGTTTAAGGCCATTGAAATATATTTCTTGACCATAGTACAGTTGTAAACTCTACTTATGGCCTGACGAGAGAAGTTCAAAGCCATTGGAAGATATTTCTTGGTAGTACTGTTGTAAACCATCTCTATGGTCTGACGAGAGATGTTCAAAGCCATTGGAAGATATTTCTTGACAATAGTGTAGTTGTAAACTCTCCTTATGGTCTGACGAGAGAAGTTCAAAGCCACTGGAAGATACTTCTTGCCCACAGAACAATTGTAAACCTTTCTTAGGGTCTGACGAGAGACGTTCAAAGCCATCGGAAGGTATTTCTTGACCATAGTACTGTTGTGAACCATCCTTATTGTCTGACGAGAGAAGTTCAAAGCCATTGAAAGGCATTTCTTGACTAGGGTAGAGTTGTAAACAATGCTCAGTGTCTTATTTTGTAGGCGTTGACAAAGCTGGATGGTCCTGTTGAAAGCGATCATCGAGTAGTTCCTGGCCTTAGCTAATACTTCTCGGTAACAATGGACGGTCTTGTTCAAAGCTGTTATCGTGAAGTTCCTGGTTAGATTCAATGCTTTCCTACATAGTTTGAGGGTCTCGTTGAAAGCTATCTTGGTGTAGTTTCTGGTCTTACCCAACGCCTCGAGTAGACAGGTCGAGTTGTAAATATCAAGACTAACATTGGCGGCTACCTCGTACGCTTGAACAGTGAAGTTCCTTGAGACGTTTAAGCCAAAAACGCACCACTGTCGGGCCATTGGAAGATACTTCTTCACCAGGGTCGTGTTCTTAACAATCAACATGGTTTTGTTGTTAAGATGATGGCAAAGCCTGAAGGTCTTGTTAAAGGCAACAATGGAGTAGTTCATGGTCTTCCCCAGTGCTTCTCCAAGACAGGTTGAATTGTAGATATCCAGAGTAACGTTAGCAACTGCCTTGAATGCCTGAACGGTGAAGTTTCGGGTGGTATTAAAGCCAAAAGAGCACCACTGGCGGGCTACTGGAAGATACTTCTTCGCCACGTTGTACGCCTGTACGGTGACGTTCCTAGTGGAATTAAAGCCAAAAACGCACCATTGGCGGGCTATTGGAAGATAGTTCTTCACCACGGTCGTGTTCTTCACAATCAACATGGTTTTGTTGTAAAGATGATGGCCGAGCTTGAAGCTCTTGTTAAAGGCAATACGGCAGAGCTTGAGGGTCTTATTAAAGGTAATCATTGAGTAGTTCCTGGTCTTTCCCAGTGCTTCTCCGAGACAGGTTGAGTTGTAGATATCCAGAGTGACGTTGGCAACTGCCTTGAATGCCTGAACGGTGAAGTTTCGGGTGGTATTAAAACCAAAAGAGCACCACTGGCGGGCTATTGGAAGATACTTCTTCGCCACCTTGTACGCGTTGACGGTGTAGTTCCTTGTGGTATTCAAGCCAAAAACGCACCATTGGCGTGCTATTGGAAGATACACCTTTACCATGGTCGTGTTCTTAACAATCACCACGGTTTTGTTGTAAAGATGATGGCCGAGCTTGAAGCTCTTGTTCAAGGCAATACGGCAGAGCTTGAAGGTCTTGTTAAAGGCAATCATTGAGTAGTTTCTGGTTTTACCCAGGGCTTCTCCCAGACAGGTTGAGTTGTAGATATCGAGAGTAACGTTTGCAACTACTTTGTACGCCTGAACGGTGAAGTTCCTGGTGACATTAAAACCAATACTGCACCACTGACGAGAAAGATTCAAAGCTATCGGAAGATACTTTTTCACCATGGTAGTGTTGTAAACAACCAGTATGGTTTTGTTGTAAATACGCTGGTAAAGCTCGCGGGTCCTGTTCAAAGCGATTGTTGTGAAGTTCCTGGATTTGAGCAACGCATCTCGATATAGTCTGAGGGTCTTGTTCAAAGCTATCGTTGAAACGTTCCTGCCGTGACTCAGTGCCTTTAGGTAGAGCTTCATGGTGACGTTGATGGCAATCTTGGAGTAGTTCTTGGCTTTACCCACTGCCTCTCCCAGACAGCTTGAGTTGTAAATATCCAGTGTGACATTCTCAGCGACTTTGTACACTTCAATAGAGATATTGAGTGTTTTGTTCACACAAACACCGTACCAGTGGCGGGACAGGTTCAAAGCATTAGACAGGTATATTTTGGTGATATTAGAATAGTGACGTGACAGGTTCAAGGCACGAGATAGATATCTGTTGCTAACGTTGTAACAGTGACGTGACAGGTTCAAAGCACGAGATAGGTATCTGTTGGTAACGTTGTAACAGTGACGAGACAAGTTCAACGCCCGAGACAGGTATTTGTCGGTGACATTCTTTACATGCGTCATGTTCAAACTTTTAACGAAGTTCTTGGTGATGTTGAAGTAATGGACAGTCATGTTAACATACCGTACAACAACGGGGTGATTCTTGATATGTCTGTAACCACTTCTTACGAATCTTACGAACCTACCAGTCTTCTGGCGATAGGCAATGGCGAGGTCCTTCGTCATATTCAAGTAATGAAGAGTGATGTTAACGTACCTCTTTGTAAGAGGGTGGTTCTTCGTCAGGTTGTATGCGTTGATCAGGAATCCTTGTGTCTGGTTGCGGTAGAAGACAACCAAGTTCTTGGTGATGTTCAAGTAATGGAGAGTTGTGTTGATGTACTTGCCAGTGAGATTGTGATTCCTTGTCAGGTTGTAAAACTTCATTACGAAGCCGTACGTCTTCTGACGATAGAAAACTGTTTTGTTTATGGCTACTGCAACCCACGCTTTGCCGATAGTCCTGACGCGGATAGACATCTTCTTTGCTTTGGCCTTAACTTCATCAAAGGTCTCGATTGCTTTTGCCTTAACTTCATCAAATTTCTGGATTGCGTTCTGTTTCAACGTCTCCATCTTGGCCACAGCTTGCTTTTTCAGCGACTTCATCATCTCCAGAGCTTCCTTTTTCAACTTTTCCATCTTCTCCAAAGCTTTAGCTCTCAACTCTTCCATCTTCGCCAAGGCTTTGGCTTTCAATGTTTCAATCTTCTCCAAAGCTTTGGCTTTCATTTTTTCCATCTTTTCAAGGGCTTCCCGTTTCATGGACTTAAACTTGATTATAGCCTCGCGTTTTAGAGACTTCATCTTGATCACAGCTTCCTGTTTCAAAGACTCCATCTTCTCAAGAGCATCTTGCTTGAGGTTTTTCACTCTTTCCACCGAGGCTAAGGCAAACGACTTGATGCTTCCATCAAAGGGTCTTGGGTGTGGGAAAACAACAGTAATGCCCTCGTCTGTCACTTGGATGTACTTGGGAATAGCAGCACGGAGGTCAGTGATGGTTTTCTTGACGGCAATACGAGCATTGCGAATCGTGATACCAGCATTACTGATTGAGATGTAAGCTCTGTTGATGGTTTTGTTGAAGGCAACACGGACATCTTGGACTGTTGTGTTGACAGCAATGCGGACAGTTTGGACTGTTTTGTTGAAAGCAATGTGGACAGTTTGGATTGTTTTGTTGAAGGCAATGTGGACAGTTTGGATGGTTCTGTTGACAGCAGTGCGGACAGTTTGGATGGTTCTGTTCATGGCATCACGAGCTTCCACGAACCTTTTGTTGATAACCAAACGAACACCGTGGACGGTCTTGTTGAATCTGCGTGTTATCTTGATGAAGGTGACGTTGAGGTATCCAACGGTGCGATTAACATATCCAATGGTAGTGTTGACGAATTCCGAAGTCTTCATTGCCAATTCGTTGAGCAAGCGAGGACCATGGTTATTGACAACTGCCATTGTAATGTTCCTAGTAATGTCAAAACCTCTGCGTACTCGCTCTTTGACAGCATCCTCGAATCCATAGTACTTGCTGATGAAGATTGCCGTCTTTATCACCTCCACACGCGTTGCGTTTAAGAAGCTAATGACGGGTTTGGAATTGTCCAGGGTTGTATTTAAAGCCAGTAGTGTTGTATTCAAGGCACGGATCAGCTGCAGCTTAGTGTTGTTAAACTCCTCCAGCGTCACGTTAACAGCCAGGCGAGTCATGTTCAACGTGAAGTTGTAGGCACGGATGCATAGAGCACGTCCCTCAAGGATGGACTCGCGGATTGTCATTTTGCCGAACTTGCGAAGCATGGCATATGGCTTGCTGTCAAGTGTCATTTGGACCGCTTGTCTTGACATATCCATCGCACGGGTTTTCAGGTCATTTGCACGCTCGAATGCCTTCTCTTTCAGCTCGAGTGCCTTCTCTTTCAACACGAGTGCCTTCTCTTTCAACTCGAGTGCCTTCTCCGTGATGTTCTTCTTCAGTTCTTTTACTAGCTTGCTGCAGTTGTGGTACATCGGTACAATAGTGTTCTTATAAAATGGTAGGACTTTGCTGTAGTACAAAGGCTTCAGTTCTTCTCTACAGAACTTCATGCATCTTTCCAATTCGTTTCTGCAATACTTCATACCGCGTTCCAAGGTCCTGTTTATCCACACACGGGTAAGATTCACTTTTTCTGTGGTCCAGTTACGAGCAATGGCAATAACTTCTTTCAAGGTCACGTTCTTGTAACGATTGATGTAGCGTTCAGCAATGGCTCTGTACATTTTAACCAGCCTGGTGTAATTTCTGTATAATGGGGCGAGGTGACTCTTGTAGATGCGTTCGTAGTGACCTCCCAGAATCAGGGTATAGTTCTTCACTGCCACTTTAATAATCTTCGTGTAATTCTGGACTGTCGCATTCAGGATCTTTGTATACTTCTGGACTGTCATATTGAAAATCTTTGTGTAATTCTGGATTGTTGCATTCAGGATCTTTGTATAGTTCTGAAGAGTCGCTTTCACTATATTAGTGTAATTCTGAACTTTCGCTTTCAGAAGGATGGTATAATTCTGAACTTGTGCTTTCAGAAGGATGGTATAATTCTGAACTTGTGCTTTCAGCAAGTTTGTGTAGTTCTGCATTTTCGCCTTGAGAATGGTTGTGTAATTCTGGACTTTCGCTTTCAGAATGGTTGTGTAATTCTGGACTTTAGCCCTCAGAATCGTGGTGTAGTTCTTAACTTTCGCAGTCATGTTCTTGTAATAGATCTGTCCAATGGCCACAAATTTGCGCGTTAAGTTCTTAGCTTCTAACGTGATGTTCTTGATTTTAAGAGTGACGTTTCTGGCCAAGTCAATGGTCTTGAACACATACTCGTGCTCCACGATTTCACGGAGTTTCATCGCCTTGAATTGGTCAAACTTTTCAAGTAACCTCTCGCGAGTTTCCTGCACCTTCGTTTTGATCTTCTCTGCCATCAATTCACTCCTGTCCATAAGTTTCTCCACGATCAGTTTACCCTTCTTCAGTGCCACCTGAACGGCCACTCTCAGCTTACTAGAGGAATACTTTACAACACCTTGCCCAGCGTCAACAAGTTCGTGTTGACGAACCTCTTCAATAAGCTCAACCCACATTTCATGATATATGACTTCCTCGATTGGTGTATCCTTGATGGCGGCTTTGATCTTCCTCAGAACCTTCTCGGACAGTCTCTCGATGAATTCCTTCGGGTTAGCCATGATCTTTTGGATCTTCTTCTCGAGGAAATCATACCTTTCCTTGAGCAAAGCATACCTTTGCTTGATTTGGGCTGGGAGTGTTACGTTCAAGTAGAAGATAGCTTCTTTGACCTTAGCCTCCACTTTGGGTTTCATCTGCTCGACATATTCAACAATCTCGTTGTACTTCTCACTAAGGAATTTTTCAGTCCTGGCGTAACGCTCCTTGAGCTGGTGTTTCTGGATGTACTCCTGGATGTCTTTATGGGCCATGATCTTTTTAAAGCTGTCGTTCAAAAACTTTCTGGTTTCATTGAGTTTCAGCAGAGTGATGTTCCTTGCTTTTCCCAGGAGTGGCAGGGAAATGTTTATGGCTTTTTCCAGAAGTGGCAGAGAGATGTTTTTGGTTTTGACGAGGTAAAAGATGGTCTGGTTGTGCATCAACTTTACATAAGGATGGAAGATAGCAGCAAGGTCCTTGGCAGCGATACAAGTGATGTTGGCGGTTTGGTTGTACAGAGAGATGGCTTCTCCTGTGATGATCATCACGGTCTTGTTCAGCTTTTTCAGCTCCTTTTTCCATTCTTCTACTTTAACCTCCAACTTTGCTTTGGCGTCCTTGATGGTTTCTTTTATTTTCTTCTCAATGATCTCTCTGTTCTCATGATACTTGTTCTCTACGAGCGCTCTGACCTCGCTGAACTTGCTTTCTGCCAGTTCATAAGCTTCGTAGTACAGCTCCTCCATGGTCTTCTCTTTGTTCTCATCGTACCACACTTTAAGAGCCTGAGCGTTCTGGTTCACAAACAACACGGTCTTGTCAGCATATCTCAGCACCAAAACTTTGCCTTTGAGGTAGTTTTCCTTGACCAAAGGCACAACAGTCACGTTTACGTAACGGATTCCTCGAAGCACCAGAGTACGGGTCTTGTTATAGGCGCCAACAGTGATATTTCGCGTCACGTTGTAGATGTGCAGCGTGTAGTTGCGGCTCAGGTTGTAGAACTTGTGGTAGTATTGAAGAGTCAAGTTGCGAGTTAAGTTGTAGTACTGAAGGGAGTACTTGCGGGTGAGATTGTAGTAGTGCAGTGTCAAGTTACGAGTCGCGTTGTAATACTGAAGGGCCATTAGCTTGGTGCGGTTGACCAGGACAAGGGTCAAGTTGTACGCCCTCAACGTCGCATTCTTGGTATCGTTGAAAAGTTTCACTGCAGCTAAGGTGACGTTCTTGTAAAGTTTCACTGCATGGATGGACACGTTCTTGTAAAGTTTCACTGCATGGATGGACACGTTCTTGTAAAGTCTGAGTGCATGGAAGGAGACGTTCTTGTAAAGTCTGAGTGCATGAAAGGAGACGTTTTTGTAAAGTCTGAGTGCCTGGAGGGAGACATTCTTATAGAGCTTCACTGCTTTTAAAGTGACATTGTTGTAGAACTTCACTGCTTGGAAGCTGATGTTATTGTAGAGTTTCACTGCTTGGACGGTCACATTCTTGTAGAGTTTCATCGCACGAAGGGTGACATTCTTGTAAAGAGCCAGTCCGTGCTTGCTGGAAAATTCATAAGCTTTGATGACAATCTCCTCGTACGTCATGTCCTCGTACTCTCGCAACTTAGCAATCAATGCATTCACTTTGTTTGTCAGCTTTTCCCGATAGACGTTGAATTTTTCCAAGGCCTTTTCTTTCGTGTCTTCATAGATCTTCTCCAACATTTCCTTGTACAGGTTGTACATCTTAAGTCCTTCTTCTTTGTGCTCGTTGTAACACGCCAACGCGAACGTCTTCGCCATGTTGTAAGCTTCAACGGTTTTGTTAACGGTGATGTTTTTGTAAAAGCCAGCCATTTCGTACGAAACATTTCTCAACTTTCTTTGGCAGTCGAAGCTGATGTTCTTAGCCAATATTCCATACTTGACGAAAACGCTCCTTGTTTCGTTTCCAATGGCGAGGAATTCCTTCACAAAGGCCTCTTTGGATAGTTTCATGAGGACGAGATCACTTGTAAGGTTCAAGACACGCTGCGTAAGGTTGGTTATGTCCTGCATCTCTTTCAGTACTTTCACTGTGACGTTTCCAATGCGGTATTTCGCAAGGAGTGCTCTCTCCGTAATGTTAAAAGCTCGAACGCGCGCCAACAGTTTTTCCCACTTAGCTTTAAGTTCCAAGGCTTCTAGTTTACCTTTCAGATCCATCTCCTTCCACGCTTCTTTGATGGGACGAATGAGTTCGAGGGCGCGTAGTTGTTTTGTAACATTCAAGACCTCCGCGGAGACATTTTTGGCAAGGACTTGGATTTTCTTGATGGAAATGTCCATGATCTCCCTAGGACGCAATTTCAGAAGCTTTTGGAGAGACTTGTTCAGGGCTATTAAAGACCTGTTGTATATCAGAGGGGCGCGTCGGCTCAGGTTAAATCCAAGTTCAATCGACTGATTCAAGATCTTCTTGGAGAGGTTAAAGTACTCAAAGCTCTTTCCAATGGCGAAATCCACGATCTCGTCTGGTGTCTTCTGTGAATGGTCGCTGATAAATGTAATGACAGCGGAGATGTTGCTGTAAAGAGTGTGGTTGAGTGATGTGAGCGTCTCCGATGCGATCTCCAGGGAAAGAAGAACAGCCTTATCCAGCGCTTTGCCGATGGGAACACGACGAATCGTGATGTTTCGTACTTGGTACATTATATCCAATGCCATGGGAACAAGCGGTTTGACAATAGGCTTCAAATAGTTTGTGACGTTGCTCTTCAGATCATCAGCAAACTTGCCAATGGGTGTGACAGCCTTAAGTACCAAAGGATACGCTTTCTCCTTCACTGAGATGAAAATGTTTCTGCCAAATTTAATGAGAGGGCGGTGAGTCTTCATCAACTTTCTGTAAGCAACCAAGGACACCCTCCCGACACGAATGTATATGGTCCTGATTTGTTGAGTCACGTTCCGAGCCAGATGAATGGCTTGAATGGTAGCATTTCTCATGAGCTTGGGAAGAACTTTGGTCAAATTCTTTGTGAAATTCAACGCTGTTTGATGGATCAGACAGGCCTTCTTCCTGAGAATCTTGATGTTCTTCCAGGCAGTCTTGTTAAGCAACTCGAACTTCTCCCGGAAGGTCCTGTTCAGCAGCTTGAAATGCTCCTCGAGTGTCTTGTTTAGAACAGTGATGTTACGAACGCTCAAGAAATGTTCCCCAAGGGTCTTGTTTAGAACAGTTATATTACGAACAATCAGCGTCAAGTTCTTGGCAATGATGGTCACATTCTTCAGGGTGCAAGAAGCATTGAAGTTGCATGTAAATTCCTTTACCTCAACCATGTACTTATCATACAGAGGGCCTACTTTCTGTCCGCGGATCTCAACTTCTCGCATCTTGATGATTAGCTGGCGTGTCTTCACCTTCATTTTCTCGACAAGTTCTGCGGTAGTAACTTCAACCTTTTTGGAAACGCGCTTGGCGATATCCCCAAGTTTTTCTCCACGAACCGTTACGGTGCTCACCATAATGGATACGTTATTGGCCCAGACTCTAACATCTCGGCTGATGTTCTTTAGATGGAGGGTGATATTTCCAATTATGGGTGGAAGCACCTCTGTGCGGAACCTTTTGTAGGCGATTGTGACGTTCAGACGAATTCTCTTGTAAAGTTCGGTGGCGTTACCCATCATCTTTGGAAGCCTGTTGATGGTGTCATTGAGTGTCTGAATAGTGACGTTAAAAAGACTCTGCGTCAAGTTCTGGGCCTTGATTGTGGCATTCTGGAGCAGTCCTGTGTAGTTGTAATTCTTGACTTGGGCGTACAACTTCAGAACGACAGGTTTGATCTTGGCTTCGAGTTTCTTGACAAGCACTTGGACCTCTTTGGTAAGGTTTTGCCCCATAAGGATTGTCAGATTGTAGTACCTCAGGGTTACATTTCTGATTAACGTCTTCAGAAGTTTAACTCGGTTCATGAGCGTGGTTATGGTCGAGGTATTCCAAGTCAGCGAAAGACGGCTTGCCTCAGCGTTTAAGAGGTACATCAGGCGAGACTCGTTCACCACATTCTCACCAAATTTGCTTTGGATGGTCACCTGGAGGCGATAGTCATCTGGCATCTCCCCGACAACCTGCCCTGAGATTCTTGGAGTGACGGTTACATTGAAGACAATGCTTCTTGAAGAGGGGTTAAATCTCAGGAACCACCCTGCTTTGTGATTTTCATAACTGACGAAGGTGCTAACGATATAGTTCTTCCAGTCGAACCTCCCGGAGAAACCAACGGTACGTTTCAATGCTGAGAATGTCAAGAAGAGTGTCTTGGTTTCCATGTCCAGCTTCTCAGTAAATGTTAGTGTTCGCTTGAAGATCGTTACGCCAGAAGTGAAGGACTTCGTTAACTTGTCATACTCCCAGGCCAGCGAAAGTGACTTCTTAAACCCTTTCAAATCCATAACTATTCCCATGCCTTCAGTATTGTCCCAACTAACGTCAAGAACCACTGGTGCATTAGGCAATACGTCAATCGAAAGATGAAGTTTTTGTTCGTCCCACTTTAAGTCGATCTTATGATTCCATGTCCTCTTGAAGGCTGCAATCTCCGTCGTGAAAAGCAGACCGTGTTCTCTGCTTAACACACCTCTAACTTCCAAAGGAAAAGCGGGGAAGATCTCAAAGTGGCCTTCGTATTCCCCTGTGCTTTTGCTGTATTGAAGCCAATTTTCAATCTTCTTATCGAAAGCGGAGACCATGCTACTTACTGACAGACCATCGTAAGTGTTCCAGCTAGTCGTCCATGTAATTGGTCTTCTTGGAATGAATTCGACTCTGACATCAACGGACTTGCGTTCCTTGTACCAGATTAGAGACTGTGTCATCGTTTTTTCAGGAAGGTACTCGACGGTAAGAGTATTGGAGAGTTCCTCGGAGGTGTTTCTATAAATACCAGTCAGTGAAACCTCCTTGCCCTTGGTGTAAATCAGCGATACCTTGGCCTCATGATAAGAATCCTCAGCATTGGAGTAGTTGTTGTAAGAAGCATCCCAGCCATACTCGAAGGTGCGGCCCATCGTTTTAACAATGTACTGGTAGCCGAGTTCGTGACTCTTCTCCGCTCTGGAGTACGTAAGTTTGGAGCTATCAAAGAAAAGACTTTGACTTCCATTTCGAAGTATACGGAGCATGACAAGTTCTTTTAGGCCCGTTTCCTTGGTGATAAGGGTGTTCTGCCATTCACCAACAAAGCGACCAATGTGGACGCGATACTCGAGCATCTTACGGTGAGCAGTGTTCAAACACATGACAGATGATTTGGCTGCAATAGTTTTGTTCCAGAACAGGACAACAGCAGCTTCTTTCAAGGTCTTGCCGTTGAGCCAGACGCCTTCCACGCCGACCTGCTTCTTGAAAACGGTGGCGTTAAATCCGATTGCTTTCTCAGTGTCGTTGCGGAAGTAGAGTGACGCACCGACTGACTTGTTCACCACTGTTGCATTAAAATGGAGGCTCTTCAACTCGTCGGTGTGGAAGGAGCTCACCCAAGATTCGAAGAAGATTGTCTTGTTAAACTTGGCAGTCAGACGAATACCACAACACATGGGATCCTCAAACCTTTGTGTTTTCAATTCACCAGTTCGGTTAAGGACGGTCAAGTTGAGGGCCATGCTCCTCTCGGCCGAGCTATTTGTGAAAACAGCGCATATTTTCCCACGCGACTGACCGCGGTATTCGGGGTAGATGCAGGCACTTTTCTGCGAAGGTGAATTCTGGAGGAGTCCAACAAGAGCGACAGTGGAATTCTGATAAGCAGCCCTAATGACAAGCTTGCTCTCTTTCTCTTGGAAGACGATTTTGCTTAACAGGTCAAACGATTTGTTGCAGCATTTCATGTTTAGGTGTAAGCCCGTGCTAGCTGAATTACGGAAATAAACTAAAGAGGTATTCATGGTCTTGTTCATAACTGCAAGATTGAACTTGAGTCCTTTCTCGCCATCGAGGTTAACCAGGGTCCAGACAGCTTCCATAGTCTTGTTCAGGGCTGAAGCATTGAACTTGACGGATCTTTCGTTCTCGCTCCTCATGTAACTCCAGACAGCTTCAACTGATTTGTTCACGGCAGAGGTATGGAACTTGATGGCTCTCTCATCCCCATTCTTCAAATACGTCCAGAAGGCTTCTACAGTATTGTTCAAGGCTGAAGCATTAAACTTGATGGATCTTTCATTGTCACTCTTCGAATAACTCCAAACTGCTTCAAGAGTTTTGTTCACGACGGAACCGTAGAACTTGATAGCTCTCTCGTCCTCAGTCATTGCATAACTCCAGACAGCCTCGATAGTTCTGTTCATGGCTGAAGCATTGAACTTGATAGCTCTCTCGACGTCGCTCCTCACATAACTCCAGACAGCCTCGATAGTTTTGTTCATGGCCGAAGCATTGAACTTGATAGCCTTCTCATTCGTGTTGCTTCCATAACTCCAGACGGCCTCGATACTTTTGTTCATGGCTGAAGCATTGAACTTGATAGCTCTCTCGTCTTCGCTCATCTTATAACTCCAGACAGCCTCGATGGTTTTGTTCAAGGCTGAAGCATGGAACTTGATAGCCTTCTCATTCTTGTTGCTTGCATAACTCCAGACGGCCTCGATACTTTTGTTCATGGCTGAAGCATTGAACTTGATAGCTCTCTCGTCTTCGCTTATCTCATAACTCCAGACAGCCTCGATGGTTTTGTTCAAGGCTGAAGCATGGAACTTGATAGCCTTCTCATTCCTGTCGCCTGCATAACTCCAGACAGCCTCGATTGTCTTGTTCATGGCTGAAGCATTAAACTTGATAGCTCTCTCGTCCTCGCTGCTCACATAACTCCAGACAGCGTCAATAGTTTTGTTCATGGCTGAAGCATTGAACTTGATAGCCTTCTCATTTTCGCTCCTCTCATAACTCCAGACAGTCTCAATAGTTTTGTTCATGGCTGAAGCATTGAACTTGATAGCCTTCTCATTCTTGCTGTTCAGGAACGTCCAGATAGCTTCTACAGATTTGTTCGAGACAGAAGCATTAAATTTGATGGCTGTCTTGTCTCCAGTCTTCACGTAACTTAAGACAGCTTCAGCAGTTTTCCTCATGGCGGAAGCATTAAATTTAATGGAACTTTCATTCTCCTTCTTCAAGTAACTCCAGAAGGCCTCGGCACTTCGGTTGAATCCAGTGGCGTTGAATTTGATCAGCTTCTCGTTCTTGAAATTAATGAAGGTCCACATGGTCTCTATCGTCTTGTTTAAGGCAGATCCGTTAAACTTGATGCTCTTCTCAGTGGCAAAATTCAGGAACGATAAGGTCGTTTCGATGGATTTATTAACGGCGTTGGCCTTGAACTTCAAACCCTTCTCGCTCGTGAAGTTAAAGAAGGTCCAAGTGGCTTCAGTTGTCCTGTTTAGAACACTAGCCCTGAACTTCAAACTCTTCTCGTTTCGTGAATTGAGGAAGGTCCACCTGGCTTCTATGGTCTTGTTTAGAGCGCTGGCCTCAAACTTCAAACTGTTCTGGTTGTCCGATTTAAGCAGGGTCCAAGTGGCATTGACGGTTTTGTTAACTGCACTTGCCTGGAACTTCAAACCTTTCTCGTTTTCCAGATTAAAGAACGTCCAAGTGGCGTTAACAGACTTTTTTAAAGCACTTGCCTGGAATTTCAAGCTTTTCTCGTTTTCCAAGTTAAGGAAGGTCCACGTGGCATCCATAGTTTTGTTAACTGCACTTCCCTGGAACTTTAAACTCTTCTCGTTTTCCAAGTTAAGGAACGTCCACGTGGCGTTAACGGTCTTCTTCAAAGCACTTGCCTGGGATTTCAAGCTCTTTTCGTTTTCCAAGTTGAGGAAGCTCCAGGTGGCATCAACGGTTTTGTTCATAGCATTTGCCTTGAAGTTCAAGCTCTTCTTGTTTTCCAAGTTTAGGAATGACCAAGTGGCATTGATGCTCTTGTTTCCAGCACTAGCATTGAAAATCAAACTCTTCTCGTTTGGCAAGTTAAGGACACTCCATGTGGAATGGATGGTCTTGTTTAGAGCAATGGCCTTGAACACCAAACTCTTCTCAGTACTCTGGTCGATGAAAGTCCAGGTGGCATCGATGGTTTTGTTTAAGGCAGAAGCATTCAAACGAAGTCCTTTCTTGCTTTCGAGGTTGAAGTAGGACCACATGAGCTCGGCCGTTTTGTTCAAGGCAGTGACGTTAAATAACAATCCTATCTCTTTTCCAGCGTTGACATACGACCACACAGCCTCCAAGGTCTTATTTAAAACGGTTGCATTAAGCTTGATGCTCTTTGCGTCTGAGAAATTGCGGAAGGTAAGAGCACTTTCGATGGTGTGATTCAAGGCCATGGCGTCAAATCGCAGTCCTTTCTCTTTGCCCACGTTGACATACGACCAGAACGCTTCGATGGTCTTATTGATGGCAGTTGCATTGAACTTCAAGCTTTTTCCGCTTGTAAGGTTAACCAATGTCCAAGCTGCTTCTATGGTCTTGTTTAAACCTCTTCCATTGAACCTCAGCCCCTTCTCTTGACCAATGTTAACGTAAGACCATACAGCGTCCATGGACTTGTTCAGGAGCAATCCGTGGAACTTGATTCCTTTGTTCTGCGTGAGGTTGAAGTACGTCCAAACAGCTTCTGCTTTGCTACCAAGCACCGTGGCGTTTGTCTTTAGGGACTTCTCGTTGGTTGCGTTGACAATACCTGTGTACCATCTGATGACACGGTTCTTGTTGTCATGGCTGGCTGTGAAACGGATACCCTTTTCGTCTCCAGCCTTGGCGTAGGATCCACGAAGGGTAAATGACTGATCGCGTGGACGGGCAAACAAGCGGAGAACACCTTCTTTCTGAGCTTTGAGAAGTCTGCCTGTTAATTCAATTCCAGCCTTCGTTGGTTCGTTGCTGAAGCTAAAGACGAAGTTGTCCTCCTCCTCTCCGAGATTACCATTGAAGCTGACCTCTGTCTTTGTGCAGGTATGGTTCGCCAGGAAGCTGACACTCTTCTTGGGGATGTTCAGTTCTCCAGAGGCGTACAGATACTTGCCTGTCCAGTACGTCATATTGCTGACGAAGCCATACACACCTGACCTGTTGTAGAGCTTTGTCAGCTGCTTGATGGTGTAGTTTTTGTACGATGCGGACAGTTGAACGCCAAGCTCTCGGGTGAGGCCACTCAGTTCCGTGTTGTTGAAAAAGTGACCATTTAGGACGATGGGGTGACCATAGACAACGTCTTTGGCGGAATACGTCAGGTTCACAGCGTGCGTTATGTTGTTGTAAGTCGCCTCGAACTTGCCAAAATTTACGCCAACAGCACCGGTAGACATGCTGAAGAGTTTGCCGTCTTTCTTGAGCCACAATGTACCGTTAGCCTCAAAGTTCCGCTCCCACATTGCTCCAGGAGTAGACATTTTGGCGATAACATCGTATTTGTTGTCATCCTCGGTTTCCAGGCGTTCTGCTATCAACTGATATTTCGTAAGCTTAGGATCCGTTCTTTGCATCGACAGACTGAAGGAAGCTGGGCCAGAGAACGGGAAGAATGGCGACTCGTAGTCACGATAACCCAACGGCAGAGAGAGTTGACCACAGAATGTTATTCCAAGAACACGTGTCATGTTCAGGCAAGGTGTTGGCTGTAAGAAACAATCAAATGGTTTATGGTTACCAAGGTTACTTAAAGGGACAATGCATAAACGACTTGTCTTGATGCATACATAACGATAGCTTCAAGACAGACAAATTTGAATTTTCAATGCTCTCAAATCAAAAGGTGTCTATCAGAAATAGGCTCTATGTGAGAATAGAGCAAAACACTTGACATCGCGGGTTCAAGTATCTTTACATTGTTTCTTTTGTTCTTTATCCAAAAGCAACCATGAACTCTACAGTTTCGCTAGCAAATACTACTTACACTTTGTCAACAAATTTGAGACAGTGTCACACAACAACAAATCGGAGACAGTGACATACAACATAATTATTAACTTACTTCGATCCTCCTTGGTGTTCCTTCAATGGGCAGTTTCTCGTCGTTGAGAGTGGTGAAAAGCGACGAACTGCAATGAAAGTAAAGGAGCTACGTCACGGTTAACGCATCGTGAAACGTTTAGCCTAAATTTTCAAATTCGTTGTTTGTATTAAATCAGTGTTAATCTTTTCCATCCTTTATCATCCTTGCTCGTGTCTCTCTGTCTTATTCAACTATTATTTTAAAGATTTTTTTAATCGCGGACAAAATAACTCAAAATACTGTGGCTGAATTCCTTGCGTTTATCATAAGCTCTAAAAATAATCAATTGTACTTACGATACGTTGACAAACTGAACTGGCTCCTCAGGGACGCCGACTTCGAACTTTAAGATTTCTCCTTGAGTATAAGTGGCGTTTCCTTTGATCTGAGTAACAGTGTACAAAGATGAGTTGACAAAGATACCAGCCTCCGCGTACAAAGCGCTGACTCCCATGCGACCAGTGATGTCAACAACGGCACTACAGGAAAGAAAAACACCACGAAAAATGAGATAGAGTTGAACAAAATTAGGCTGCCACCACCGGCCATTATTAGGAAGTAGTCAGTAGCTGGATGAACTCTTGTCAAGCCAACTAGACATTGTAATATGGATGTGGTCATCGAGTTTAAGGTTCCATCATAACTGACTTGGTTTATACTTGAAGGGTCCTCATCCCCGTGGACGAAATATAAACTCTTCTCAGAGACTGTCACACGCGAAATAACAATTTCGGCTATTAGTTATTAACATTGTTCACTCTCGCTGTCTGCATTACAAATAATAAATGTAGGAGAAGTAAGAGACTTATATCAATTAATCTACAACTTCTATGTACTCCTTTTTTATTAAATTTCGACAGTATTACACATGCAAGTATAGGAGCGCTTTTGGAATATGCCAAATTAAACGTTGCAAAAGTTGTGTAGTGCAATTCTACTGTGAGATAAAGTATCTAGTCGTTTACGTCTTGCGTTACCAGCCGTCCGAGCTATAAACAGGGGTTATTTTTAGCTTATTACGCAATGTAGTGAAAGGATTACGTGACCAGGTAAAAGAAGCATTCGTAAGTATTATTGGTAACTTTTCCGAAGACATACCTTGGTTTGACGTAGCCTCGTACATCAAAGTTCATTTTTCCCCAGAACATGTTCCTGATGTCAAACTTTCCAGCGAGTTCTACCGCGGCCACAGTGGTTCCCTTGGCGCTCAGTTTGAGTGGAAGACCAAGGATGGTGGGGACAGTAGTCTCGGCGTCTAGGAACATCATGCTCTTGCTGAAACTCTTCTTGCCTCCCTTGGCCAATGCGATCAAGATGTCAATCATGTTGATTTTGTCCACTTCGTCATTCAACCAGCTGATGTCGTCGAAACTGGCAAGTCTCATTTCGTTACCAAACATCTTCACAGAAACGGCTCCTGATGGATTATGCTTTCTCGTGTCCATCTACAAAGGAGAAAGGAAGTCACGCATCACGCATTACGAATTGATTAGATCAAGTCACAGCGGGGTGATTCTTGCATTCCTTCTCAGGTCAATATTTTTTAGCAAAAAATTCCCGCTCAATTATGGATTATTATGGAAACAGTTACATGATGATAAAAGAGGATTGAAAAACATCGATTCAAGATTCCCGACATGCATCCTGTTGAACTGTTGTCGTGAATAAATTACGATATTATGGTAATAATTTTTGCTTCTTAACCTTTTAAGAGGTGTTGCAAAGCATAGACAGCCTCTTTATTTCTCCAGTATTCGCCAGTCCCAGAAGCGTTTTCCCGGACTTACCCTTCGGTGCAGTTTATTCAAATGGTTCTCTACTTTGTTGATGTCGTCATGAATGCTCCTCGTCCTCCTGAGTGGCAGATTTCTCACTGATTTCTCCTCCTTATCCCTCTCCTCGTGGGGTTTCAGGTTGAACATCTTCATGATGCGGTCGTCAGGGTAGTAACCATCTTCTCCAAACATCTGCTCAATGAGAATCTCGAATCCTTCAAAGCGTGCTGCGGCCTCGAGGACATTGATTGATGCACCCAACACGTCCACTGTCAAGTTGACCATGGCACTGCGTGGGAAAAAGCTGTTTGGATGGTAGATAAGATGGCTCTGCGCTGAACCGCCGAATCTCAGGACATCTGTAAGGTTGTGCAAGAATAATAAAATTATGAGATGACAGACAACAATGTTCGTGTAAACCATGTTTCCAAGATCATTACGAAAACTGACCTCGTTTTCTAGTTAAATCTCTCGAATGGCTACATTGAGTTCGTGTACAGCGCATTAAACGCGGTGTAACAATCATGGCTATTGGTTTAAACCTAAGCTAGGTCACGACGTTGTTTTATATGCTACATAAAATCCTTTTGAACAATGGGCCCTGTTTGTAGGATACACTCTGTGTTGGATCTTTTCGTTGGCTTTAAAACGCGCTGCCAAATGCATTGCCTATTTACAACGCTTGTCCATGGGAGAGTTTATAGTTTGCATCAAAACACCAAGTTGATCAAGTCCTACATTTTCATAACTTGCTTCTCCTGTTTAGTTAGGGTTGGGTAATAGGAAGTTAGCACAGTTATCTTACCACTGTAGAATGACCCTTCCCATGCACGTGAGAATCTCAGTCTGTTCAGATTGAACTCTCGCAGCTTCATTCCATTAAGTGCGTCTTTCATCATCTCGGCCTGAGGCAGACCATGGACTGGTTCGGTCGAATCCATGGCATTCGTCATGTGCGACCACACGAATGATCCCACCTGATTATTAACTTCGTTCTTGAGGATACCGGCAACGCGTTTGAAGACCTCTGGGCTTGGACACTTCATGAGTGCCAGGTACGCTGCGATACGGATCTCAACGTCTAGATTGTACTCGCCATAGATCTGCAAAATCTGATCCGTCATTTCTTCATTGCAGGGCAAGCGTCGGAAAGCCTCTAGAGCTGCGATGCTCATGTTGACTGGAACATCTGGGTTAAGGGCGCATTTCAGAAGGACATTTTCGGCAGCAACGGGGCGACCCGCGTTTCCAATGGCTTTCAAGGTGATAAGAATGTTTTCGAAATCCTCTGGAGTTTTGCCTTTGCATTTTGTGTTCAAGCGAGACAGCAAGAAGTTTTCTGCCTTGGTGATCGGGTTCTCTTCATCCTGACGGAGAAAAAAGAGCAAAATACCTTATTTCACTATTGAAGGCTGCTAGATACAATATTAATGAAGAGCCCAGTATAATACAAGTTAAGTAAGACGACCAGAACGCCAGAAAAAGTACCATCTACTGGTCTTCTAATCAAAATTTATGCAATAACGTTTTTCATGGTATCATGTCAGGGATGAAACCAAGACATCATTACCTGGATGTCTTTCTAACTTTTTCTGCCCGTAGTCCTTCAGTTATCCATTAAATTACCCAGTCAAAGTATAAACTATCACCAGTCTCCATAGATTTCGTATAGTAGTAGTTGGCAGAATTGGCTCTGTTATAAACATACATTTTCTCTCGTCCAACCAACTTCTTTACATTTCGTATAGTACTTGGTAGAATGTGTCTGACCATTTATCTCCATCCTCTAAAGCGTCAAGTCCTCTTGACGCTGTTTTAAGTTCTCTTTGAACTGAAAAGAAGCGTTTAAAATAGTTGTTAAAACTATACCTCATCTTTGCACTCCTGTGGGCTGTTCTCACAGACTTTGTGAATGAGTGTTCCGAGAGTCAACATGGCGGTTCTGCCAGGATGCTCTTCACAAAGCTCCAGTACATGTCTAACAGTCTCCTTGGAAGGATTTGCTGCCATGGCCAAGCCTGCCAAGAACATGTTTCCACGTTCATGGCTGACCAGATCGTTTCTAATGGCATGGCTCATGACTTTAGCACATCCGCCGTTGCCGCAGTGAGGCAGAGCGTCGTAGAAATACTCACTGAAAGGGGAAAAAATACCAGAAACGGGAGGTTAGCATTTTGACCTTTAAACTGGCTGTGCAAGGTGGTTCTGTAGATATTCATTACGCTGTACAAGGTGGTTCTAACTTGAGATGAGGATAGAAGCCTAGTGCATGATCATTCAAATAAAAGCTACTGAGCAGTACTTTCATGTGGTACTGTTTATTATGCTGCACAAACGGGTTCTAACTTTGAAATCTGAAGATGACAGCCTACTTTGTGACCATTCAAATGAAACTATCAAGCAGTTCTTTCAGTTGCTACTGTTTAATAGGGAGTTTTAGCGATGACGGCGGCGACGGCGGGGACGACGCCTTGTAAAAAATGAATTAATATTTTACCTTCGAATATCGCAACTGTGTAAATCAGTTCAGTACGCCTATCGGTCTAAAAACTTTCTCAGGCTAAACATGCACCGACATCGTTCAATTCCAAAAGAATATACGAAATATTAGCCATTGCGGTTCGCGTTCTCCAAAATACGTAGAAATTAGTCATTTCACGTTGTTGTTTTGCAGAGGACGGCAAAGAAATGTACCAAGATTCAAAATGCACGTGCACAGCCATTGTTCTGCTAATTGTTTGGTGACACTCTCGTCGCCGTCGCCGTCGTGGTTTGCTAAAACTCCCTATTATGTTGCACAAGGTGGTTCTATCTAATAAGCTTGTGGATGGAACCCTAGTGTCTGACCAGTCAAATGAAAGCCATTGAGCAGTACATTTAGGTAGTGGTATTTAGTTAGTTAGCTTGCAAAGCTGTAAAACCACTTACTGCATTTTGTTGTCTTCCTCGTTATGGACCTTCTGCCACAATGACTCCATTGCTGGTGTGTTAAGCTTACGGATCTTGAACACGAGGTCTGAGAAGTGCTGGGCCGAGTCAGGTTTGGTTGACTGTTTCGAGTCCTTACTCAGACGGGTTAATAAGTAGAAGGCATCGTTGATGGCTTTCTGGTTAGATTGGGGTTGAGCGTGTGCGTACTTCAACGACACAGGCCTTAATTCCTCTGAAAACAAACAAACACAGTTTACGATCAATTCCATCAATGCTATTAAAGGCATTTGCAGGATAAACAATGTCAGAACCTAACAAGTTACTGAATGGGCAGAAACAAAGAAGGTGTTGTCCAAAGTAAACCGAGCTACTACGAAATTAACTCTGAAAAAAACTAACGTCGTAGGTCGTTAGTTCGCACCTGTCAGGTGATTTCCTCAGACAAGTAAGTCACCTGATGTCCTAAGACTACATGAACATAACTGTTACGCCTTTATATTTTACAAATCCGATATAGTCAGAGAAGTAAATTACAAAAAGACATCTTTCTCAAGACACAGTGAGACTGCGATTTTAACTCTTTTTCAACTTGTATAACTAGTCTAGCTTTTCCTTCATTAAATAGGAAGACGTTTCTATCTCATAAAAAAGTTATATGATTACGAAATGAGAGACTAGTTAACAGCGCAAAACCATATAAAAGTGTGATGGAGGCCAAACACATACCTGCAACAACAGGTTCACTTTCAGATGGCGTGATAGACTGCAGTTCCAACTTTTGCCTGAGACAAAAAAAGGGAAATTAGCGACGTGAAAAACAAGATGAACTTGTCGACTCACTGTATTCAAATTGATAGCTAGGTAATCGAGCTGTCCTATGATTCAAAGCAAGCATTGCTTCTTTGATTGAAAGAAGGCTTAACGAGCGAAAACACACGCCAAGCAATTAAAAATGTAGTTCCTACCTTGTCTTGGTGATTGCTCCAGACTTGTTTTTGTAGCCCGCGGAAAAAGGTCTGAAAATATGTTCTTCCTGACACAAGACCTGCTGGGTACGTTTCTTGGCCGTCAAAAGGAGCCTACATGTGCTGTGGGAACTCAGCAGGCTTAAAGGCTGTGAACAGAAACAGACCACAATGTTAAGCAACCACGACTTATCGTTTCCCGCCGTTGTTTGATATTTCAACCGCATTCTTCACATTATTTTGTAGTTTAATTTTTCAAAATGATTTGTTAATGTACAATTGTGAGAAATGAATCAACTAAAAAATACATCACTAAAAACTCGTGTCGTTTCCCAGTTTGATATTCTTAACCACATATTTCACTCCTTAAAATGACTTGCAAAGTACAATTGTGGAAAGTAAATAAACTTTAAAATGTTTCACTTAAAACTCGCCGTTTCCATCCAGTGACCGCGTGACAATCAACAATGTAATATATGAAAACTATTTAACCCTTGCGTGACATCCAACGAGATATTGCATATTGCGTGACATCGCGATATACACTACAACTCTTTAGATCGCCATGAATTGATCCGAAGACGTTGTAAGTCATAATAGCAAGAACTGTATGAAAGGTGAAATTACCTTTTTTATCCCCCGTAAAAACGCTGGCTGAACCTCTCCATTACCCCCCATGCCTTTACCATACAACCCTTCTCCCTCCCCCTCCCATTATGTTACTTCTGTCGGTTCCTACCTTCTCTTCGTAAGAGTGAACATGGATGCCGATGTCTGACTGAGCGCGGTCTGTGCACTCGGTTAGATTCCTGGTCTTGTAGACAACCTTTGGGCGTCTGCTGAGGTGACGAGATTTAACTTCGTAATGCACCTTGCATTTGCCAACAACGTCGTCCTGCAAATCAAAACAGATAACGAGAGTCAAAAGATCAATTCTCCGTACGGTTCGGCTACATTTCACCCTTGCTAGTTATGAGAATTTAATGCCGGAAACATCAAGATCATTGTTTGTACACAAGTGAATATACGAAAGGT
>Ga0126338_10000037_pt1 | contig 38193 bp, 27 predicted proteins | sample OrbCmetagenome_2_FD_92529 | JGI IMG/M metagenome (GOLD analysis project Ga0126338, IMG submission 92529) | Coral microbial communities from Petempiche,Puerto Morelos, Mexico - Orbicella C C metagenome | ecosystem: Host-associated > Invertebrates > Cnidaria > Coral | place: Petempiche,Puerto... | reverse complement strand
GGGGGGGGTGGGGGGTGGGGGGGGGGGGGGGTGGGTTTTGGGTGGTGAGAAAGGGTAAAGACTGCTGTGTGATGACCAAGTTAGAACGACTGGCTAAAGTTTAAACCTTGTTATAAACTTCCCGGCTAAATGAAAATTGCTTTTGTAGCTATTAAATAGGATCAAGAACAAAATGTGATATAATTCTGTTTTAATAGATTCGTAACTGAAAAACACACAGTCCACATTTATTTATCCAGCAGCAAATGTCGTTTTTGTAAATTATACAGAAAACAACACACAGTTGTAGAAACACGATTCACTTACAAACATTTTTCAACTGCCTCGCGCCATCTTTTAGGACACTAAACTGCAAACCTTTGTGATATAATAATAGTGTTGCCTATGAAGACAGCTTTGCCTTAAATTTCTTATTTAAATGGGTACGAGGCTGAACATATGGCGCTGTTTATATCGAGCGCAAATTACATGGGGATTGAAGACAAATTTTTCATCAAGCTTATCAATTTATTGTAAATGGCACTGAAGCTTTTTTCTGCGTGACAAAGAACCAGTGATCAAATAGGGTTCTCTTGTATGACAGTTCGGGAAAATTTGAATATCCAAAATTTACTTGAAGTCAAAGAAAAGGAAAACGTCGCTATCGGATGAAGAAATTATGAAAGACAGAAAGATGACGAAATGTTGACAAAAGTAATCTATTAATAAAACGTTTGGAAGCTGTACATTCGTACAATACGTTTTTCTAAGACGTTCTATTTCGCAAATTGTAAAATTTTTCAAGGTATACGTAGTAGCCCTAACAATTTTTTTAAAATCTAAAGATAATCTATTAAATGCTGCTTTTAAACACATGTCGCCCTCTTCTCTTTAATATAAATAGCATTTGTCAATAAAATGTTATGTTGTGTTGGTTCTCTTGGTGATGGCGAGAACTCATTAACCGGTGGCTTGAGAACATGTCATGTGCTGAATTAAAAATTTCTCTACTTTTGTCATGTTCTGTTTTCCTTTGTGTCAGGGACTTAACTTGTTTTTGAAGCGAACGTACTCGCCATCAGACAACGTCTCCGGCAGTAGGTAATCATGAAAGAACTTTTAGCGCCAGCATACGTGGAGCCTAATCGAAACACGTCTTTTGCGCCTGTAATTTTAAAGGTTAATCTTGCGTTTTTTCCTTTTCTTTCGTTCAGCTTCCTCGGCTAGTCTCTTCTGCAGTTCTTCTCGTCTTTGAAGTTCCATGTCCTGTAAAAACAATATCCAAAATTATTAAAAAATTCGGTAATTCGTGGAAGGGGTTACGCAATCCAAAAATTATGCGCCGTTTTTACTTTTTAGACCAGCGGTTTGTTATAAGGGGTGAAAAACTACTGCGCCGCTTTCTAACCAATCAGAACAGACGTACATTTTTTCCACCAATCAGGCGAATTACATTGCGCAATACCCAATCCAATCGGGACGTGGCTTACACGCGCTTTCCCGAGCTCAGCATGCTATGGTTTCGGGTTCTGATTGGCTCGTCAACCTGTTTGTGTTTGTTGTAATTGACAGCTGATTGGCAGATGTGACTTACTTTAGTTCTAGTTCTGAAGTAACATCAGGTAGCCGTTTTAAGAACGAAACTTATTAAGACACGAAGGAAACAAATTTTTGGCATCGAAAATTAGTTTTTCAGTTTTAAACTTCGAATACCTTTCCTAGTAACCCAAAGACATATCGCATACTCTTACTTCGCTCCCTCCATCCTCCTACCCCACTCCCTTTAATCTCCTGTATCCTTTATCTCCACTCTTCTTGTTTACCTTTGACGGTGAATTAGCAGGCGATGACATCCCGGAAGACCTTGCAGGTGATGTGACAGGCGTTTTCCTGGGGGATCCCCTAGGGGACGTTGTTAAGGTTTCGCCGTGCTTTCCTAGGAGGGATGGTGGGGGCAAATCAGTCCACGAAGGCGCACTGGGGCCCCCCACAGCTCCTCCAACTGCTATTGACCCGTAAATATCATCAGGGTCTTCATCATCTTCCTCTGGTTCTAGTAAAATACAATAAACAAGGCGCAGTTCAGCACACCTTACTCGCTGTTAACTAGTTCAGAACATTGATTTTAGAGTTACTAGTGCCCCTCGTTGCGTTGTTCTTTTTATCGACATGTTACAAAACATCTGTCTAGGGGCAGCTAGCGTGTGCGCCACAAAGCAAAAAAGCACAAGACGTCCAAGAGTACGGTGAGTTCATTGAAATCTACTAGCGTTCTGTCACGAATGCCATACCGTCATTGGATACGTCGCTACTCACTATCTGTGGTAGACAGTGAATAGCCCAGCAGTGTGCGGTTGTTAGCAAAATTAAGGCCGCTTCATTGCGTTTTCGGGGTGTCTGTGTTTTATTTTACATTTACTCTTCCACATCACACACAATTCTCAGATATCTGCGATTAGTATAAATCTACTAGCGTTCTATCACGAATGCCGTTCTCTGATTGGCTACGCTACTCACTATCTATTCTGTGGTAGATAGTGAGAAGCATAGCAATGTGCGCTTGTTAACAAGTGTCTGTGAGGAGTATCTAGATAAAGTTTTGAAAGACTAGTAGATTTATACGACTAAAACAATTAGATTATTCGCTCTCGATTTCTATGTGTGATAGAAACCTCGAGCTCATAATCTAATCGCTTAATAGAATATCATGTGGAATAGTAAATGTAAAATAAACCATATAGTGCTATATCGCATATTGAAGCAATGGAAGCGGCTGCAAAGATTTCTCCAGACTCCAGCCAGAACCACTCATGACATGTCTGAATATATGTAGCTGTGGATAAATTAAATGTTGCGAATTTCTTCGGTGCAAAATCGCTTTGTCAAAACAACGTTTAAAAGCAAAACTACGCCGGAGAAATTTGAAAACTCAGTTTTATTTCTACGGTTCGCCTACCGGCCACACCGTAATCCGCCACGAAAACGGAGCTTTTCGAAAACGCTCTTCAAAACGGAGGAATTTGTAAACGCTAGCTTTCGTTTCAATGTGGACGGAAAACATTTTGAAAATAGAGCTTTTCGAAAACGCTCTTCAAAACGGAGGAATTTGTAAACGCTAGCTTTCGTTTCAGTGTGGACAGAAAACATTTTGAAAACGGAGCTTTTCGAAAACGCCCTTCAAAACGGAGGAATTTGTAAACGCCAGCTTTCGTTTCAGTGTGGACGGAAAACATTTTGAAAATGGAGCTTTTCGAAAACGATGACGTCTCGAGAATCAAGTGATTTCCCTCGCCGAATTTCTTCAAACTCCAAAATAACCGGTGATTGTTGCGTTTTCAAATTTCTCCAGGTAAATCTTTCTATGTCTTACCAGGTAAATCTTTTTCTGCCAACCATGCTGTTTTAATCATGATCTGTTTGTAAAGCTCGCACGAAGCATCGTCAAATCCTTTTGTAGCAGCTTCTTTCACAGCGTCTTCAAATCCCTGAGAGTGCAACGGAAGATGGTAGACACAAGGAAAAATATACAATACTTCACATCGAATAAGCCTTCAAAAATAGTTTAGAAAGAAAGAAAAACACCAAACAGACAATAACAAGCTAAAGAGAAATAAGGATGGTTAGGACTGACGTGGATTTAAGCAGATTTGGGAATGAAAGAAGAATTTCAAATAGTTGACTAAGATAGAACAACAACAAAGAGACAACAACAACTGAAAACAAAAAAGGAGTGAACTGACTGATAAGATACAAAAGGATTAAAAAATAAAAAGAAACTTTTCAAATACTTCATAAGGAAGAAAAACACCAAACAGACGAGCCAAAAGCCAAAACCAATAAGGATTTTTAAGATTTAGGAAGGTCTAAATGAATTAAACTTGAGAAGAAAATAGACTTCCAAGTGATTTACACGGCCCTTCCGGACTAGACAGAGAATAATTTTAAAACAACTTGCAACAAAATAATTAGAAAGAAATCACAAGAAAGTTGTTTTTAGGTTTAGAAACGTAATGTAAGTAAATGAATTATCATCGCACTTATGTACACAACTTAAGCAGAGGTGAAGATAATGCCTCCACAAAAATTGAAGCTTGAACGGGATTCGAACCCATGACCTATGCGATACGGATGCTAACTGAGAGCTGGTCACGTTGTTCGTAATGTACCCGTAGATAGTGAAGTATGCAAGTGACTATGTAGAAGATGTGAAATTTAAGGCCTTTCACATACTCTCTTGCATTAGAAACGTAATCTTAATTATACGTTATTCATTTGATAATTTCCTGTCGTTGGAAAGGGCTGACATAGCTGATTTCAAGGAGTTTTTTAACGTTTGAATGTTGTGAAACCAAAACCAACCTAATCACAACTACGCAAATCATAATTACAATCGAATTCTTCAACTGTTTTATCATTAGATCAGCGAGTTTGCCTTCGACATTTTTTTTCTGCACTAGCCATTTGTAATTTGACTCGCTCTTCAGGATACCCCAAATACGGTATGGCTCGTTAAGAATTTTGTCGTAGCGGTGAGAGCGTTCAACCCTAACCAATGACCCCAATTCGATTTCGTCCTGGTGCCATATGTGGACTGAGTTTATTTGTTCCAGGCTCTCGGTCAGTGGGGACGATCGAAAAAGCGAGCGCGCGACGAGCGAGGTCTGGAAGAGAAAAATGAGAAGGCGCGGGCGGACGGGCGCGTGACCTACCCTTTCTCTCTACCAGACCCCACTCGTCGCTCGTCGCTCGTCGCTCGTCGCACCGAGGGGTGTTCTCCGGGTTCTCCGGTTTTCCTTCCTCCACAAAAACCAACACTTCCAAATTCCAATTCGACCCCGCATGAAAATCAGCTAAATCCGATGTGGCTTCCTCTCTGAATACTGCAATTTTATAAATGTTTATTTCCCCTGTGTGGAATGCTAGTTTAACGTAGTTAACTCACAATATATGAGCCAAGTTTGCCCTATGATTCACATGGGATACCTAAATATATGGCCCATAGCCCTCTGGGGAAAAAGGAGAAATATTGCCTTGCCCAAGAGTTTAACACAGCGAACCCAGCCAGGCTGGAGTTAAAACAGTTTGTTCATGACACTTCACATTAAACTGTTTAAGATCTACGAACTAATAAGACCTTGAGGCAAACTAAAAAAACTTGCAAACGACGCTGAACGCGGGAAAACGGGTGTATCTCCAGACGCAATTATTTTTCGACTCCTGATTGGCTTATAAACAGCAAGTTTCTCCTGATTGGTTAGAGCTCTTTATGACGTTATTTCTAGAAATCACAGAGCGCGGCAAACAAGTACTTTCGACTCACTGATAATGAAAAACCTCGTTTTGAATAGCGATAGAAACTTTGAAAAAATGGTGCCTAAATTTGAATGACAATACTTTGTACATCCTTACTCCTTCGCCTCGTACTTATGCTTGCAAACAAAAGATTTTTCGCATGAATATATAAGTATTGTTATTCAAATTTAGGCACATTTATGAAAAGGGTCTATGCATAACGCAATGTACAAATCTACGAGGTGTCCCACAAAATAATTAGCCAACATTTCACGTTTATTACTTAGTAAGCTTTTTAACAGATGTGTTTAATCCGCGAATAAAATTCACACTGGTCTCAAGTAAAGTGATACTGTTCTAAAGATTGCTGACGCTTGACCGAAGACATCCGAAGATAACCAAGTATTATCCGAAAATTTTGCAAACATCTTCGGATGTCTACACAAAGGATTCCATGATCCAATCAGACGCCATGAAAAACTGAAATTCAATTGTAATTCTGTAGTACATGATTTAGCATTTTTCAACGTATTTTATCGTTTATTTTCTTCTTTTAAAACAAGAGCTTAATGTCATTTTTATTTGCTAACTTTTAATACCATATCTTGTGAATAAAAAAGCAAATTGAGCTCTTGCATGAATAGTACTCAACAACTAAACTGACATACCGCTGAAAGAATCATTTTGCTTTTGAAGGAGTTTTCATCAAACTCAGTAGTTCCAAGGCTTTCTGAAACAAAGAGTATTAAAATATTAGTATATGTTATAGGATCAAATGCTGTACAATTTGGAAAAAACTGGATGAATAAAATTCTGATGACCGCTAAATTAGACTACGGTCTGCAGACGAAGCCCAATTTGGCAGTCAGAGGAATTTCGTTTTAATTCAATTCTTTCCAAATTGGACAAGGACAAATTCATACTATGGTTATTGAACTGTCCAGTTTCAGTGTCTAGTCATTCATCGGGGTTCAAGCCCTGCCTGGGGACATTGCACTGTGTTCTCGGGCAAGACACTTTACTCTTGCAGTGTCTTTCTCCACCCAGGTGTATAAATGGGTACTGGAGAACTTAATGTTGGGGGTAACCCAGTGATGGAGTAGCATCCTGTCCAGGGAGGAGTAAAAATACTCCTAGTCACTTTGTGCTAGGGAAACCAGGATGAGCTCCAGCCTGATGGGCTACTTGGCTCGTATGCAGACTTTACCTTTACCTATGGAAGTGTTAGTTGTTAGCCTCTGGGCAAGGAGGCGAAGTGAGAGATAATTCTACAGTTCAAAATTACGAGTGACTATTAGGTGCAATGTGCAGTACATATCGGCAATTTTGGTACTCTGGGAAAACGAAAGTTGAGCTAGAAGTGTGCTCTACAATTGTGCCAACCGTTTCATTAATAAAAAATCAATGTGACATAGACTGTACTTCTTGACAAGTGAACTCCTGAACCCTTATAATCCAAAATCTCCAGATCTTTCTTCCTCAGCAGAACGCACAGCTCAGTTTGACGTCTCTGTAACTCGTTAATCATGGCTAACATTGGCTGAACCAGCTGTGATCCAACCTTGACAACAAACAAAACTATTGCTGATCAAAATGTAATTGGACTAGAATACAGCACAGATGAACACAATGAGAAGAGATTTATTTGCTTTGGTTTTATAAGTGGGCCTCAAGCCCTGGCTGGGGGACATTGTGTTGTGTTCTTGGGCAAGACACTTTACTCTGACAGTGCCTTTCTCCGCCCACGTGTATAAACTTGATGCTGGGGGCGTAACCCTGCAATGGACAAGCATCCCATTCAGGGGGGAGTAGAAATACTCCTAATCACTTCATGCTACAGAAACTGGGATAAGCTCCAGTCTGATGGGTCACTTGGCTCATATACAGACTTAACCTCGACACTACATACCTGAGTGTAATAAAAAGGAGCTTGCATGTTCTTGCATGTTTGTTCATTTACCTATTACATACCATGTCCTTTTGTCCGACTGAACAGTGGAACTCCCAAACAAATGGCACACCTGCCTGTAGCTTTGTCTTCATTTTCACAATCAATTGATCATCAGCCTCCTACCAAATGTAACAGCACCCAGTTAAAAATCTTTATTGTAATGAATTTTTATAAAATAATATTTTGTAAATCACCTTACAAGGATGTTCAGAAAAATCATTTTGTAGTCCAACCTCATTTATTGTAAATGTTGATTCTTCCTTTTGATTGCATTCTTCTACACTTTTCTGTACAAATTTCAGTAAGTATGACAGTTTCGCCTCAACATTTGGATTTAGCTCCTACTGAGAAAAAAAAAAAAACAGTGCATTTTTTTAAAAAAAATTTGTCATATGACAACAACATTTACAACTTGCCCAAAAAGTGCTAGTGGGATACTAACAAGTCATTACTTTCAGCAATTCTGGCAACTTCTCCCATTTTCCCATTTTTCCCATTTTCTCAGAAAGCAAAGGGAATGCTGTCAAACCATTTCAAGCAATATAGACCTGTGTATGATTTCAGCTTTATGGTGAAATGTAGATTTAAAAACTCAAAATTTCACAAAGAATGTATGGGCCCATTAACACTTTTGCCACCCAGAAATTCTGCAGTTTCTTAAAACCACTATCTCCTTCAATAATGGATCAAAAGAGCTTAAAACTTCACCATGTAAAAGTTAATTCATATCTGACATGATGTGTTCTTTATGTCTTCTTTATGTCAACAATGATGTCAGCAAAGATTACCCTGTGGCATCCCAGCTCAGTTAATTAGCATTCTTATTAGCCTGATTAGTATTCCAGTTAGTTCAAGCATAGTTAAGTAAGGGTAACATACTGTCCCACAGATACCTGATGCAAGCACATGTGGAACTGGGCTAGACTTTAGAATAATGATAAATATTATGTCCAATCATAAGTGCAATAAAACAATAGCCCGTTTAAAGATTAATTTTTCCTCTTTGCATTACAATGTAATCTAACATGGAGGCGAGGCAATTTCGGGCAGAAACTACAAATATTGCCTTACACATATGCTGGATTATCTTGTAATGCAAATGAGTAAAGTTAACTGTGAAAAAAGGTTATCAAACAGCTATGAAACGTATTCAATACAATTTCACGCTATAGTAAGTTATGCTCTAATCTTTTAAGTTGCAAGTGGATATAAAATTTCTCTCCCTGATAGAGGACATACTGAAAATGATAAGCTTCTCAGACAATAGATCAAATATGTCTTTCATAAAACTCTAACTCTAACATGAAATTCTAACTCAAACTCCTGAAAATCACAAACTGATAATTAAGAAATGCGATTTGGGTCTCGTGTGTATTCTGGGAAAAAACAATATTGTTACGAGCACAACGGAAACCAGTCTACAGAGTATTGGGGCGTCGAGTTTTCTGAAAGATCTTCCAAACCCACAAATGTCCAAGGATCTGCCCGAGATTAGAATGATCATTCCTGAAAATATCTGAACAATTTATTTGAGCTTAAATTAAAACTTAACTCGTGACATATAACCAAGCTGTACGAGAAAATATCCTAGCTATAGAAATATCCCCTTTCCGTAAACTAGAAAAGAATTAAAATATAAAACTTTAAGGTAAAAAGCTGTTAAAATTATGAGTCTAAGCGTTTTCGATCTGTTTGATCATCATCAGAGTGATGATCAAACAGATCGAAAACGTTATTTTTAAAACGTTAAAACGTTATATTTTACTTTTCGCTGTGGCTACATGCCCGCTTTTATCGGCGAAATGTATATAGAAAAGAATTGTAGTGGCAGAGTATTGGGCAATAACAAAAGTCTCTTAATCTCCCTTCCCGTTCATCAAAAATCATTTTATGGGAAATCCAGGAATAAAAACAACCAGTAATTTTCTACTGACCTTTGTTCGTCGCTTGAAGATGTCTTGTTCAACTTTCTCATGCCAGAAAGTGCTGGAATCCCACAAGCAAAATTCATAGGAGCTGTCCATCTCCACGAACATCGACTTGACTAGAAAACTTTTGTCTGATATGAAAAAGGGTTTCCATGGTTGAGAGTTAAGATCTGGTTTCCAACGACGCCTCCAAGATGTTTCTCTCCGAACTGTTGCCGCCATCTTGATTTGACCATTATTTGCGTCATGTATGGCTCCGCGAATTGTCGTAACGGTCGGTGAATCGTTCCCAGTCTAGGGCCGGCTAGTCATTACTGGACGGCAAATGTGAAAGCAAGGCAAATGTGATCAGGTGCATGCATTTTCCGCTGGTATTTTAGCGTCACATTCCTCACTGGATTTTCTGTGTTAGGTGTTGGAGGATTGGTCTTTTCTTTCTATTTATACTTTACGGCAGTTTCGTTCAATCTCTTTCGCTTGCAACCCTACCCTCCTACCCTCCTTCGAGCCGGTCACGTTCTCTGTTATGCACGAGTATAACTCGCCCGCCCACCCTCTTTCAGATATGTTCCTTTAATCTGTTGTTGTTTATCCATTGCCTGATACTGCCTTTGTTTTCATTTATTTCCAGGCGGCAGAGAGGCTTACATGGATCGCGCACGATGCTTCAGATGCTTTAAGCTCGACTATTGGGCAAGAGACTGTACCAGCGCTTGGTCGAGCCCCAGAAATGGAATACAACCCCACCTCGGTCCTAAGCAGTGAGGTGTTTGAAGAGGAAGTTTCGGATATTGCACAGGTACATTGTGAAAGCGAATTGTTTGAGTTTGAGTTGACTGACCATCCGCCACCTGTAAATGTTAAAAGAAATCTTCGAAGAAAACTAGAATTTTGGAAACGCATTGGAACTTCGAAATTTATTCTTAATTTTGTAGAGAGAGGATACATGCTACCTTTGCTTAGTCTTCCTGAAACTGCAGGAGTTAAAAACGACAGATCATCCCTTGCCGATGCTGAATTTGTTGAGGATGCTATACGTGAACTAGTTGAGTCGGGTCGTGTTCTTGAAGTTGTCGTACCTCCGTTGGTGGTCAATCCCTTGTCAGTTTCCGTTCAAGTCACTGGCGAAAAGAGGCTCATTATTGATTTAAGATACATTAATTAGCGTCTGAGAAAGATGCGCGTCAAATATGAAGACGGGAAAATTGTATTGTCCCACTTTATGATAGAAGATTTTATGTTTTCTCTGAAGGGCGGACCTACCTCGGTTTCTCTTGGAAGCATGGTAGCTCTAATTTCACAAAGTTTTACGTGTCTACAGTTTTGCCTTTTGGTTTATCGTCTGCGCCTCACATTTTCACCAAAACGCTTAAGACTTTGGAAAAACATCGGAGACATTGGGGCATATGCATTGCTATTTTTCTTGATGATGGCTGGGCCATAGAAAGAGATCGCCAAGCGTGTAGTAGCATAGTTAAAACAGTAAAAACTGATCTTGGTGAGGCAGGTTATATGACAAATGACGAGAAATAAATATGGGAACCTTACCAACGAATCGATTGGTTGGGTCTAACATGGGACAGTGCTCGCGGAACCATTGAAATCGTCGATAGGAGGTTGCCAAAATACCCAGCACTATTAACAGTATTGTTGACTCTGGCTTCGTTATTTCTGCTAGAAAATTAACGTCATTCACGGGGCAAATTATTTCTACATCACCAGTCAGTTTCCGGGAGTATCTCCAGAATCTTGACTAGGCACTACGTTTTGTCTACATTAAGTGTCCAGCATTGGAAGGAGAAAATTGAATTAGATCAGTATTGCAATGAAGAGTTGGGCTTTTGAAGAACAAATTTTTAATTCCCTCCAGGTTCAGGATTGTTTCCTCAATCATAAGCCTAAGCTTTTCGTTTATTCCGATGCGAGTGCTACTGGGTGTGGTTCAGTCCTCACCCTTAACGAGGAGCATATCGTCATAGACTTTGGGAACCATCCGAATGCTTCAAACGTTCTATTCGGAGAGAGCTTGCCGCCACTGATTTTTCTCTCTAATCATTTGCCCCAGTTCTGGAGGGTTCCCTCGTCAAGTGGTTTACGGATAGTCAGTAGGCTGCGAAAATTGTCGAAGAGGGAAGTATTAAGTTAGATCTGCATAGACTAGCTGTCAAACTTTTCCAGTTTTGCGCTGAGCATGATATTCGTTTGGAGATCCAGTAGATCCTGCGAACGGAAAATGAGAAAGCAGATTATATCAGTCGTCTTATTGACTTTGATGATTGGCAGATTACTCCGGAATTTTTTCTCCGTTTAGAAGAGTTATGGGGTCCGCACACAGGTAACTGTTTTGCTAACTTTTATACAGCGAAACTACCAAGATTCATTTCCCGTGTTTGGAACCCGGCGACATCAGGGGTGGACTTTTTTGCTCAAAATCTAGAGTCTGAGAGCTCTTTAGTGGTTTCTCCGGTACCCCTTGTTGCTCATGCCCTCCATTATCTGAGTCTCCTGAAGGGGAGGGCTACCATCGTGATACCACTATGGCCTTTGTCCAGTTTCTGGCCTCTACTTACAAGTAAATACAAGCGGTTCATGAAAGGTTGTTTCCTACAGAATGGAACGGAGGGTCTCACTTTAGAAAGAAATTTGAATTCGTTCCTGGGCTCCGTACATTTTACAGGCAACGTTGTCGCCCTTACACTGGATTATTTGTAAAGAAATTCTCGCGCGTTTCGTTTATTTGAAAGCTGACTTAAAGGGTTACTGTGGTTCGATTTTCAAGAGTCATGTGACACTGGTCATGAGGAGGATGGATGTGTTTAGAGAAATGACAATGGTCATATGCAGCGGAAATTGCTCACAGGAATGTGAGCTGAAGCACTTGAGTGTGCCAAAGGGGCCAAGAGGGTCTGATTTATCCCTCGCATATTGCACGAAGCTTAGTGCAGGGCAGCCGTGTCCGTCCGTTTTATGTTCACGAGCTGACTTTGAATCCGCTGTGTGTTAGACAATGTGGCCGAACATGTGTAAAATTTTGCTAGCCTTTCTCGCCACGCTATTAGTTAAGCGTTATAAATGTTGCTTCTTTTGCACGCCTTTTCTATAGCCTCCATGTTTTGTCAGGTTTGTCTATCCCTGCGACCGTCGGGCATTTGTTTTTGGGTCAGGAGTTTTAGGCGTGGTCAATTTATGCCCAGCGCCGTTACATTACGATATTATAGAGTTTATAGTTTTTCTTTTGGTATGTATTTTAGGTGTTTTATTTGTTAGGTCGTTTGACTCAAGTATTATTTTCCTTTCCTTTTCCTTTGTTATAAAACTTTATATTTATAATTTTTCTTGCAGGTCGTAATTGCAAGTAAAGTTTGGACGTAACTCCCTTCTGCTCTTAGGCCTTACCGCAATTCCTTATTTTGTGTCTTGCTTAACTCCAGGGCTAATCCTACTGCGAAAAAGTACATCAAAGAAATTAAAAAGTTTTTCATGTGGTGTAAGAGTAGACAGATTTCTGTTCAGATACCTTTTTGTGTCCCCGTGGTCGCCCTTTATTTATCTAACTTAGATCAACAGCTTAGATCCCCTGCCTCAATGGTGTTGCTCCATGCCGCGGTTAAATGGCTACATTCTTTCACTCCTGAGACGGCCCTAATCCTTTGGACAACGCCTGCTGCAGAAGCATGATTGCGTATGCCAGGAGAACAAGTAGCCTTTCAGTTAGCGAGAAAAAACCCGTTGATGCTGACGTCGTTAAAAGAATTATCAACAGATTTGGTGCTGATGGTGCATTGCTGAAGGACTCACCTATTGCGGCAGTAACCTCCTCAAGCTTTGCTGGATTTTTTCGTTTTATTGACGGAATTAGGTAACATTCAGCCCAACCACATATTCTTTCACGATGAGGTTTTTAAAGTATTTGTACCAAAGAGTAAAACAGATGTGTATAGGGGGAACTATGTGTATATTTCTAAGTTAGAGAGTAATTATCGTCCTGTGGCGGTATTGCGTAGGCATATCCAAGTAGCCGATATTGACCTATCTAATCAGTTGCCCTTGTTCAGGCCATTAACGAAGAAGAAGTTAGGGTATACCCTTAGGAATGCCAAATTATCAAACACTCGTTGTAGGGAGATATTCAAGGACGCTTTAAAGGATGTGGGCTATGGTCCCAAAGATTAAGGCCTCCATAGTTTACATTCTGGTGGGGTAACCTCTATAGTAACGACCTCTCGCATAACGTTTCTGAGAGATTGTTAAAGCTTCATGGGCGCTGGAAAAGTGACGAGGCTAAAGGACTTGTACTTCTTAGAACCACGGTGTAGCCGATTATATTATTCTCTTGAAATGTATCTTAAAAAGGGTAATAAAAGTGTTAGGGTCCGCGTGCGATCCACCCATGCTTCGTTGTACCAGTTTTTGCGGATATTTAAGTGGTAAGTAATTTACGTTCGTTCGAAGGAAGTGAATTAGAACGTAACGTATCTAAACCAAATGGACGGTCGGGACTCATTATTAGCCAACCAGCTCTCCTCAAAGTGACACAAAAATGTTAGCTAAGACAGGGCCTCATAGAGACCCCATAGGCCATAGCGACACCATCGATCTGGTCATAATATTGACCATCGAAAATGAAGTGGCTTTTCTTCGTTGCGAACTCGAGCAAATCTTTGAGGACTGATCGTGGTCCAGAAACAAGAGGTTGCTACACCTGACTGGGGTGCCAAGAAGAGAAAGGGCGTTAGCCCAGTGGCGGATCCAGACCTTGAACTAAGGGGGGCGGCGGCTTTTTTGCTTGCCCTGCCGGCTTTTCTTCCTCCTTCGATTCTTTTTTTTCACCCAAAATAAAGAGGGCGCAGGGGGCCCGGGTCCCTCCCCTAGATCCGCCAATGTGGCCCACCCTGCAAATAAATTTTCTAATGCTCCCTTTTTACAAATACTTAGCGACCATTTGTGGCATAAAAGACATCCAATGGCAGACTTTCAATTCCCTAGACTAAAAGTGGTGGTGCCCCCCGGCCCTTATCCTGCAAACCCGTTTGACATTTTATTGTGACGTCTAGCTAGAGGGAAGAGAGAGTTTGTGCAAATTCTCCCCACCAGCAACCTCGTCCCCAGGGCTTTTCCATTGAAGGTGGCAAAGACAATTACAAAGAGAATCACTATGTTGACATTACACTTAAAAGTAATGCTTCGAGAACTGGCTTTTGATGCTGCTAAGTGGCTGATGTCTAGAGTGTTTGTTAGAGCCGCTTGTCGAAGTAAGAACTTTCTTTGGATTCACACAATAGTTTTCTATACAAACATTTGAATGCTGATGCACTTTTGTGAACTAATTATCCGTCTCAGGGTATCCGTAAGTTGACTTGAATAAAGCTCCAAAAATTCCACTAAGAAAATAAGAATAAAACGAACAATATCAAAAGAGAGGACTGCCAAGCAAAAGCTGTCACTTGCACTTCAACATATCGATGTCCACAGAACCAACTTCCCTATATAGCATCAGATAAACAACCCCTTAAAGTACTGTTCAGAATGGCTTTCATTTGAATGGTTACACACTAAGGTTTCAGCCACAGACTTATTAACTAAGCCTAAGAAAAAAGATAAATGAAAGCCCATTGACAATTACTAGGGGAATGTTTTCTTCTGTGTCATTCTGAGTTGGTGCAACATATCAATACTCTTTAACAGTAAGGCTTTCTAATGTCTAATGCCCTGGACTGAAGAGAAGTAAAAGGAAACACGAGTTTAAAATCAATAAAACGAGAATAAATTGATTATCACATATTACTCCTCTTTTCTTCTATTTCTCCGATTTACCAAATAGTCGATATTTTCCTAAGTTAGACTTAATGCTGTTAGCTTCGCCAAGAAAGGTAAGAGGTGAAATTCTTCCCAAAAGCAATTGGAGCAACCTCATTTCCAGGGCTTTTCCCTGGGAACGAGGTTGCCACCTTTTTCTGCGGTAAGATCCCGCCAAACTTGCAGTCTCCTTTATTTACTGCTCAGTTGCAGTTTTTCCCACTCAGAGAAAAAATCTGAAACAAGATGAACTAGAAAAAGAGTCAATTCTCCGGTTTTCAGAGCATGTTAAGACAGAAAATACCTGTCGCATGCAGACCTTCTATTCTTTGTTTTCGACCTGACAGTGATTAACTATGGCCGAAATTCTTTACTATTCGAAAGAAAGACTTCCACCAAATACAGCGTGCAAGCTTTTTCTCGCTGAGAAAAACGCTCCCACTGACAAAATAAATCACGCGCCAGAAGGAAGTCGCTTGTTGTACAATTAAAAATATCTGCTTACTCGACAGGAGTCTAATAAAGCTGTTAGCGTATGACGGCAGCAGGAAGGAAACCTCCCACACATTTTCAAAACGCTCATTGAATTCCGCCACGCGACTGTGACAGGCGGTAAAAGCTCGTGGTTTGTTCAGGAAATTTACCACGTGGCAATTAGTCACGCGACTAAAGCTGGTGGATTTCTCGTTTAACCGCTTATCATGTCGAGCAAACGTACAAAAGAGATAGTTATGATACAGGTCTAATGTACCATGAAATACGTAAATTATCCACTAGGCTGTTAGAAGGAATTTTAGTGGTATCATAAGCATTGACAAGACCTTTTCAGTTGTGTTTTGCTTGAAATCAATCTTATGTCATATTTTAAGCGGTTAAAGTTTCTTTACCACACGCTATAGCCCAGCGAAATTTCGTTGTTTGACGAGGTTTGAAGCTAAGCTATAAACAGGTCATGTGACTCATTCTGTGCTCGTGTTGTTTAGAGTTTTCACCCACTTCAGTTATAGAAGATTTGCAGAAGTTCTTTAAGTTGTGTGTAAGCCATGCTAAACGGTTGAAATTTAAGTTACAAAACGTTCTAAGTTGCCAGTGGCGAAGGATCATGTTTTATATTTGTTGCTCATTGGAGCAATTTGGATCAAAACTCATCGCTCATGCCTCTTCCTGCTTGTACAATTTCTAAAATCCACAATCACATCTGTTTGAATTCCCCCCTCCCCTTCCAAATTATCTTTAGTTATATCTTACGTGCTGTGACGTCTGTACTTCTGAATTTTGATGAAAAACTAAACGAAACAGATGATTTAGGTTTAGACCTTAAAGTTCCTTGTTAACAACTGTACTACAAAACTGCTATCTGTCTTGTAAACTTTAATCGACTGCAAAATTCTGCCCATCGGCACATATTGTGGACAGTAGGTGAAGTTCAAATAAAAGTCGAGAGTTCAATGATTTTCAGTTACTCCTGTACTAACTTGTTTACATAATTGAAACTAGCAAAACGCAACGTGCGTGCCCAGCTGAAGAGACTTCGATACCATCCAGGCAGAAAACAAGGTATTTAGCATATGAGCGTGTCTACACCGTGGCTCAGACATGCTGAGGGAATATTTATGCCCTGCTTAGTTCATGCTCTCTACCCACTCACATCCAGCTAAAATCTTCCCGCCATTGTACACAACTTTCCTCTTACACATTCAATTTAGCCTGCGTGCGTCATGTCCACGAGGACAAGAAAAAATAATGAACACTGAACTTATGAGGATGGAATATCGCAATGAAAACCCCAGTCGTGAAAGGAATAAATGACATAATTGATTTTGTCTTTTTTGGTATGATGCACCAAACTCAGTCTAAGATTGATTTTTGTCGACTCCTAATGGAATTATTATATCAGTTTGGACAGGAATTTAAAGTTTTGTAGAAATCAAATAACAAAATATGATAAAAGTATTATACTTGTCTTTAGTTTTTCACCCGTACTAAAGACAGTCATTGACCCGTTGAGGGCATATACAAGCCTTTTTTTTTTTTTTCTTTGTTAAAACGCGTTTTTCGTGGGAACAAACGCTTTTGAAGACTGCGGGGCATTTTTAATCAATGTTTAAGCAAACTGGAACTAAACTGTGTCGGCAGCTATCGCTTTTACATGTAGCAAGAGGATTTTAAGCCAGTTTAAAAAATGCTTTCCAGCTGAACATGGCAATTTGGCTTTCATTCAACTGTCTTAAATATATTTCTATTCAGACTTTTTTAGTCAAGTGTAATAATCTCTACTTTGTTTCATTACTTAATCGGTTTAAACAGAACCCGTGATAGAAGGGACACCCATCAACCGTCGAACCCAGAACAGTTGAAACATGAAGCAATTGGTATTAAAATTTCCAAAGAACGCTCAATAACAAACGGCAACAATTGCTGACCAGTAAATGAGGAAGCAAAGCCCATTTACATTAAGTAAAACTGGATGTATTCAAGTGAAGGCAGGTTTACTTTTCCATACCATATATTACTAAGCCCCTGTTAGGAAAGCTTAGAACCTATTTAATTCTCCAACGTTGTTCGGTTGTATTTTAACTGTTTTAAACAAATCCCACTTGATAACTGGATTAGACATGCAAGCTTTCTAAATAAGTAGCAAAATATTTCCTGCTTTCAAACCTCAAAGGACGTGATAATCGGCCTACACTTGTAATCTTTGCTTGAGTGAAACCGTTTGGCTTCTTCACCCACGCAAAATTACTCTTAAGCGGCACCTTTGAGATCGTTTGAGTACAAAATCGGATTTAGGTGAACCATTGTTTTAAAAACTTTGACCCTGGTGTTTTCTAGTCAAGCATGTTGCATTATGAAGCAATTTAACCATTTGGCCGAAGTCAAGTCTTATCAGTTGAAATGGGAAGTCTAAACTGAAAAAAACTACATCGCCCCTTGAGGAAATCTTAGTAGCCGTTCTTTATACTAAAAGTTATTAAACGTGGTTTTCCGCGGAATAGAATGATGACAACAGCCACAATATGCAAAAAGAGATTTGCTGTGTAATAACATTTTCAAGGCCAAACTGTTTTTAATCTTCTTAACATTCGCGAATATTCGCGGCGCGTGTTTGACATGTAGAACGTGCACCTCTTGAACGCTCAAAGAAAGTAACTGGAACCTAGCTCGTAGACTGAAAAACAATCCTTCTTTTCAGTTAAAAACAAACTCACACACCACCGAGATGGACTGAAGTGCTTTGACATGGTGCATCTCTTAGAAACATTCACAAATGTACAGGAGAAAACATTCTTCGCATTTGTTAAAGGGACTCGGCACTTAGCATGGAGACTGTTTAGAAAGAAACATTAACCTAATTAATTGCTACCATTTAATCTTCTTTGTACAATTTGATCTGATTTAGAAACTCCTTGAAAACCTGACAAAAGACTTTCGTGTTAAAACTCAATGCTGCCGGGTAGCTGAGGACGCCATGTTGGCTAGTGTGATGAATAACACTACTACCGACAGTGGCAGCAGCGAGTCTGGCGAGCTGTAGTTATCGGCTAGTTGTAAGATAAGCAGTGATATCTCGCCTTTAAGTGTTATATCAAGAGAAGGCGTTCCACAGACATCGGACCACTTTTTGTGGCAATGAAAAAGATTTTATCTGACCATAGCACTGAAGAAACGAGACATATAGCATTTCTTTGGAAATTGGCCCACGTGTTCAAAACAAAGGGATGTATAAAATGATAAATAAAGTAAAGCCGTTCGAGGGCTTAGCTGCAGACTCGGCTGTTGGAATAAAAAATAATAAAACTTAGCGCTTATCTCGATTCTATAACTGACCAAAGATTTACTCCGCATTTACAACAAATCTGTCTTCATTCTTACTCCACGCGAGCTACAACTAAAGAAACACTCAACCTGCCCTTCCCTTGGCTAAATTCTTTGTTCGTTTCGTTTTGCTTCCTTCCTTCTTTCAATGCCATTTTTACGTTGTTCTTCAAATCAACTTAATAACTTGCGTTGCTTTCTTGTCCAACGTCTCCTTGTTATACAGATGCAAGTCATAGTTTTGTTAATCATTTTTTGTTTCCCTTTCGGATGCCGTCAGTTTTACTCATCTCAGAAGTGTTTCAGTCTTCGGATCCTTCCTTTTTTCAGGTAAACAAAAAACTTAGTGGAGTAAATGAAAGAGTTTTATTTTAGAACATTTTATCAGCTGTGGGATGCACGCGAGGGCTCAAGTTCGACAACAATGCAACATGTACAATCGGCAGACTGCGCGGTCGATTCAGCTCGTTGCAAACGACGAAACAACTAAGGAAAGTATTTCAAGGCTCAAGATAAGGTCGTCTCAACGTATCTCAAGTTTTCTTTAAACAACTCTTTACTTGCTCAAGGTTCTCTGTTTTTTTTATTTAGTTAATAGTTTTTAAGCACTTCTCACTTCACTAACCCTGAGGTTCCATTCTTCTTTGTGGAAAAAGCGTTTGAGTTCAATTTTAAAGAACATGTCGCAATCTCGAGTAATATCTTCCGTGACTCTGAGTGATTTTCCCAGACCGATCAGTTCAGTCGCAAACTGAGCGAGTGGGTGTAGTAAGGGGTTTTGTTTGTCATCAAGATTTGTCTCATACTACGCCAGACTCATTCAGTCTCGCCCACACCTAAATACAGGTCACTTTGTCACAGTGAACATGTATTTTTTGTTTCTTTTTTTTTTGCGTGAAACCGATCTGTCCACGGGATATTAATGAACACGAACAATGCCTTCATCAGTAAAGTATCCCTTACGGATAATTGCTAGTTTATCATTTAATTGTGGGAATCGTTTGTCGCCTGTCTGCCTTAAGAAGTGAAATCTGCTCTGCATCGGGCCATCATTGCCATTAAGCGAGTGGTTTCTTACACGCACTCGAGTTTTGCAAATAAAACTCACCCGAAGCGACAACTTCAGTATCTAAATGCCTCAGAGATGAGTTCAAAATAATATCATGGTGAGTTTACCACAGTTAACACCTTCCTTCTGCGTTGTTTTTAATTCTATTTCCGTGCGTGAAGCTCTGACCTCGCCGCACATTTTGACACCTTTTCGACTACGCGGGATGCGCGCGTCGGATGGTTCTCAGACACTGCTCAACTGTTATCATTGGCGGATCTTAAGGTAACCGCAAGATCTGTTTCGTTAAAAACCACTTAACACCTTAAATACAACGTCAAAAGATTCTTCAGATGCCGTGTCGTTTAACGCCTCTCGAAGACATGTTCCACAGGAAATCATTCTCGGAGACAAAGTATGCCGTTTCTTTTGGACAGCGAACTTAAATTTGTAACAAAGATTGCCATTACTGCAGCATTCAGGCTAGCATTTTGTGCGATGTTTGTAGTCCAGTTTTATCAATTTAGGGAAGATATCTTGAAATAAACTCGACTATTGTTTATGAGAGCAGTTTATAATCAAATTATCTCTGGGTGTAATATTGTTTTGAAAACACAGTTGCTAATTAATTATTAAGGACTGATGGCGTTTAGTGCGAGATTTGCTTCCTTGTTCCTTTGTGAAATAAGAAATACCTAGTATCTCACTGTTTTTGGTGGTACTACTTTACTGAAGAAAATTTGTGTTGAAGTCGTCAGATCATAACACTCAAAAGACAGAGCGTGGAGGGGACATAATTCAAACAATTCACGCCCACTTGCACAATGTTGACGGCTCGTGTCTAATTGCATCGAAGTGCTGACGGACTTTCTTGTGACGCGATTAAATTTTTTTATGTGTTAATTTAATTTTACAAGCCCTGTCCGTCCTGAGTGCAAGAAGAACTTCATTATACATTGAAAATCCTGATCATAAAATCGTGGATTTTCGACGATACCATTTTATGACTTAAAATGGCATGGTCGCGAGTGTCGCAAGGCCATTGATCATATCAAGGTTCGCAGCACTCCGAAACAAATTTTAAGATTATTTTTCTCTCCTACCCAGTTACTCCATTTGACGTGAAGAAGATTCAAAACAGATGACTTGAAGCAGCTGAAGAAAGCCAGGAACAACCCACAACAGATATTTCACAAACACAATGACTGTTTACGTTGCAACTTGCTTTAATATTGCTACTAAATCATGAGTGTAATTTTTGCACTTTTTTTTTTTCTCGAGTAACACCCTGTTTTCACAATCCAGGAATAACTACCTGGTTTGAAAGTCACTAGATACCTTGTATCACGAAGCAAACCTTATAAAGGCAATTCTCTGCGAGCGAGAAAACAAACTTTCGTGAACCGAGCATCAAAAGAATTTGACCTACAAAATGAGAAAGGCTTCCCTCTGTACACAAGACTGTTGCACAATATATTAAATTTGAGCCTTCTGTGCAAACTAGAAAATCTTTGACTCAACCGAATCTCTTGTAAAGTAGGCCCTGTATTATAGGGGACAGTTTTTTACTGAATACACCACTGTCCTGGAAAAGGGCTTTAAAATAATACATCTAAATACTTCGAGAATTACCAGAACTCTCTAGACACAACAACACTGCACCTCGTCTATAGTGTTAAATCTTTTTCCGTTCACATATTTCTAACCTTTCTTTGTTTTCGGCTGTTTTTCTACTTTTTTTATCAGATTTTATAGTTGACTTTCTCAGTCTCCAACTGTCATTGCCACAACTCTACAAAATGTGTATTAAGTTAAAGAACATGGAGTCTTCACTCCATATTTCAGAGTTAGTTTCATTGTAAAACAAATCATAATTCCTGCTACTATAGGCATTACTTTGTACAAATATTTGTTTCATAATATTTCGTTTTTCAGTTCATACTCTAAACCAAAAGTTTCTTGACTGTACATCGGTGACCAGCCGTTTATACAATACCATACAAAACTACGTAATACTGTACAATAGAGGCATAAATAGTTGTTAATTTATCTTAATTTATGTTCGAGGTGCCCTAGTTTCCTTAACACACTAAGCTATTTCATTGACACTCAATATCTTTAGGCATAAAAAAATCTTTGGAAACAGAGAAATGCTGCTATCATGAACGAAACCTCGCTTAAATGTCGCAAGAAATAAATCTGTGATAGCAAAACTGCTGTTTCAGTGCTTGGATTATGACACAAAAATATAATGCAAATTTCTTGAACAAAAGTCACGAGGTGAAGACAACAAAATGAAACAGCGACTCTAAATTATCTTCCACACCGCCAAGTCGACTTTATCAAAGTGGAGATTTCTTTTAGACTTGTAACAACTGCAGAATACCTTGTCGATAATTCTACATCTCAACACAATAATGCATGAAATAATAATGCTCTTTTTTTTCGTACGGCTTTTTAAACATATGGAAATGAAATGACAAAGGTATTGAGCAGTTTCTTGATGTTTTCAGTAGAGCAGCTATTTAAAAAAAACTCGTCAAAGAAGAACATCTTTCAGTAGAAAGAATATAATTTGTCGTGCCATTAATTATATCATCAACACATTAAATTCACGAGAGCTTAACGAGGCCAAAAGCTTTGTTGATTGTCATAAGTAACTCGGGATACCAATGCATCCCTTGTTGAACATGAAAACCACCAGTGTTCCACAAGCTCGGAGCATAACTATGTACAAGTCTCAAAGGACCGAAGACCATGTGAGCGATTTCATGATCGCTTATCATGGCGTAACAAGAAGACACAACACCATCCACAATTACATTTCCTTCCATGGTAACCGGGGCAACCATGCCAGTTCGTTTAACAAGAGAAACCCTCTTTACCTGCGATGGAACAAGTCCGTCGTCTGCTGAAACCAAAAGGAAATCTCCCGGCAGCACGCTGCCCGCATGTTTTGAGTGAAGCTGTGTCCCTGAGGAATTACTTGTGAAGATTAGATGTGAAGGCGTGAGAGTGATATGTTTCGCGGGCTTTTCAGTCTCGATCAAAACGTGCAAAGCTTGTGGTATGTTGGGCTTGTAATCTGCAAACATCACCACTTCGCTGAAGCCAGTCTTCCCTTGCTGCGTCATAACTTGCACAAAATCACCGACTTTGAGATTTCTGACCTGTAGATCAACACCGTTTTCTAGTTTGACTGTCGAATCGGAGCTGAAACAGCCATCCCACGGTTTGTCGGAAAAACCATCTAAAACACGGCAGAAAAAATACAATTTTACATTAATATAGTTTCTGTCTTGAAAGATTATTAACAGACCATCAATTACTGCTTCATCTTTTGTAATGTAACACGCGGACGAAAGTTTGTTTTGGTGAATGGCGGAATTTCGCAGGATTGGCAAAGAAAAATAACCTTTGTTGCTGAGACCGGAATGACTTAACATGCTTCCTTTGTATTTCTAAAATTGGATTTGCGTGTTACCGTAGGGGCGGTACAAAAGTTATTACTCCTGCAAACCAATTCAAAACAACACTCGCACGCCCTTCAAAGAGGATTTCGCGAGGTAAGCTGAAATTTGAAATGTGCGCGGGCAGATCACTGGAGAATTATATTACAAAATGCTACATTCTCATTGCTACATAGTCAAAAATAAATGAAAAAGCTGGCATTCCGAAATCGTTAACTTAAGCTCTCATGAATTAAATTAAGAGTATTTACCTTCGCGAACAGAAGCGTGAATATGTGATCTGCTTTCGTACAAAACCCAGTCAAAGCCAGCCTCGACAGCAAGTCGTCCCAAAAGACCGATTTTCGTTTTGTCCCGGTCGGACAAACGTAGGTCGACAGCTCGCCCTTCATAATGCAGCGAATTTGGCGAGTGCTGGTCTTGTTCGTCCCAAGCCTCGGTCACCACGAGCTTTACGGAGGGCCACTCTCCTTTCACTAAACCCGCCAACGTTGTCAATTTCTCTTTGCATCGCTAATGAAAAAAAATCGACAACATGAGGGAAGTTCGCGCATTTTTTTACGATGGTTGTTGTGAATCTATGAATGAATGGACATCGCGCCCCGCACGCTGACCTATCTAGTGTACATAAACCTCACAAGAAGTTACATGCTGTGCATTTAAAGTGATGAAAGGTAAGATATAAAAAGTAAACAAACGAAAGCACTCCTACCTTCGACATCAAGCGATCTGCGCCAGTTCCCTCTTCGTCGCGAAAGATTATGCCGTTATTATAACACGGCTCAAGTTTTTCGAACTCCGGCGAATTTCTAGATATCTTCCCCTTAGCTGGTCCACTGGCTTGTTGACTGAATTCACTAGTGTCAGGAATGCTCTGCGTTAGCATAAGAGGTTTTCTCGGGCCTTTTCCTCCATAACCGTTCCTGGAGCCGCACGAGAGTGACGGCTTGAACTGTATCACGCCAAGTAGTAAAATGAAATGACAGAAAAAGGTACAGTTTGCAATTTCCATTGCATGCAAAGTTCGCCAATCGTGTGGTTGTTCGAAGTATGCCCTGGGGCTAAAGGTTCAGCTTTAAGGAAAATTATAAGCGACGACGTTTCTTCCGCTAAAGTGTTCGTTTCTTCAACAACATGTTTAACTGACACTGGCAATTTTGTCCTCAGTATTTCAATGTGACTATGACGCACCCTCTTCTGATTGGCTCATCTGAATGACTGGCGTGTCGAGGGTGTGTTATTGAACAACTTCCTGACCTCGTACACCTGACATTGCTCGCTTTTTTCCTACCCGAAAAAATGCTTTAGCTTCGATTAATAGGCATTCGAAAAATTTTATCACCCGTGCATTTCCTTTGCTAATGAGTCGGAGACTTTCAAAATGCGAGAGGTTAACTGCCACTTTGGCTCAGACTTCGCTAAAACTGCTAAAAGTAATGAGTCGTTAATTTGCGGCAATGTTCAGTCTTGTTGTTCGGCCAATCAAGAAAAAGATTTTAATTATTGCCTCGTAGACTTCCAGATTCTTGTCAACATTGCTTGCTGAAAGTAAATCAAGCCATTTCTTAATGTAAGAAATCTACGTTATTGTCTACTAGCCAGAAAGGTTTGTCCAAACAGTGGCTAGACTGTATTTGTTTTTTCGATCTGAAATTAGCAAGGCCATCTAATTTCGAATGGGTTCCCACGTATACAGCAAAATTTTGCACGCAGAAATCTCTTGTGTAGGCGTGTCTCGCAAGCAATTCACATTACATCAATAAGTTGTGCATCGAATACCAGAATTCGATCCCTCATGAATAGAAATTATCGCAAGTGTAATTAATGGTAAAGCAAAGTAACATGTCAGTTTAATGTTTACTAAAAGAAAGGGTTGAAATCCTTATTTTATTCAAATGACTTTCTTTCATTATCGTATGTCACTGTCTGTATCATTTTGGTATCCATAGAGTGAAACACAAACAAAGACAAACCCTCTGCATTTAATTAAACTTTATTAACTTTAAAAGTAGACACATGGCAAATAGTGCACTCTTCTCTATGGCGGCGTTTCTTTAGATTTGTTCCCGCATTCCGTCGAATCCAGAACACAGAATTTCCGTGGTATTTTACCGCACTTTAATGGCGGCTTTATCTCCGCACAAAGGGCCTCACTTTACTTCTACCACTCCTTCATTTCCCATCACAGTCCTTGCAAAATTGTTTTGTTTTATCGATGTTCCAATTTTAAGCTATCGATCACGGCATCAGACCAATTTGGGGAGAATTCACCAAGGACCCCTCCAATTGGACAAACTTAAAATGGGAGACGCCAGAAATGCAAAAACATAGTTGAGCTGAAATGAAATGTTTGTTCAGAATTGTTGTCGTGAAGAGTGCCATGTGTAGCGATTGAAACACGACTCAAACAAAAGTTGAACGAGACGATTCAAATTACCGTTTACTCTGAAGTTCCAGCCTGCATAAGGATCATTCTCCGAATGAAACAGATCGTTTACGAGTTAGTTTCATCATATGGGTGAAGCAGTAGCCACAACATTCCTTATTGTAGATACATTTCACCTCTAATGTTTTATGACATTGCAAATTGGTAGTCACTGTTAACCTTTGCAAAGCAGTTTCTTTCCGTTATTGTTTTATTAGATGTTCTTCCTCGTAATCTAGCTAACCGTTGTCGTTTTATTGAATCGTCACTGCTATGACTTTAGCACAATATCCAGTGTTACTACAAGCGCTCTCCAAACTACGAGGAGAGAAGAAAAGTGTTGGAACAATGGACTTGCTTCCACAGGGATCTGAAGAATTCAAAGATACTGATCTTTTTATATTTCGTTTTTTGTTTATGGTACTTCAGCTATTCAAATGCAGATTGCTTCATTAAAATATTTTCCTATCGTGTGGCGATCAATTGTCGGATAGTATTGTGAGCGCACGCTTTTCGTTCGCGGCAAGCTTGCTGTCACTGCGGATCTCTCTTTTTCAACAAATGCTAAAACTCCGGATAAAAACTGTCTAGTGAGTTTGCATTAGTGATTCTAACTCATTTTCAGCGACTTGAAGTTTGTGCTATAGTTTACTCAAATTGACCAAATAAAAGGCTCTTATTTGTCTCTTCCAGAGAACTTAATTATTCTGCGCTGGTCAGACCCCCTGATCGAGTACAGTGCGCACTTCCGGACTTAAAATCAAACCTCCACAGTCCTTTTGAAATGTTTCATACTTTAATCCCACATTTTTAGCATTCCCTGAGGCTGTTACTATCTTTTTTCGTACAGAAAAAGCTGGCAGTCTAATTGCGCCGCATTATTGAAATAGGCAATTCCGGCTGCCAAAGTTGTTTGTTCACTTTCGTCGAGGCACGAGAAATGGGCGTGTCCTCTGCTAATTGCTATAACGAAAGCAAGTATGAAGATTAATTAGAGTGATAATCGGGCCAGCTTTTAGCGCGACAAGTTTACATGTAAACTGACTTGGCGATAATTAATTTGAGGCGAACTGAGCGAAGAGAGTATTTACAGGAAATGCCAAAAGCGCCTTATTTGGAGAGGTTGGCCATTATTGTCAAAACGCACGCTCTGCAGAACGTTAATCCTAAAATTACTTCGATGTTATAGCTGCTGCTGGTGAAAACTTTCAGAAATCGAACATTCTATTGGTAGACCAACAGCAGTTGCAGAGATCCAAAGCAACTGCAATCTTCAAACTTCTGGAGATGGAACCTAGGAAAACAGATTATGACAACTTATGCCTTCTAACCACTCTGTTGGCTCGTGTTTCTACAGATGACACTTACGGATAATTAAAGTTAAACGAAGCTGTTCATGTCAAATCTCTTCCTGGCATGTGCTTAATTTTGTGCGGGATATCATTAGGAGTGAACAGTTTAATCTCATCGCCCTAGTTCAATCGAACTTGACGTTCTTCCAGTTTATCTCAAACGTAATCTGCCGAGTGCTTGCGTTTGGTTTTATTGAAACAAAGAGACGATTGAACAGCAAATGATTATGAGAGTCAACCCATTCAGTTAATCCTATAAGGATAAATCGATGAAAAAAGCCGACTTCGAGATATAAAACTCTTTGGAAACCTTACTCATTTCCGTCAAAATTTAGTTACACTCGCCTGCTGCGGTATTCACTTCTTTGATGATCGGTTGTATAACCCACCCTGTGATACCCCCCGGGTCTTTTGAAAGAGAGCAGAAGCTTTGCCTTGAGCGAGGGAGGCGGCTTTCTCTCCCCCCCCCCCCCCCTCCTTTTCTCCCCCCCCACCCCCCCCCCTAAAACAACCACACCCCCACCTTTTCTCATGTTGTTTTTTGTTTGGGGCGGGCGGGTGTTCTTTTCCCCCCCCCCCCCCCCCTTTCCTTGACTACCCAGACATGCCTCAGATATAAGCTACGACATCACTACTTTTCATCAGTTGGTTTTGCAAATGAATCTGAATGCAGTCTAATCTCTCTCTTTCTCTACCCATCTTCTCTTTTGCCTATTACCAGATTCTCACCAAAGTGCACTTGTTCGTGGCACTGAAGATCAGCCATTGTTACTTGGCCTATTTACTAAAGATAAAACCCTGTGTAACATAGTCTAATATGCTAACTGCTTGTACGAGCTGTGCAGAAACAAAGACGAATGAATGTTAGTCGACGATTTTTTCAAGGCGATAACTAATTCAATTAATTGTAATTCAAATATTTTCTTTTCTACCCTCTCTTCAGAAGTATTAGGTATTCGTTGCTTCCCACGCACAAAAATGTTTTCAGTGCAAAAATCATCTAGACAGTTATGAGTGATACGCAAAAAAAGCACTTCGACTTGGCGAGCTTTGGAAACGTTTGGGAACAATACAGGATATTCAACTGTTTTTCAGTCCACAAGTTTATTGCTGGAACAGATGATAAACAAATGGAGTTCAAATCTGTACCAAACATCGGCCAGGGATTATCTTTTTTTGTGACAAACCATACGTTTTCTTTTTCGCGAATTTGAGAATCATCAAAAAGACTCCTCGGGGAAAAATTAAGTGAGCCTTAAGTGCTGACTAAAACTATCAGCCCACGAATTATCAGCCAACCCTCCACAAGATAAATTGAACCCCGGGGAATACAAGATAAGAACTTTGTTTTGAAAATCTAGGATTTGCATGAGAAATCTCGGTCAGACTCATCATTTATTAATTGCAGTTATTCTTGATCAGGAGACATGACGGAGCCAGCTAATTGTTACTCTAAATTTAGCAGCTAAAGCGTGTTTTTGCAATCACCCTCTGTGAAATCTCCTCCCCATGCCAGAAAAAGAACTCACTCAGACAACACGAAACAGACGTGAGATGTTTTTGATGAGCTAAATTTGCTCTCTGAAATTTCGTACAAGGAAATGCTTGTGTTAAAGGAAAAACCCTTCGTTACTCGGTTGTTGGGGCAGTGAAATTTTACTATCACGGTACCACAAATCTCATTTATAAATCATATTTTGTTCAGTTCAAAAATATTTGTGTGGTAACCTTTACAGATAATCAGTTTGAGTTCCAGACTAGAATAACTTCAAAAAGTTGCAACAAGTCAAAATGTTTTTTTCGGGCACCGATGAACAAAGAAAAAAAAAGCGTAAAATTTATCACGTCAATAGAAATTGCATGGTTTTAAAATGAAAAATAGTTCCTACCTTATTTAAGAAGGAGTTGACAAAACGCGCACGATGAAATAAATAATTAACAACATTTTTACACTCTGCACGAAAAATTTTCTCGCAAATTCCTATTTTGAATAAAAAAAATGGGTCTGGTTTAAATTGAGTTTTGACCCTATATTTGTTGCATTTAACTTAAAAGCCGACTAAAGAATACGACCTTTAAAAGACTTTCTATATATAACCAGTTATCAAATATTGAACATAAAACCGTGTCTCACGAGAGGCAAGTGTCAAGGCTAAAATCATATTTTCCTCTCGACTCTTTTTTTTCGTTGATTCAATACAGTTTGCCTTGGAAAAAATTGTTAATTAATATTAGACGTTTTCCCTGAGCCATGTCTTAATCAGATCCTGCCGAATTTATTTTTTACAATAAAAATTGATCGCTTCCATGCAGAGATTAAAGACAGAATCAACTCGAGGTTTTGCAACGATCACCTATCTTATCATTCCCTAGGATTTTCCAACTGAGGGGGCGTTTCTTTTGGTCCAAGAGACCTAAACAAAGCAGAACATTGGGAAGTAAGTAAGGAAGTTGGAACGCAAAGCCCTTGAGATTTGCATACTCTAAGACGCCAGTCTCAACGTTTCCAGAAGAATTTGAAACATTTATGTCAAATGTCGCAATTGACATTTATCAATTTAATCTCAGCTCTAATTTTATTTATGTATAGTGACAGGTGATCAGCTCCTTGACTGAATATCGCGAGATATTTTTCCGTTTTCATGGCTGCTTGTTGGCTGCGAGATCCCGGCGCATTTCTGAGAGATCAGTCAGATAACGTTTTTGTGAATCAGGTCATGATGAATACGGACTTCTTCTGTCTCCAATTAATAAAGAGCGGAAGTTTCGTTGTGCTTTATACTATGAGAGAATCTCTTCTTTCTCTTCTTTCTGCTAGTATAACTAGTTCAACATTCTTCATATCGCTTCGCTCAGGTTTCAATCCCAGTGCAGACACATGTTCCGTCTTCAACTAAAACGATTGACAAGAATCGCAAAAAAACCTCTCAGTCAAGATTAGCCGGTATAAAAGCAGTAATATTTGCACAACATGCTTGGTCTGTTCTGGGGTCTTCAGTGGTCTCCTTAATAAAAGGTATATTATTAGAGGGTGGCATTATTCCTATATGAACAAACTTTTAACTCCAGCCAAGCTAAACTGAGTCATTTTGTTGAGTTTTAGGGCAAGGTTCTATCCCAAGCGGAATGCAACACTTGGAGCTTTCATTGTGGTTGGGTCTAAAGAATGTCCGTTTCCCCGTAAATGGTTCAAGTCAATATTGTGGGCAAAAGTTTCGATACTCATAGATTAGGAACTTATGCTCGCTGGGCTCGAAGAAGACAATGCATTGCAGCAAATGTTTCAGGTACAAATTTGCGACACTTATAGGAGAATTCGCGGGCAAAATTTAGTCTCAAGTTGTTAAATACCAACGTCCTTACCAACTTGGTACCATAATAAAGTGGTGCTCGTGAAAGACCACTGAAAGTTTCTTGAAGAACATGGAACAACACAGGTCGTAATTTTAGATAGCATTCATTTGAATTGCTCGCTGAAATACTCCACGAGTTTAAGTCGTCCGTCACTGACATTCATCAGTTGTGCAAACTCAGTGATCGCTTCCAAAATAGGAAGGCGTTCATTGCCTTTTACACTCGCGTTTGTTGAAATTTCTCCTCTCTGGTTAATCTTGCTTCTTTAGCTCTAGAGCAGAATAATCATGGTTGTGATATATATACAAAAACTTGAAATGATTTCAAAACAGATAGCCTCTAAAAAGAACCAGGTCTGCCTAATGGGCTAACATAAAAACAAAAAGCACAGCCCTTAATTAATTAGCAATGGTAATTTTTATAAGCAAGATAACATTCAAGATAATTTGTTTACAAACTGTTTTCGACTTTACTTAACCAACTCATTTTTGAGATTCTAAGCTACTGAGAGAATGTAATTAAACTTTATGCAGTCGTCTTTGAGACCCGCCATCAAATAAACAGAAGCTTAACTTGACAGAATACTGAAAATCAAGCAACATTTTTTTCTCTATGAATGATTTCCTGTTCGAGATTTCTGCCTGAGGTGTGGTACCATAAGAACGAGGGTTTGACGTCATACTTAAAGGTGTTAAAAGGTTTTGCACACGAATAAATCCTTTGATACACTTTCAAGATCCGCTGGTGATAACAGAAGCATGTCTGGCGGACCATCATGGCACACGCGACTTGAGAGGATGTCAAAATATTTCGGAAATAAAAATATTTTCACGCAACATTACAACGGAAAGGTGTTGACAACTGGGAAGAAAGGTGTTAATGGCAGTACTGTCTTCGTTGTCTGTTTTGCTGGGCGAAAAGCGCGTGTGCTTTTATGTCTGAGATTTTTCAATATTGATTCACAATCCTGGACATCCTCAGTAGTATTTCAAACTAGACATAGGGGGTACCCCAAGGGAGAGTTTCAGGGGTTCCGGAATCCCCCTCTCCAAATTTTAAATTTCAACTTGTGTGATTGAGAGCACGTCACCGACTTCAGGTCTACGAACCCACAGGATACCTCCGGAAGTTGATGCTGGTTTACATAGTCTAAAGAAATTTAGTTAATTTTAATTAATTTTAAAACGTGACATGCGCACGTGTTTTGAACGGCTTTCTTTCTTCAGGTGACAAAATTCGAAAGAGATTGACCCCTTCCCCCCCCCCCCTCCCTCCCCTGCAAAAGGCTGGGCACACTCCCGAGACCAACTCGCCCGACAAAAATCTAATTTTGAAAAAATTGTCTTTAAACCAAAGGGATGTAAACGCCATCGCATGGTTAACTGTTTTGTAATCTCAATTCGAAAGATTTCACTGAAAACCTTCACAGACCTTAACCTCTTTTCAAATTTTCTGTCACAAAACAAAGAGTTGACATGAAATGTTTTTTTTGTTTGTTTGTTTGTTTTTGTTTTCGAGAGAGTGAATTAGGTTATCTGTGAGAAATTTTGAACGGCGAAACGAAACAAGTGTCCCCGACCCGGCCGTGCTCAATCTGGTCTAACTCACCCCCAGGCGGATACTCCCTATACGGGGAGGCTCTGCCCGAAAGAGGTACCTTTTTCAGCAGGCTTCGGGTGTATAAAAGGGTACGGATTTCGCAAGTCTCCGGGGAACTCGCCAAATCACCATTTACACGTATTCAGCAAATTCTTCATAGTGCCACTTCCAGAGTATTTCAGCGTTGCTAGTGTCTTCTGGAAAATGTAGTGCCACGTCAGAAAAGTGTAAAATCAGTCAATATAAAGAAACCAAGTTGAAAACTACTCAAGAAACGGTCTGGCATTCCCTCTACAAATCGTTTTCACGCACGAACGTAAGAAACAAGAGGCTGAGATGGCCACATATAAGTATAAGTATTGTTCTCAAAATGTTGCAAGTATTGTTTCTAAAAGTAGAGTACGTAGAGAAAGCAGCAAATTCGTAGAAAGTAGACTAATTGTGTGTTTGACAAAGTAAAAACTCGAGAGTTATGGTTACGTATATAAGCTGGAAGTTTCTCCAGAGACAGATTTTTAGCTCTCTTGAAAGCGAAAGAAGGCGGATCAAGGCCTGGGTACCGACTCCCCTTTCTGTGAAACGCAAAAAAGTCGAATCTACAAGTACTGAAATTCAACTTGGAGATGCCAACGGAAGGTTAGTCAGGAGTAGTTAAAAGTGTTTTTTGTTGACTCGAGTTTAAGACCTCATAATTATACACAGATTGTGCTTTTCCACCGAGAAATGTTGCCGTTTTCGAAGCAAGTATTTCCTTCAATATAACAACCGAGAAGGGCTAAAAAAAAGCTGCCATTTTAACCAGTTACTTCATTTCAGTTTGGGGTCAGTTCGCATTTGTCCTATTTGACTCTCTTTAACTGTCTGTGATCACATTCACTTTACCTAAATTAAAGAAAAAGACACGGAGATAGCAATGATTTTCTCAGCAATTTTAAAAAGCGAGGATTTGGCTTTGATTTATTAGTAGTAATGCAAGTCTAGTCACACACGAATGGTGGCTGCGATCTTAGCGCAAAATCTAAAATCAATTTTCAAACTTAACAATGCATGTTGCCTTTCTTTAAATAATACTAATGATAGTTTAAAATCTTACAATTTCAGCAAAATTAATACAAGTTAGCGAAAGGAATTATATCATGAACACACTGTAACACACGGAAATATCATAGCAGACACTTTCTACCTTGTAGCGAAATATTTTCTGTTTTAAAACGTCTCGAAAACACTGAAGGAGCAATATTCTCTTTTTCCACTAGTAAAACTTGTAGCGTGTTTCTGAGGTCCTCCTTGAACGTTAACAGTCATTCTTGGCTCTCATTGGTTCCGAATATGTGTTAATAAACTAGTTGCCAGTCTGCACGCCTCCGTCTCTGGATGTTCAGTCGAATTGTGGGAGTTCTGCTGGGGTGGAGTGTATTGAACTGGTTGATGACGTCATGTTTGGAAAACCAATTGTTTGATGCCTTGAAAATAAAGAAAAATTATGCAAATTTCAAACTTTTTGTTTTGGTGTTTTGATATCTGATACAGACGAACTGAATAATTCACTTTTTGGGAGGTCCTCAGTATATAGTCAGCACGTTTGATCTAGGGTTAAGAGGCCTTAGTTTAAGCCCTGGCTGGGATAGTCCATTCCTGTTCCCAGAGACGCCTGTCACTCTTATACAGCGGGTACCAGGCGCGAGGAAAAGGTACCTCTAGAGAATTTAAGTAGACCGTAAACTAAAACCGTTTATTAGAGCACCTACAGAACTAGAGATATTGTAACAGAGGTACAAAAGAGGGGTAGATTCCGACCGGAAGCGATATTCATTAAGCAAATATGTTTCTTATCGAATCAGAAAACTCAAAAGCTGTTATCTCGTGATTTTCGGACCTGTCGCATATTACTATCCCTATTCTTTCGTATACAAATCACGTGTCACATACCGCTACAGGTCGGGCTTGATGCTGTGCTGGAGGAGAAGTCCTGGAATTGATCATGGGTGTTACCACTTCCCGGCGTGCAAAGCTCCCCATGGCCTTGTTGACAATCAGTGGGGGAGGGGTGGGTGAAGTAATCTTGGTTTGGGAATGTCGCTCTGCTGGGTTTGGACTGGGAAACATAGCCTGACGGGACATGTGTGAACTCAGGGGAGACTCCTTAGGGAAAGGAAGAGTAATTTGACCTTCTCTGCAGGAAGAAAGAGACAGTGTTAGCAAATCCTATACCTGACTTCTCAATATGCGAAACAGATTCTCAACCTTGGAGACAAAGAAGAACTACTTCACTTTATTGTTGTATGAAGGAGAGTAACAAATGAGAATCTGATTAAAAATGTAAATTTTACAAAGCAAGCAATTGCAGAAACTGTCTTTCAAAGAGCAAGTTCTTTATCAAAGTTTTACTGTAAATAAAGAAATCAGCTATTATTTTTACCATCAATTAACCCTTTCAGGTATAGGATTGGCGATACTGTCGCTGTTGGAAGAGTAAAGATCATCGTCTCTTGGGTAGAAATACTGTCGTCAGAACTTGCGTAATCTCACGTACTCGCTTTTAGTTTGCAGCTCTGTGACGACTTTGGAAAGTCATCGTCTGATTGTCATGTCATAAAACTGGTGAAACATTCTTTGCCCAATCAGAGAGCAAAGATGTTCAAACGTAAGACCCTCGTAAACTGACTTTTCCCGCGCTTGACAACGCCTGCGCCTGTTTAAATAGTTGTGACTGGTTATACCGTGGTGTTTGGCGAGGATATTGTTCCAAGATCTTGTTGCCATAAGAATGCAGCACAGAGGAACATGCTAAGTAATATGTAAACTACCTTACCAATGCAAGATACGCAAGCGCAATAAATTGAAACGCTTTCAACAGTCAAACCTGTAACAAACGTGGAGAACAAAACACAAACAACAAGACCAGACACAACATTGCACATGTTAAAACAGTTAAGCAACCATTGATTGAAACCTGGAATCGAACCTTCATTGAAGTTCTTCCACCACACAGGGAGGTGACTTCATTTACGTGAGTTTGGAGAGATAGTTAGTACAAAATTTTGTGTCGATTACTGTTCCATTCATTCTAGTCCTCAATTCACGAAAAAAAAACGGTACGTAACTCGCCGAGTTAAATCAGTTCTGATTAGTCAAACTTTTTGAGGTTGCTGTCGTTAAGTAAATTTCCGTTAATCTTTGATGACGAGTTTAATATCACGAATATAATTACTTGAAGAATGATTAAGAAAACCGCCAGCAAACCCAGGGGTAATGCTTTGCGAGCTGGGGGAAATTATCGATTGTGTGGCTAAGAACTCGCCGGAATTATTCTGGAACGAGACGGATTTTTTTTTCTTAGAAAATTGTCGCCCGTATTAGTTAATTAGGAATCACAATTTATAAAATTAATGACTCACTGCACAGCTGCTGTTGTGGGCCTTGGCAACCTCCAAGGGAAAAAGAAGGAAGTATGAGGCCCTATTAGGGATATTAAGGACGTTCGCGCTAAAATTTTACAGCCGATAGATTTTTTAAAAATTTTTTACTGCAGTCAGATAACGAGTTACTCGTGTCACAAATGAAAACAAAAAATGGGGATCACCGACTTCGTTTCAGAGATAAAGCGTGTGGAAAACTACCCTGATTTTGAGAAATTGGCGCACGTAATTCAGCTTGGTCTACAGGGGTTTATAGCGGTTAAAAATGTCGAAGGTGAGTCGACGGAGGCAAGCGATCTTAGTCATATTTTGTAGAAGAGGGTCTGTTGCGTAAATAATTCCAAATGTTACCAACGTTTTCACAAAACTTAACCCTTCAAGAGGCATTTGAAACCGCTGCACAGATAAACGGGGAGCTACAAATAATGGATTCGATGGTGCATTTGACAAAAAATTCAAGCTTCTAATCGATAGATTTTCTTCATTTTTTCGCTTAACGTAGAAAATCGGTAGAGAAAATGATCCATGAAAAGAAAAATAGGGGTCACCGAACGTCCAAGATCGTTAAATCCAGGCAAAGCTATAGCAATGGCCATCTGCCCTATCATTGTTCATTTTATCACTTAGCGCGCGCATCGATGCATGACGTGGCGTGTGAATTTGCGTGCGCAGTAAGGATGTCCAGAAACAATTAGCGCGAACGTCCTTCAGGTAAAAAATTAACGGGATACAGGACATTTGGGGCAAAAATTAATGGAAATGCGATATTTAGATCAGATAAAACGCGATATAGAGTTGGAAAAACGTTAGTTTTTTCAACTGGAGTTAAAGGGATAAGGGATATTTAGACAAAACCTAACGGGATTTGGGATACGGAGACCCCCCTACCGGGGCCGCAAATATATTAGCTTCGTTTAAAGCCATCATTTCAGGAGCTCAGTCATGGTTTGCGCATATTGAAAAGTTTAGCCTCAATTTTTCAAATTCGTCGTTTGTAATCCGTGTAAATCTTCTCCATCCTTAGTCATCCTTGTTCCTTTATGGTTTATCATTATCTCTTTGGTGTTTTCCTATCTTATTAAACTGTGATTTTCAGGTTTCCTACCATTTAAAGGTAATTTAGTATGTGGCCAAAATAACTCAAAATACCGTGATTGAGCTCCTTTAAAACAACGGTTTTAGAACAATTCAAGACAATCCTGGATTAGCTTAATTATAAAGAACCAGGCGTAGCTGGAGATAGGCAACCGATTTCCTTAAACTGGTTTTAAAGACTTTGGATACTTTGCTTGGATTTTTTGTAAGTCTTCACAAGATGCAATAAACACACTTACAATTCGTCGTTCCACCTCACTTTACTTCGCTTGAGTTGTGTCAGGTCGTAGAACTGTTGTAGTGGCACACCTCTGAAATGAAAACAGAAAGGGGAACTAATGTTAAAAAGTCGCAAGACCTTACTAAGACAAGCAACTGGGGGGAGGCATTCTGAAAGGAGTGGAGGGGTAGAGGTCTTGGATTCGCTGACAAAAAGCTTGAAAAATTTCGTTCAGTAGTAGTAAAATATATACTGTATAGCATGAGATTTTTGCGGGACTTTTATTTTGCGGATTGGCGACTTTTTGAGGTTCGCGGGAACAAACTTTTGCGCTCGGATTTACTGAAATTTCCACTAGAAACTAATTTTTGCGGTTTCCTTTTCAAGCAGCGAGACATCAACAAGGAAGGAAATGTAATATTTTCAACTTTTAATACTTTTTTAGGTAAAACAACAGTCTACAGTTTTCCGAATGAGAAATGTGGCATCCTAGAGGCCTTAGAAAATGGTGTCCCTTCGGATGACCCGTTCGAGCAAGTTTAACGTGACCTTTTGACTGCTTTGAGTTCGTTTCTTGTGCCACAGAGACTGGAAAAGTATTAACCTAACCTTTTATCGTTTCGTTTTGTTTGTAGCAAGTTCCGATTGCTTTTTCTCAATGCAAATATCAAAATAAACGTTCTTTTTACCCCAATACATGATATACAGCAACACAAGTGGATTAAAAGCCATTTTTGATTATATTAACGGGAGTAAATTTTTGTGGTTTTTAATTTTGCTGGTGTCTTTTTTTTTCTGCTGGAACTTATTTTTGCGGATCAAGTACCATCCGCAAAATTCTCAAAAACTAAACCTCGCAAAATAAAAGTGCTACACGGTAAACGCAAAAGCGTTGTCACATGTCCTTCTGCGTCAAAGAAACAAAGACAACATTGCATGGCTATAGACTCTTTTCATAAATGGCTGCCAATTATATATTTTTTTTGTAAATATTACAATTAGCCTGAGTAACCTTGTTTTTAAGTTGATAATTCAAAAGAATGTTTACTCTCAAACGAGTTTAGTGAGGCTAATTCAAATACATACAAAAGAACTTAAAATTAACAGCCATCTATGAAAAAGGTCTATGACCCGCAAATTTCCAAGTCCCCGTCTTCCATTAATAGTCGACAATCCTGGCTAGTTCTATTCATCAACCGAGCTTGCTTTTTCTTTGAGGTTTGCGCCCGTTCTTGCTTTCCCAAATTTAATATTATGAAGATGGTAACCTTGGGCCATGCCATGGTATATCTTATTCCCTCCGCCCCCGTTGACGCGTTAGCCAAAATTCAACCCTTTCGAGAAACGATCGATTGAAGATGCCTCCGAGAGAGACGTCACTGTGAAATAACCATCTAAACTCAAAACTCATCTTTTTAAGAAAACTTATTATTCTTAGCGATTCTTACT
>Ga0126338_10000036_pt1:12500-38826 | contig 38826 bp, 17 predicted proteins | sample OrbCmetagenome_2_FD_92529 | JGI IMG/M metagenome (GOLD analysis project Ga0126338, IMG submission 92529) | Coral microbial communities from Petempiche,Puerto Morelos, Mexico - Orbicella C C metagenome | ecosystem: Host-associated > Invertebrates > Cnidaria > Coral | place... | reverse complement strand
GCGGGAAAACTTATGCGAGTGAGTCACGATTTGTTTTGGTTTCACTTCTGATTGAATAAAAAGTGGCGTCAGTATTTTAAGCCAATCGTGCAGCATAGTAGATGTAAAACCAACTACTTTTCGACACTTGAATGAAAAACACTCGGATCCACAGGGGGTAATGCAATGCAATTCATTGACAAACAACCTTGACTCACCTTCTGCCCGTCCCTTCCATCACGTCCATCCTGACCGTCTCTTCCATCCATACCATCTGTTCCATTCAATCCGTCCCTTCCAGGTGGCCCAGGGGGGCCCACCACAGTCATCCCGTCCCTCCCGTCTCTGCCGTCTTTTCCTGGCTCGCCGTCTTTGCAGCTACAGGGAAGCGTGGGTGTGGTGGGTGGAGGTTCAGATACACTATCAAAACTACGAAACTTTAAAAAAAGGTTACTGTTGTTGGATAGGGAAACCTCAAGCGCTACAGGTAACGAGTAAATCAGATGTTTCGTTGCCTTGTGTTACTAAGCAAAGATACTCAATCTGTTAGTGACGTCAGCCACTTTATTACATGGGTCGGCAAACAAAAGAATGTATTATGTTTGAGTAGCTGTTGAATAATTTATTTTTAAAAATATTGTTTTCCCATGGAACGTTTCCATGTTCTACCGAGCCAAAAACACTGATTAGGTTTATCCACCGTAATTGTAAGCAATTTGACTAAGTTAAAAGTCGTATCCAAGAACATACTATTGTACTTCGAAATCCTTAGTGTATATGAAAAAAAATATGTGATTATTTTTGGACTATGAAGTCAAATATTTGATGTATTTAAGTTAAAAATGTTAGAGCATCACGTACACGGAAAACATTTAAAAATGTCTTAAAACTTGTGAATTAGAATTTCTTTTAGGCGATGAGCTCTTTAATTTATAACTGGGGCTAGGTCGTTATAATTAATAAAAAAAAATGTATAATGAATTTTATTGAGCATTTTTTTAAAAAGTACGCTTCTACCTACAAATGAACTGAGTTTGACTTGCTTTCATTTTGGAGAGAAATAGAGAAGAGAAAGGTATTGATTTTAATAAACTACTCTTTATCTCTGAGGCTGGTCCTATCCTAGAATCTAAATCGTGCCAATTTCAAACAGACCGACAGCCTAATTAAAAATAGATTACAAGCGCATGAAAAATATTAAAATTACAGCCATCATTACCCGGTGATCGAGGCGGACTTTCTACGGTCGAAACGTCCGGTTTTAGTGTTTTTACAAAATGTTTAGTGCCGTTACTTCTTAAAACATGGATTACAACCAAGCCTATTCTATTCGCTTTTCTAGCAATCAATCAGATTAATATTGGTACCAGTTTTATAATATCTGAGAACTTCGGTGTTTTTAAAAGTGGGATGAAATTGACAACGATTTATTAACCGCAGTTTTCTAGGCTGATCGATATTAGGGCCTTCTCTATGTGAAAAAAAATCGTATTTTCAATGACATCTGTGGGGGTCAAACTCATGGGGAACATAACAAAATTATGTTATGGATGTAAAAAAAGATACAGCCGATGATCTTGAAAATAAATTTTAACAGTATGTCGGGTGTTTTTCACTTTGCAGTATCGCAGTTAAATGCTTTATTTTCCGACTGAAAAGGCTGCATGTTTCTCGTGCAAGCTTGTCAATAACATCGTTAACTCTTATATCCTTATTTTGGGCACCTTCTCGGCTCAACAAAATTTAACCACACGTCCTTTCTGTGGATGATGTATTAACACATCCCTTCTTTGTCGTATTTGCAACAACAGCATCATAAGGATAACATAACTTACCTCATCAGACCTAGAACGTGTTAATAGTGTAGTGCTGTAAAACACAAGCAGAAGAAACCTCAAAGAAATAGAATTCAAAGACACCATCTTTACGCGGTACTTACGCAAGGGAAATTACAATCTGCGCTCTTTAAGTACTTGAAAAAACGCTTATCAAGACGGAGTTTTTATTACTTGACTTCTTTGATGCAGACTTGTGTTTGCACAAGTTTTTCCCGAGATGTCAAAAGGATATGATACTCAATCAGACCTCAAGTACTCTGATGTAGACAAGCTTTAATTAAAAGGAAGGCTCCTCGGTTCGTCTTATTATGTTTAGATCCATGGCGTGACCACTTGGTATTTATCTCGGAAAATTTCTTTCAAGCAACATCCTGTAATCCTGTTATTGAAAGCGGAACCCCTTAAAGTTTTTATTTATTACCGCAATTTAAATTTGTGTCGATTTTCCTGATTTTATTTCTTCTTCAGTGTGTCATGCATTTGGCGTGAATAGGAATGGAGGAAATTTGCGATTTTTCAACGTATATTTTAACGGAAGGAAAAGGTCAATTTGATGCCAAAAAACAAAAACTTGTTTTACACGTCAGGACATGAAATGTTTGAAACACGCGGTCACTTTTCAAATAGGTTGAAATTAATTTTTAGAAATTTAGACAAACGGTTGATTTGATGGTAGCTGTAATTAGGCCAGTAAGAGGGAAGTAAAAAAGATAGTTTCAAATAATTCATTCATTCTTTTCACTAAGATTAAAACGTTTACGATAGACAAATTTAAAGTGTGCAAACAACGGTTTCAATAAAAAATCAAACTTATCGAGCGAAAATGGATGATTTTTGCACCAGTTTACATTTTTTATCAGCTAAAACTGCAGTTCGCTTAAACACCACTAATTCAGGTTTTACCTTGATGGCGCTGATGCAGTGAAGATGTCACTGGTGTGGGCTCAGTTCAGCGAAAATGTCATGGGAAGTGTCTTTCCACTGTAAAGAAACACTTTATAACAGTATTGAAGCCTAGTATACATATATTACGATCAAAAACGAAGAGGTCAAAATGAGTTATAATTTCTCTTGGTAAAACTAAACTTTGAACTGGCCCCGTTTGCCCACACTGAGAGTAGTTACACGCTTCTGAGATATCTTTTCGAAAAAAATTCTTGGGATGTATACGAAAAAAAGAAAATCGTCAGGACAACTGGTACTTTGAGCTCGGAAATGAAATTTTTATTAAGGAAATGGCAATCTTTGAACGAAATTCGTTCAAATGAGCCGGTTTTACGTTTACGTTTCCCTTATCGGCCTTGGTGATCTGTAGGCGACTTCACCGTACATATGTGACCTTGGCCCGAAAGATGCATTTTGACAAGATGTCCGTGTTTCTTGTTACAAGCTTTTTCGTGGTACAATGTAATTACAGTGCTCCCTGCCAATGTCATCGAATCGGAGATTAAAACCAAACACTGTGAGTGAGATAGCACTTCTTTTGTAGCAAAGTGGTTAAAAATACATAAAGTTTTCACCGGAAGTGTTTCGATTAACTAAACCGCTATACAGCGTATTATTTACAGCTTGCTATTTTGTGGGTATTTCATTTCAATTTCATTTCTAATATTAATTCCAAAGGAACCAAAGCTTCGACGATAAACCTATACATAGACTTCTTCGCATTTAACTAGAATTGATCTTTACTTCTTACTGAAAAATTGTGAAAATTTTCCACTCGTCATATCGACCGCACACAGCCAACCCTTACCCTAGCCCTAACTCTATGAAACCAACAGACTTGAAGTGTCGCTACTGCACCAGCAATTTCTTACTATGCGACAAATGCAATCAAAGAGGAGATTTTGTTGGAAAGGTAAACGAATTTTATCAACATGCTTTATTTCCATTTTATATACATTAGCTCTCGCCAATATTTTCCTTTCGTTCGGACGGGCCATTCCATCTTATTTCCCACACTGACCTAACGATAATTACGAGAATTTGGGGTTGAATGCTCACTGCTCATACATAAACGGATGGCACAACTGATCTTCATGAGATCATAGTGATAAAATGGGAGTTAGGTAAAACATTCGCCTTCAGGGAAGCATTGCAAAACGCAGAAACATTTAATAATCATCCACTTTTCGTTACAGTATCATCACATTGTCAAGTGATGAGAAAAAATGAATTGAAAACTATAGTCGTGATACGCTAATTACTACACTCCCAAAGCTAAAAGTACCATTAAGTTATGCCAGTGGGTTAAATTGCAAACTCAAGCTGGCGATAGCACATGAGACATCACTCATCACAGAATCTTTTCGTGATTATATCAACGGACTTATTGCCATGAATATCTGCAAGTTTGGCTGCGATCTCATCAGGGCAATATTGCTTATTTGTTTGGTACCGAAAGTTCGGGTTTTCACTTAGAATTACTTCCTTAACAACTTCTGCCACTTGTTCTGCGCTCAACACCTTCTCCGGCTGAGCCCAATATTTAGCCCATCTACTGCTGACTCTTTCCTTTATGAGTAGAGATTTTTGGTCCACCGTTGAGTAGTCCACTCCCTCGGAAATTACAGCGGTTTTCATTGGAGTGTCCACGGGACCTGGCTCGATGAGAACGCATCTACAGAACAAAAGGGCAATTAACAATGGTTCCTTTTTCTGTTATGAGAGGGGGCTAAAATATATAGGGGGATAAAATATATGGGAACTGGGATTTGCCTATTTTTTTTTCTCAGGGAAATTTGGATTTAAGTCACTGGGACCTGGAATCACAAACAAAAATATGTGACTCAGATTTGGGCGCAATTAGGCTGGGAATGGTATTTGATTATTCGTCGACTGTTTGCTCACAGAAGTCCAGTTCGGACTTGTAGTCTAATTGTTAGTTAGTCAATGTATTTAAGCAGCATGAGAGATAAGGAAATATTTCCTTTCATTGTTTGCCAACATTTCAATTTTAATTTTTTAAGAGAATCTTATAATACTATTGATGAATTTCTTTTAGGTAGAGTTAACGCAGTGTCCACTGTTAGCCCACATGGGCTAAATACATTGACAATAAAGTTCTTACTTACTTAGTTTACCAACTAATAAAATATGACATACAATTCTCGGAACAGAATAAAGGAGTAAGGGGTTTTAATTTGCTGCACTTACCTAATATTAAACTGGCGAAGTGTGGGGGCTAAAGACTCCGTCAATCCTTCCACGGCGAACTTCGTGGAGCTGTAAGTTTCAGCAGATGGAAACCCTGCCACCCCTGCATGGCTACTGTTGTTTATGATCAGCCCGCTTTCTTTAGCTTTCATGAATGGAATCACGGCTTTAATTAGTCGGACTGTGCCAAAATAATTTACTTCAAACATTTTTTTCATCAGCTCCATCGAGACACATTCAAAAATAGAGAATACTGACATGCCGGCGTTGTTAACTGCGAATTGAAGAGAACGTTTGATCAGTCAGTTCGGGTACATATATTGATTGCTAAGGTCATTGCTTTTACGGGAAACCTACTTAAACAAAACCGTTGCAGAGAGATATCAGGTGACCACTTAAATTGACTGATAAAAATAAATCATCCTTTTGGCACTACATGGAAGCACCTTGTGTGGTTACACCGTTCGTATCAGCTAGACAGACCTAAATGAGTCAGATCGCACTGCGGAATGTGATAGCAGCCAATGACTAACTGCCATCTGGCGTTCTGTTTTTTGGGGGGACAGCGGCACAGGGGACCCTCACCTCCGTCTAGATAACGTAGATCCGCGTTAAAGGCAGCTTAATCTTTTATTCATATTCTAAACAGATGTGCGGGCCCCCCGTGCAGCGGCAGCGGCATGTATTCGTTGACTGATACCCTGAAATAAATCCAGACTGGATATAAGTCATGTCTGCCAAACTCTGACTGCGAGTATCCGAGACAACACTCACCCCAGCTCACACAAGGCATTTTCAGGGAGAGTTTATATGAGAAAAATCGTCCATGTTAGTCGAATTTAAGATGAGCCTGCGGGTTAATTGAGTTCGAGAGTAACGAGAACGCATATTAATTTTGTCTTGGTCCCCTGTGTCTCACTCAAACGGCAAAAATCGAGATTTTCGTTAGTGGTTTTAGCGGTTTTCGTTAGTTGTTCATTTTAACCCCCTTCCCCTCCCCCGAAGGAGCGAATGGCGTCCTCATAACACGTGCGTGACGCAAGTCACCCGTGCATGAGGTTGAAATCAGCCACAATGTTATTCAAGAGTCTTAAGCTAACGTTTATTTGTGTACGATTCCTTTGTTGTGAAATCTCTCAAGTCGGTCGCGTTTGACGACAAACAACTCTTGCGTCACGATGAATGAAACAAACCTCCGAGCCTACAGAAAACCACTACGGTTTGTTCGAACAAGATTTAAAGTCTTACACCCACCGAGTTGTGTAGCTCGGCGATACAAATTTACCGATTCTGCGAGTCAAAGAATCAATAAGATCATATCTCAAAGATCTTGACCTTATAATTTACTTTGACTGTAGAAGTCAATACCTCATACACATCGAAGCACAAAGCAGTTATAACTGCATTCTCCATCTGACTGCACCACACAACACGTAGAACGCACTCCTTAATCTGCGATTACTCGCACTTGATTAAACTTATTAAACATTCAAATGTGTAGTTTCGTTCTTTGGCTTTACCATGCCAAACAAAAATCTGGACATTACGTGACACTCGGCACGCCGTGAGTTGCCCCGGGTAGGCAAGCCAAAGTGCTCATAAAGAGAAAAAATGCTTAGTCTGTCATGGCTACCCTACCTGCTGAAGCGCGACAACTCTCAAGTTTTTACTCCCTGCTTCTTTCTGTTACAAATTCTATGTTTAGCATATGATATTACCACGGCATGAAATTTAAAGTTTCTGCCGCTGAGTTGTGACAACAAATATTTAAATTACTCACAAATCACGTCAATTCTTCCCTCTTCATGGATCACCTCTCTCACAGTCTTTTCGACCGAGTCATCCGAGCATACGTCCATCTGCTTGATTAACAACGTGTCCCCGAGAAATTTTTTGCCTTCTTCCTCTAGCTGTCCTTTTTTCTCCAGATTCCTCATCGTTGCGTAAACTCTAAAACGTTTCTGTCCATCTTTCGCTAGAATAAGGGCACTGGCAAGTCCTATGCCGCTTGAAGAGCCAGAAATTACCACAACTTTGGGAGCCATGGCTGTATGCAAGCTATGAGGAGAGCTCACTCAACTGGATTGTGTTTGGACCAATCGGGTGGGAGTGAGTTATTTGTGCAAACGTTTTGCTCCCAAGAGCATGCGTGCGATGATCCGTGAGCAGATTTGCGTTACAGGTCGCGCTGTCACTGTCATCTTTTCGTTTCAAACTACACGTACATGATGCTGATAAGAATAAGAAAGGCTGACAATGGAGGGTGACAAAGGATTTAATTAAGCGTAACGCTTTTTGAGCAAAAGATGTACGGTAGAACCCCGGTAACCCGAACTCTGAAGGAAACGAAAAACAATTCGTATTTAATAGCGGGGGTTCGAGTTATTGGGGTCGATTGAATATTCAACTTGCCATGTTAATAGTTTACTGATTTTTTAGCACTTCAGTGTACAGTGACAGTTAAAGGCATCGCATCCAGTATGACTCATAAGATCGGGAAATGACTGTCAAATATGAAAACAGTCGGTTGCACTAATTAAAGTCAAATTTCTGTAGTGTTAGTTTTTACCCTGATTACAGGACAAGAAAAGCTAATGGGATGACATCCGTGGTGAATTACATGAACCAGAATTCGGGTTATCGGGGTGCATTTTTATCAAGGGAAACGAAATTCAGTTTGAGTTAGCGGGGAATTCGAGTTATGCGAGTTCGAGTTAACCGAGTTAAAATGATTGAAAAGTGGGATCAAATCCAAGGAAAATGGGACTTGGTCCGAGTTAGCGGGGGAGTTCGAGTTACCGCGGTTCTACTGCACTTGGTCCGAGAAAGAAATTATTTTGGTTCAGACTGACGCAAGGAAGGTGACCAGCCGCCGTTTTGAATGAAAACCGGTCAATCTACATTTGTTAAACATTTTGATCACCGAGAGTAGGGGTCTTTTTAGTGTACGAATCCTGATTTAACATGATTTTATCGAACCTCTAAGAGAAACAAAAACTGGATCGTGAAATAAGGAGCCGGAGAAATCGGGGTAAAATTAAAGTGACACAATTCCAAGACAAGCACGGTTTGGTTCGGGTTACTTAGAGGCTCAAGAAATTAAGAGGGCTCGATAAATCAGGAGTCAATTGCAAGTGCCTAGGTATGGCCCTATGATTAGCGCTAATCGTGCGGCGGCCCCCAAGATATATAAACAACACACTTAACATATGTGTTAAGGCGTTTCTCGTAACGTCCGTTCACAGCATGTTTCAGTTATTATTCACTTCCACGAGAAGTTAAACCTAGGCACGCGAATGTGCTATATACGCTGTTCGATGTCAGTTGTAATCATTCTCTGCAGATCTCTGAAGAAGTCTCAGTTAGGGACGAAACGCGTTGGAACAAATAAATGGCGAAAAGTTACAACAGAAGTCTCCTTTGCACTGCTCACTAGTCTCCGTTAATAATTTCTAGCTGGCTTGAACACTTGCTCAATAAAGAAGACTACAATATTGGCCGTCGTATGGCGACTCTTTTCACATAAATTATCCACTGCAGACGAGTATATTTGTTTTACACCCTAGTCTACAGCAATGGCTTTATAGTTCGATGGAATCCAGTTAATTATATTGACACAATTATTGGATTTTGAGATTAAATCATGCGTCCACCATAACAGATTTAGTCAACAAAGGACGCAGAGAATGTTTTAATGAACATGCAAAGAATGTTGGAAGTCGTTTAGCATCGTTTAACATTAAATTTAGGGCTTAATTCTGGAACGAAAGTTTTCAAACTTTTCGCACTGCCTAAACTGCTAACAAAAGGCCGGTTAAATGCATGGCTTGATCACTATATGGGAAAGGAATCGCTGGGATGAAAATGATAATAAAAGCCGGGTTACATCTGCTATATATACCCCAGCCATAATCTGGTTTTGGTAGCTCTTAACTCGTGCTACAAAATCTAAGCCACATTTTACTGATCTCGGTTGCTGAGTACATTTATGCTTTCATTTAAATTTTATGTTGTTATTTGACGCTCCGCTTAGCTTATCATTCTTTGCTTAGTGTCTTAATCATAACATTTGAAGAATGAGTGTATTGTAAATAACTTGTTTTTTAGACACTTCACGTTGCAGACACCTCGGAGCGTGAACGAACGTCCGGGACAGCTCCACGTTGAGAGTCTCTCTAACAATTTAGGGTTTTCCATCATAGAGAATCAAAGTTAAATGGAAGACCCTCTCTTAGATCACGGCTAGCTTGTTATTGTCAATAGCCAGTTAAGGTCCGCCTCGCCATTTATTTTAAGATAATCAACCAGTAACCTGCTCTCACTCCTGGCCTGGGTTGACACGAATATTAACGCGGTCGAAAAATACCTGCGTCCACTGAGCTACTGAGACAACGAAGAATTTTCCTGGCGTTCCAAGGGTCTCACTTATAAAGGTGGCGAGTCATGCGCTCCATGAAAAGGATTGTCACGCTCGACAGAGTTTTGTATAACAAGGAGCAAGGTAACAGCTGTAACAGCGTGCTTCTATACCATCTTCTGCTGCTGTTGAAGCCAAAGTTCCAGCGTTGCTCCATGGCTCATTGATCTGCTAGGTTCAACTCTAGAAGGAGGTTTTTGTTGTCACCTCGCGTTAGATTCCAGTTTTCTTTTGTGAGCCGTCGATCACCGGGACAGTCCTTAAGTGATTAATTCCAAATAGAACTGAAAAGGCAGACAAGGGCAGTCTCGGTATTTCTTTAAGCCAGTTTGTAAGAGGGCAAATCCAATGTTTAACCTCATTAACCTCATCAGTTCTTAACCGCGAAAAAACACTTCCTCACGAAAATCGCCTTCAAAGAACTTTTTACGGCGGTTCGCATTTCTTGAAGACGCCAGCAGTAGATAAAGGGATTTACAGCCGAATTCATAAATACTATCGTGCTTGTCAATTTCCATGCCACAGCAATGTCAGCTTTTTTCCATGACGCCGAATCAATACTGTCTTCGCTGCTAGTCAATAGTAAAATAATAAACAGTGGAGTGTAGCAAATGAGAAGAAAGTAGTGGATGAGGACAGCGTTGCCTGTCCCTTTGAACCGTACCATGAACGAGTTGGCTCTTTGACGCGTTTGGACTGCCTCTCTTTGGGTTTGAATCTGTTTTTGATGGCGGCGAACAACGCCAAAAATTTTCAAATGGACGGTTAGTGACAAAATAAGGCAAACGCCCACCACAGCAGCCATGGCAACAAGAAAAACCTTATTTCCACTCCACAGCATTACACTTGCCATGAAAATGCTCGCCAACCAGTTCAGTGTCATTAGGTAGATGACTCGCACGATGGTGACGACGGTGACATATCTTAGATGATATTGAAGCGCTAATAACCTATCTACACTGATGGCTGTAACAGTCAACAAAGACACACCACAAACCGAATAGGACAGAATGTGGAATGCTTTTCCCAAAGCACACGGATACCCTGCCTCGTGTTTGGCGAACTGCATCAGTTCTATATACAGAAACAAGGGTTGAACGACAAGTCCAACAGCGAGATCAGTTGTTGCCAGACCACAGAGCAGTACATTCGAAGGACAACGAAGTGAAGGTGTCTTCCACACTGCTGATACAACCAAAAAATTTCCAAGAATCGCCGTCATAAGGAGCAGTATATTAACTGCACAGTTCACCACGATAACGTTTTGTGGAACATTTTCAATCTGAAATACAGGAAGTTGAAAACACGAACTGTTGTCTTGAATTGTTCCTTTTTCTCCTGTGCAGTTTGTAGAGCAATTATTAAGCATGATGATATCCGTTTTTAAGTTCCAATTGTCGTGAAACGTTTCGAGATTTATGAACTATCGAAACCTCTTTCATCCACTTTCGTTCGCCTCTGATATTTCCTCCCACCGTTTTGTGAAGCATATTACTTCGTGGCGGAATGCTGCACATGTCTGTTTATCTATCTGCGAACGTCATCGATTCATTGCCGGATGCATAAAACGGAAACTTAATTACACATATTAATGAGTTTGGAGGCCTAATATAGCTCTTATATTGTTGTGCGCAGTATCCTGTTTGTTCCAGTTCGTTCATCGCGGAAATTCTGTGAATTAAAACTCTGCAAATTCCGATAGGCTCAGACGAAAATAATAATGGGAAATGCCAGACGTAAACTCCTTCCAATAATAAGCTCCGTCGAGTGTAAGTCCGTGAGTTCATTTTTGAGTACAGCTCTAAAAACAACATACCATGTTTCAACCCCGATTTCTCGAACCCTCCGGTTATTGGACCTCCCATTCGGACTCGAACCAAAGTTTGTTTCTCTCGGATTTCTTTCTGTTGCTTTATTCCCCACATTTCGAGTTCAGCTTTCTCCGACCAATTTTCGATTCCCTTCAAGGTTCTGAAAAATCGATTTTTTGTTTTTTGTTTTTTGTTTTTAATGCCGCAAAAGCTTGGATTGTTTGTCAAGATGAAAACAATATCTCAGGCACTTTTGATGTTCATAGAATTTTTGTAAAATATGCTCAGCGTTCCACATCGTTAAATCTCAAAGAGTTTTAACATGTAGACCTTGTGTGTTCATCTGAAATATCTTTGAAAACCGAAAGAGCGCCATGAAAACTCTCAAAACCGAGAACCGCCGAATAAAATGATTAAACGTGCAACTTTCACAAACTTGAAGCAGGCAAATACTATTTTGAGGGAATAATATATTTCCATTTGAAATCATTACCGGCTATACCTTTTTAGCTTACTATTTAACCCTCGACTGCTAGATTTTTCCAAAAACAAAATGGCATTTTTAGTGTTTCCAGGCTAAAAGCTCATTTGAAAAACATTTCCTTCCACTTCGAGGCATACCTGTAGAGAAGATAATTCCAACTGTTCAAATGGAAAATGATTTCTGATTCATGCAGAACACATTTAGACTAAACTTGGTGGCAATGCAGCTGACTCACTTTGAGCATCAAGAATCAAGAAGCGGTCTCTCTTTGAGTTAATCTAGTTTGCGTAATCTATATTGCACGCCACGTCAGCCAACATGTTTGACTGAGGTGAAATAAACAGGCCTAAAAACGTGCCAAGCAAATAACAAAAAACAAATAACGTCCATTACCATTCGATGCATTTTTTCCTTCCTTTTCACTGGCCGAGAGCCTAACACGTGACCTGCAGATAACTGGCTACAAATAATGGTTTGCTCATGCGTAGTACCGTCTAAATGCGTTTTTACCGTCTAAATATTCTGCTCATGCGTAATTGTAACCACGTTCTTGTCTTAAAAAAAATGGTAGATCACTTCCCTGAGCTGTCAAAGAGTGATTTAAATTTGAAAACAAACTTGGTGACGGAATGATAAAACAATTATTGAAAACGATTATCGCAAAATATCATGATTTGTCAGTATCTCGCAGGTCAATTTTTGGTCTAAGCCTTCGGCCGCTTCGGCAAATAACTGATCTGCTCTAGCCTATCTCCAGTGACAAATCATGATATTTTGCCCAACTCGTCCGCTAATTGTTAATTCTTAGACCGAAAACCCGAAAACCGGACGCTAAAAAAGGAATAAATCGAAAACCGCAATAGATAACAAATCCGAAAAACCGGTTATTGAGGTTTTAATCCATAGGTCACATACTACGTTTAGATCTAGATAGAGAGGCGAAAACTGAAGTAAAAGTCCACTGGCATTGTTGAGAAATAGTGTAAAACGCAACAGTAAGAGAATACATAAGGATATGTGACACAATGGACGACATGCTATGGTATTTTTTTGGTTATATTGTATAAAGGCCAGTTGCATCTTGTCTATGATTACTGACCTAACAAAGTCATGAATAGCTAAAACAAATACAATTCATAATTTTATGCTTGCCATTTAACTCAGCCGATATATTACTGTAGGCAAAATCTCTTTGGTGCCAACTAATACAATCAGAAACAAAATCACGACCTACGGATAATTGCCTTCAAAGTCTTTGTTATAGTGATTCGCATTCCTCTAAGACGCCAACAGTAAATAAAAGGATTCACAGCGGAATTCATGAATACTATTGTGCTTGTCAATTTCCATGCTATAGCACTATCGGCCTTTTTCCATGACACCGAATCAATCTTGTCTTCGTTGCTTGTCAGCAGTAACGTGATAAACAGTGGAGTATAACAAAGGAGAAGAAAGTAGTGAATCAGAAAAGCATTGGCTGCTGTCCTTTTGAAACGTGCTACGTTAAAATCATCACGTGCTTGGACTGCTTCTCTTTGGGTTTGAATTTGCTGCTGATGGCGTCGAACGACGCGATAAATTTTCAGATGGACTAACACCGACAAACAAAGGCAAATACCAACCACCAAAGCCATAACGACAAGAAATATTTTTTCATTCCACAGTATCAGACTTGCCAGAGACGTGCTTACCAACCAGAAAAATAAGATAAGATACGAGACACGTTGAACGGTGACAATATTAACATATCTTAGATGATACTGAAGCGCTAACAACCTATCTACACTGATGGCTGTAACAGTCAACAAGGACACACCACATACCGAATAAGACACTATAATGAATGCATGTCCCAAAGCGCACGGATACTGTGTTGGCCTTTCGAGGATTTGTATCAGTTCTATATAAAGAAACAAGGGCTGAACGACAAGACCAACGGTGAGATCTGAAGTTGAGAGTCCACAGAGGAATACATTCGAAGGACATCGAAGAGAAGGTGTCTTCCAAACTGCTGATATGACCAAGAGATTTCCAAGAATTGCTGTTATTAGAAATAGGACGTTAATTGCACAGTTCAACACGATAAGATTTTGTGGAACGTTGTCAACCTGAAATACAGGAAAACGGAAGCAAGTAATGTTCTCTTGAATGGTCTCCTGCTCTTCTAAGAATCTTATAGAAGAGTTATTATGCATGATGATATGCGTAAAATGGTTTAAATCTTTACGAGGAACAAAAATTTCTGACGCATCCGAGGCATTTTCCATCCATTTTCGTTCTCCCCTGATATTTGTGTTTGGTGAAGGAGATAATTTCGTAGAATCGTGCACATGCATGCGTAATCATGTGAAAGTGTCATGGTTCATATCCGGAGAGAGAAAAACAATTTCACTTATGAGTGGGTTTCGAGACCTAACAATATCATTGCACGGAGCGTCCTTTATTGTTTCAGTTCATTCGCTGTGAAAAATTTTGTGAAACTTGCAATATTTAGAATCATTTTTACCACAATTGTCCCATTTTATGTTATTTGTCAATTTTGAAACCAGAGGGAATCTGGGTCGAGTGTAAGCTCGCAATCGCTCACGTTGGGACTATTACTAAAGATCAAGCAAAGCATGAGAAACCGTATTGTCCTCAGTGATGCCAGTCCCAACAGCAACCGTGTGATGAGACTCGACCCAGACTTTTCGTTTCTTAAGTGGCGAATGGGAGAAGCAGGTTCAAGGGAATCGTTTTTCTTGTTGTTTTATTTTTTGGCAGAATATTAAATGACAAACTAACTTGAGACTTTTCCATGGCTTCACGTAGTGGAAGGAGATAGCAAAGGAGTAGGAAGTAGTGAACAAGGAAAACGTTTGCAGTATTTTCTTTTTTTTTCGTATGGCAAAAATATCAGTGACGTCACCTATTGTTATAAATATGCCAACCTAGAGAACTATTGGCTCGTGAAACAAATAATTCTTTTGTTTAACGTTTTGAACATTTAAACAACGAAAACAATGTTTGTAAACAAATATCTTCCCTATTCGCGTTAAAGCCTTTTACAAATAGGTGTTTTTAAGGCATCTGTTTGACCGTTTGCGGGGCTGGAATTTGTTGCTAATGGTGGAGAACAGCGAGATATAACTTTACAACTGCACGCAAGCAAAATAAACACACCAACTGTAACAGCCATGACAAAAAAAAAAAAAAACACAATACACAATATTAGACTTGCTACAAAATCTGCTCACCAACCAGTTTAACTTCGGAATGTTCAGTTTCAATATTAGCATATCTCATCAAGGGATAACAACTGGCCAATAACGTAACAGACCTAACAAACCTTCAAATGCACACTACTGAATAGGTAATACTGGGGAACACTTTTTCTAAAGCGATGTTCAAGGGAATAGATTAGGGCCGAATGACAAGACCAACTCCAAAATTTGTCGATTCCAGAAAGTAATTAACGAAAATCGACGGAGAACAAAGAGGAAGAATCTTCCATGCTACGCGGATAAAGCCAAAATATTTCCTAGTAACGAAATGTTAATAATTTATCTATTTATTTATTTATTTATTTATTTATTTATTGATTTATAATAACTTTATTTGCATAAAAATATGTGCGGTATACAAGCAAATAGGGTGTTAGCAGGGAAGAACTTCATCTTCATTTAAAGCTGACCCTCTTAATAAATAGACACAGTTAGATAAGCATGGTGTTTTCACTGAATATTTTCCGTCGGCAATACCGTGAAAGCGACTAAAACGGCCTATCGTTTGCTCTTCTTGAAAGTTCACAGAACGGTAACCGGAAAAACTGCGTATGGTTTAACCTTGTTCCTTCGTGGGAAGTTTGCATTCATTTCGTGCATATGTGTTTGCTCGTAAAACACCAACTTCAGTTTAACAAATTTTGACAGAAATTAAAATGACAAAGCTTGAGAAAATATGATCCGGCATAACAAGTTCTTTGTAGCAATAACAAAACCCGAGTTGCGCAGATGGTCAAATAATGGTCGCTCCAGCACATTAAAGACTGTAAAGATGACTCGTTTGAGTGAAAGGGTAGTGATAGTTGGTTTATCTTTTTTTTTTCTTTTCTTTCAAAGTCTGAGACAATTGACGTCATGGCACCCGTACCCTTTCTGTTGTTTTCCTCGTATTTGACATTGGCGAGCGTTTGTGCGACACATCGCAATTTAATTTATTTTTTCTTACTGATGAGTAATTGTGCACTTTTGAAAATCTGAAGTCCTGCGTCACCTTTCTAAAACTAGGTGAATTTAGTTCCTCTTTGCTTGTGTATGTAAAAAAAATAACTTGTTTCAAGCAGAAATATGGCTAAACTTCAAGAAAAGCGCTGGAAATCGGTCTTTATATTTGGCAACCAGAGCGATGATAACTATTGCTTTTCGTAACGACAGGAAGTTAGAACGTTAAATTCGATTTGTTTGTGTGTAAGGTAACGTGCTTGGCGCGCAAAGTTGGGAAATATTTGCTTACCAGAGCAGGTAACCAGCAGGTATTGTGTACATTGCAGATAATTATTCCATTCAATTTAAAATTATCCTAGGAGCACGTCGAAAGTTTTTCCCATGTCCAAAGATTATTTCATAAAAAGTGATTGGTCTGGAAAGAAACTGTTGAGCGGCATCAGAAGGGCAACTGAAACACTTAGTTCATTATCAACTAATAATGTTGATATATTAAACGTGGCTTATTGGCCATTTTTACTTTTGTAACTTTGCGTCTTGAATAAAGAATGTATGTATGTATGTATGTATGTACCTTGTTTAGACGATTTACATTCCACGTCAAATCTTGATTTTCGGAGCACCTTTCAGTATTGAATTGCAACATGGCGGGTCTTTGGAATTAGACTGAATCTTTATACATTTCCGTCTGATATTGTTCTTTATTTGACTTTGCCTTATCCTACTTCATATGCAAATTCAGTTATTTTCTTCAGTACGTATATTGTTGTTTTTAATTAGTAAAACTACGAAGCATTTAAGAGGATATTCTATTTTACAAAAAACTTGAGAAGTAATTACGATCTCTATATTTGTTACGGAGAGCTTTCTTTATGCTGTTAATTCTTCAGAACTTGATTAATACATCCTGAGTTAGAAAAAAAACAACGGTTGCAAAGTACAGCTGCAAGGCTGACTGTCAGAGCGAAGAAGTCAGCCCATGTTACCCCAGTAAGATCGAACTTTTATTTCATCACACGCTTTGGCGTTTACCACGGTCCGGTACCTCAAATCTGCAGTCTATTACAAAGACTAAAGCGGCTTTTTATGGCGACAAATCTTTCTTGGTTATGGCACCAAGGCTTTCGAACGACTTTCCAAATGTCATTAAAAACTTTTCTTTTTAAGAGAACTTCTATTCTATTTCACTTCGCTCAGCCTAATAGAAAACATTTCTATCATAAGTAGAGGAGACAAATAATACAACAAATAATGGAGGGAGCCGCCAGCAATAATCGAGTTTAGTTTACAAGAATCTGAGACACGCTGAATACAGGTTACAAGCCAGAGGATATAAGAAAATGTCACACGCTGTTTTAGACAACGATATTTACAATAAGAAAAAAACAGCCTCAAGTAAACTGGTCGGCGTCGATCGGTGTGATATTCGCAAGGCGTACTATATAAAGGCCTAATTATCCCAATGGGAACTACTACAAAGCGACCTAATTAAACACCTGAAAGAAATACATGTTTTGATATTAGGGTTTGCATGTACAAGACTGTAACTGAAGGCAGAGACCTCGATGTGATATATAATTCATTTTTTTAGAACATATTTATCATAACTATTAAGCCCAAGTTCTTCATGGTTAAGTCGCCGGGACTCCGGATCGAGCGAACCGAGCTCGAGCCCTGGCCGGGGACACTCCGTTGCGTTCTTGGGTAAACACTTTACTCTGACAGTGCCTCTCTCCACCCGGCTGTATAAATGAGTACCGGCGAATTTAATCCTGGGGATAAACTAGCGACTGACTAGCATCCCATCCAGGAGTATTAGAAATACTGTGCTCCTAGTCGCTTCATGATACATAGAAACCGGAGATAAGGGCCGGCCTGATGGCCCACTTGGTTCGTATGCAGACTTTACCTTAACCTTTTACTTTAGTCTGGATTTGCCGCCACTAAATCACTGCCACAGAAAAAACTCTTCAAAAACCTTTTTACAGCAACTCTCATTTCTCGAAGACGCCAACAGTAAATAAAAGGATTCACAGAAGAATTCATAAACACGACAGTGGTTGTTAATTTCCATGCTATGGCACTGTGGGACTTCTTCAATAATGCTGAATCAGCCCATTTGTCATTATTAGTCAACAGCAAAGTAATGAACAGTGGCGTGTAGCAAAGAAGAAGGACGTAATGAACTAGGAAAGCGTTGGCAACTGACCTTTTAAACCGTGCCAAGTTAAAACCATTACCGATACCTACTTGAACTGCCCTTGCTTGGGTTTGGATTTGTTGTTTATGACGGCGAACAACGAGATATATTTTTACATGAGCATACGTGGACAAGCAGAGAAATATGGCAACTGCCACGGCCATGACAGCAAGGAATACTTCATCTCTTCTCCACAATATCAGACTTGCCAGAAATCCACCAGTCAACCAGTTTAGCGTCAGAACGCACATGACTCGTGGAACAGTTACAATACTATGATATCTCAGGTGATAACTAAGGGCTAATAACCTGTCTACACTGATGGCTGTAACAGTCGATAAAGATGCACCGCATACCCAATAGGACATAGTGATGACTGCCTTTCCCAAATTGCAGTGATACTCTGCTGAGTTCGAGAGGAGTGGTATCAGTTCCATGGAAAGAAAAAAGGGCTGAACGACAAGACCGACAGCGAGATCGGTTGTGGCAAGTCCACAAAGCAAAACAATCGCCGGGGAGCGAAGAGAAGGCGTCTTCCATGCTACAGATAACACCAAAAGATTTCCTACAATTGCTGTTACCAAAAGCAGAATGTTAACAATGCAGTTAAATACGATGAGCTCCTGCGGAACATTTTCCGTCTCGAATACAGGAAAACGGAAGCAAGCATTGCTTTCTGGAATTCTGGCTTGTTCTCCTTGGCAGATGACAGAGCAGTTATTGTACATGTTGATCACGGCATCGAAATAGGATGTATCCTGAAATCAAATTTTTGATAGATCCAAGGCTGTTTCACCAACTGTTTTTCACAACTTATTAATCTTTCCCCGGTAATAAAATAAATTGTTGGAACCATTCGTGCGTTTTTGTTTTTTTGTGTGTGTGAAATTGGATAGGCAGCCAGTAAGACTGTCCTATTCTTACATAATAGTGCACGTGCATTTTACCTCTTTTGTTTAATTTCCACACCTGTGTGCTATCCAAGCAAACATAGACATCACGTACGAATTAGCAGGTCCTGCATGATCGAACAAATCTCACCCTGGTTTCCGTACTGTCATTGTATTGCCGTTGTCACCTAAAAACTAAATTGCTGTAGGTTTAGTTGCTCGCCAATGTCTCGTCCGTTTTCATTCGTGGCTGTCAAGTTAAATGACTCCAGTCAGAATGCGTCACTCAGAGAATGAGTTAAAATTTTTAAATCTGAGTCATTTAATCAAAAAGATGAAATGTACTGTCAAACATATGTAGTTTTCAATTTAATTTAACGTGTAGATGTACGAAACAATTTTCACCCTTGGAGTTAAGTCGCAGATGATAGTTGATTTATAATTGTTATTCGTATCTTTATGGCGCAAGACATCGCATGTCCAATATCACATTGAACACAACTGGTGGACGATGATTTTAGCGGAAACAAAAGGTTATTCGTACAGACTGTTAATAAAATTTCCATTTTCGTCAGAGACCTCTGTTAGCTTACGCCAGAAAGACTCCAAATAAAACCTGGGCGAGTTCCCAAAATGAGTGCCCCGTCAGTACTATGAAATGGAATAAGCATTCTAGGGCCTTCGAAACATCTGTTTTTAGAGCTGAAAAACCGAAACAGGATCCTGAAATCCATTTTTGAGATCACCTAACTGAAAATTAACACTACCTAAATGCAAAGGTGATATCTCTTTTGAGAAACTGCGGCAAAACGATAATTAGAAAGCACCGAGAAATAACGTGTTTTTCTTACTGTAGATATTATTACCTATGACAATTCTAATTATTACTGTTAGTATGAACACGAAGTGGATGTGAGATCCATGCAACATTTTCTCCTTTTAAAACAGCGGAAAAGCGGAAGCATCAGTTTATTTTGTTCAAACGATCCCGCATGAATACTGAGAATGCCTTGAAACTTTATCTCGGTATTTTATATCCAACTCTTTCTCATACAGTTTCGCTCTTTTTTTCTGTCAACGAAACATACATGTATCAATAACCGAAATGAGAATGTAGCGAGAGACTCAAGGCTCTGATCATGAAATCGTTTGCCCGCATAATTAACTTTGCTGATTTGCTGTTTTCACAAACACACCTGCCTACTGTTCAAGTGAAAAGCAGCATCAGTCGGCCTTTCTTAGGCTTTTTCGCAATAATGTACTTGTCGGAGCTAGATTTAATGTCTTCTTCGAGCCTGCCGACTTAATATAAATTTAATTTATGTTCAACACCGAGGTTAAATTGACAATATTTTTTAACAAGAACTGATTTTTCAAGCAGATGCCTGAGACGAGGTCAGGGTGGAAAAATCATCGAAATGGTGGACAAAAAATAGCCTTAAAGTTAACAGAGTTTTTTATTTGCCAATTCAAGGGATAATTTGGTCATTAGGACGACGAAAGATCGATACTGTGAGCTAATTATTCAAGTAAAATAGTTCTCGAATTTGATCGGCTGAGGGAAACCTAGTTTGCGGGTAATTCATTGCATGTTTGGAACTGATCGCGAGAAGTGAAATTCAGTGCAAATTCAATATTGCCACCGGAAAAGATGGTGCATGTATGATATTGCTCACAGAGATAGTTGTTATTGCTTGCAAGAAAAATTGATTAGTACTTAAGAGATAATTTGGAAATTCTCGTAATTAATCAACCTGTCTATTCCAGTTTGACCACAATCAACTCCATTTGACAGTGGCTGTGACCACACTACAACAGCCAACAACAAACGCACTCTTAATTTACAAACTTTATAAGATGAAATGCGTATATTAACTAAGGGGTGCAAATAATTGTAATAATTGATTAATTGAATTAGAATTAACTAATAAGTCACCCTTCTTAAAGAGCAGTTGAGCACTTTTCACTGAAAAGTGGAAAGTAATTCGCAATTACGATTTGTTATTGGTTTAAAATTCTCGCGCGCCACTTTCTCATCCAATAAGAAATGAAACAAATTCAATCGTGATTCGCTCGTGTACTTTTTCCGCCCTTCCTGCCAGCTTTGCGTATTTGCTTCGAGTTTTTGCTAGGTCACTGGATTTTCTATGTAATTTTGTGATTGACCGAGGGATAACTTTGGTTTCGGGTTTTCGACACCAATTGTAAATTATTGGCAATTGTAAACTCTTCCAATGAAATTTAAAAAGAGATAGTCTTAAACAACTCAAGGTTAAATTTATTGCTCGAGTATACTAAACTTAACTATTGTAACGGGTTCTGATTTATTGTTTTTCCAGCAATGAGCAAGATACTAAAAGTTGTCTATTTATTACATCTACACCCGGCTATTGCATAGAATTATCTACAAATTTACCGTGGTTTCAACTTCTGGAGCATATATTGCTAAATTTCGTATAAAATCATAGATGAAGGTGAGTTTTCATTACATATATTTTTTTTGGGGGGGGGGGAAATTTTTGTTTGAATGTACACATTATTTAGAATACCAACATTACTCACATTACTAACATTATTGACAATACTAACATTTCTAACAATACGAACTAATTGTGTTGATTACCAAAACAAAATCACTGGCTAGGAGACCCCTCCGTTTGCGTGTTAAGAAAAAACCGTTTTGAGTCAATTTTGAGAAAAAAAAACACGACACAGTTAAGTACAGAGCTACATTTTTATGCCACGTTCTTAATTACTAGTTCTTGCCCTGCCGTTAGAATGGTATTCAAGCTGTTATTGCACTTAACGAGCAAATATAAAACCTGTATCTTTTAACTCCTGAACAACAGTCGAGTGATTTGAATATATCAAGCATGTCAGCGCTTTATGGTTTAAATATTATTTTGTGGGAGTTGTATTTTTCTGTCGTGCGATAAAAGTTCTTTGCTGTGCAGGGAAGATCTGCCCGGCTACTGGCGGTGATCAAGGGCTGTGACTTGCCCCAAGGGTCCTTTAGGAACAGTATGAAAGCCTTGCGAAACCTGTGCAGAAATAAACGAAAGTACACTGGGCATTTAATAAATTAAATGCCTAAAAGCCTCCAACGTGCAATTACATCAGCGATCGCACAATGGCCAATGTTATCACGCTGTTGAAAGTTTGGAAATTTACAAATCACATCTCAACCCAAAACATTGCAAATTTGTTGCGCACAACATGTTGTACTCGTCTGCCAACTTGTTCCAACCGGCATCCTGCAACATACTGCAGCCGGGTGGCCAAACTTGTGAGGCACGTTGTGCCTAACAATTTTGCAAAAAAGTTAGGTTGAAATGTTGCGAGCGTTTGGTCGGGCCGTAACTTAGAACAAATGACCGCTTAAATGGTCTTGATTCCCTTGTCGACTTCTGTAGCAGATTAAAGAGACACTGTCATGATATATTTGCTTAAAACTGTTATAAATTCGCCAAATGGTCCCTAAATTTATGTAATAAGAACTTAATAAGCGCTAACTAAAATATTAAAAGAAATTTCTTGAAGAAAGTCCACACTGCAGCAACATTTTTGCAAAATTTCGATGAATTTCGAGCCAAACTTGAACCTTTGAAAAACTGACATCGTGACGCTTTTTCAAAAATCCATATCGCAATCCGTTTCCATCCTCGCCATCGTTAGCCTCCTCCCTTCCTAATGGGTTTTAATTATTTGTCAAGTACTGCTCTACAAAATAAAACCATTATTGTTCTTCTTCCAGTGATCGATATACGTTTTTTGGAGATTTCCAAAATCATGCATAAAATGGTGACAATGTCCCTTTAAAAGAGGTGTATTAAAGGGATTTACTTAGTCTGTTATTTGCCTAGGAAGCGCGATTACGAGACAGAGTGCAGTACAGGATTCCCACATCGAACAGTCCAGTGTTCCTTAACCTTTCCCCTTGAGAAACAGACTTAACTCTCATAGTACCTCTTTCCAAACAGTACAAAAAAATTGATGACTTACAGTACTCGCTTCATTTTAAAATTTGATGGTCCGTACTTTCAGTTATTCGAATTTCAATAACAAAGGTCAAGACAAGGTCCATAACCCAAACACCTTAAGTTTCAGCGTTAGGTAAACTATGAAAGGAAGCACAAAGTCCTTCCTTTGATATAGTATCAATTGTATAACAGAAATTTTACTTTTCAATGGGCTGTGTTCGCAAAGACGGTTGCCTGTCACCCACATTGATCAGGAAACATGTTATTTCAAAAGCTCTTGATGCATTTCCCGGTGAAAAGTTTAGCAATGACTCATTGCTTTTTGTCCAAATAAGTGAAAAAATCACCCTATTTTTTTGATAACTTACTGTTATTTTAATAACTTACTTTTAAAGGTTAAAAATTAATGCAAACGAAATGATGGGAGATGGATAATAGCGATCAAGAGACAGTTGTTGATCTAATAAGGCTCAATACAGATGACATACCTTTGAGTCTTAAGAGAGTAGATGACAGGATTTGCCATACTGTTGAGATGCGTGAGAAAAAACGCCAGGAAATGAAGCCATGAACCGTGAATTCTTGCAATATTGTGTAACAACATCGGAAAAATGCCCATACATAAAAATGCCACCACGGTCAAACCGATCGTCTTGGCCGTCTTCACGTCGCTTTTAATTTGTCTTGCCACAGAACAGAACGTCGAGATACGTTTTCTCTGGGTACGCAAGGTGCGCCAAATGGCGATTCCCATAATGACCATAATCGTGAATGAAACTAGATAACCGGGAATTATGGTATGTCTACCAAATTTTCTTAAGTAGTGTATCCTGTACACCAGCACTGGAGCGTCACCAAGATCAGTGTCGAGCCCTAACATGAACATGCCATATGTATAGGCAGCTGCTAGGAGCCATACAAGCAATACTGCTACTTTTGCCTTGTTGACTGTTTCCCATGAATGGTAGCGAAGGCCGTGCACGATGGCTCCATAGCGATCCATTGTCAACACAATGAGACTAAACACAGTTAAGTACATGAAAAGCACGTACCAAGTCACGACGAACCATGAGATTGGGCGGCCCTTTAGGAAGGGCACTTTGCAGATGTACCACATGATCATAAGAGGCATATTGGTCAGGGCGTTGAGGATGTCTATGAGAGCTAAGTTCGCAATCAGAATATTCGGCACTGTTCGCAGAGTCTTAAACCGCACGAGTAACAGGCAAATTATACTGTTCCCGATTATAGATCCAAGCATTACAACGGCAATCATCAAGATGTGCGAATGCTTCTCCTCGTCCTGACAAGAAGTCGTCAGGGTTTCCTTGGTCATTGTTGAACTTGCTTACAGGAAATAGTAAGTTTAGCTGTCAATTCTGCATTGAATCAAAGAGGATAATTAATAATAAATGCTACTATGGCATTGACCCAATTCCCTCTCTGTGGGGTGACCATGAATAACGGTCATCGGCAAATGTGATTTAATTGAAGGGTTCCTGAATCATCTGGAAGAGATTCCACAAGGTTTGCTTAGTTTCGTGCCCCCTTCCCGGTTTTTGCCATTTATAACAAGTGGAAGGCTTCCCTTCAAATGGCAGAACATGCATTCAATTACGACGGTTCATATGTAGGATTAATCACGAAATGAAAGACATTGGAAAAAAACAACATCAACGAAAAAGAAAGGCTTTGAAGCTCTCCTTGAGGTTGAAACGCCTTTTTTTCTCGGCCTCAAAGCCTGCTTAGCAGTTCTCATAGATGAACATAGATGTCACAAACTCAAGCATAGTATCAACAAAGGCAGGAACCTTTGTTGGCCTGCTTGTCGCCTTTTTTTAATTTATCGCCAACCTTTGTTCGGCAATTGGATCTCTTTAGCTAATCCTTGAATTTTATATCGGTATAAGGCGCAGAACTAGATTTTACCCTCAGTGATACACATACAGGCAGAGTTTTAGTGAACCCTAGTATTCTTGTAGAATCTTTCATGGAGATTTTCTGCAAATTATAGCTGCAAAGGCAGAGAGAGAACTGAAATCTGTGTGATTGCTAGGACCCATTCGTACCCTTTTGTTTATATGATTGCCATGAGCATGGAGCACTGTATTCGGCGAGCTCAGTGACCATAACTGTAATACTTGCTGGATAACAGCAGATTCAAACCAAAGAAGCTTCGCGTCAAAGGCTACATCTATCATCAAAATGAATTTGTAGTCAGTCATACAATAACTGTCAAGCAATTCCTGTAATTTAACGTATGTTTGAACTCAACAGAAACTGAGTGATGATTCCATATGCAGCTTGCGCCAGTTCTACGGAACTTTTGCAATGCTTGCGAAGCCAATGAAGAAATTGGATGGCAAGAAGAAGTAACTATCCTTATCTTAGCAACAACAATTTTCGTTTCAAAATATTTTACATATTAAAGTAAACAAGAGACCTCGAGTTGTTCTGCTTTTTAAAATTGTTTGCCCAGTAAAACCAGTTTAGGAGCTGAAAAACAAAACGAATTTTTGCTTCTTGAACCCACCATTGCATTCGTTGCCCTTATGTTCAATCAGTATTAAGTTCTGTAAATAATAAGTTACCTGCGAAAATCCTTTGCTCTTCTTTGTCATGTTGTCACATGTACATGCACATGTAGCTCCCTCCATTCAAATGAAATTATCCTAACTCAAAAACGTGTTGATGATAACTAGTTATGTATCCAACGTTCCCTTTACATAATCTCGTTCAGCCGCTTCGTAATGTTTAATTTGTTAGTAAAATGATAGTTTTATGGAGTCAATAGAAAGTTGCCGCACCTGCCTGTTAGTGGATAAAAGCAATATCGCCCTTAGGTTGTGCATAAGACAAGAGAATATGAGGGTCACGTCATGTTCTCTTGGCGTTAGATTATTTTTTCAAGTGTCTTTAATATTAAAACACTTCTCGGCCAGGCTAATGTCGTTCCTTCGTGAAAATTACGCTTGTCAACTATGGACGGGCTGAGTTTTGCTACTCTGTTCACCCTACATTTCGGTAAACAGCGAAGTTAAACTTAATGGAAATTTTCAGGAAATGTCACTTGACATATCTTGATAAATGGGAAGCAATAAATAAAGTTGACAATGAATATCTGGAAAGAAATATATATGCGAGTCGTCGTGGTAAGAAGGAAGGATTAATGGCTTTCTTTTGCTAGCTCTCTTTCCAACCTGTGAAGTCGATATACAACTGCTAAAGATCTTACTTATTTCGAAAAAAAAGGCTCGTTAAAAAACATGCGTGACAGTCTCTCCTTTTATTGACGTGTTGGACTTAAAAAAAACACAAACACAAAGTGAACTCCAAGGTGACATATTCAGAAGTTTGTTTGCAGAC
>Ga0126338_10000036_pt1:0-7500 | contig 38826 bp, 17 predicted proteins | sample OrbCmetagenome_2_FD_92529 | JGI IMG/M metagenome (GOLD analysis project Ga0126338, IMG submission 92529) | Coral microbial communities from Petempiche,Puerto Morelos, Mexico - Orbicella C C metagenome | ecosystem: Host-associated > Invertebrates > Cnidaria > Coral | place... | reverse complement strand
CTGCAGCAAATGCTCAGGTTACTGACAGATTGTTTGAGAGACACGGACGATGGAAATCAGATAAGGCCAAGGATGGCTACATTAAGGATAATATTCCTTCTCTGTTGTCTGTTTCTTTGTCATTGGGTATTTAATTTATTTTCCCGTTCTTTTAGTTCGTTTTATACACGGCTCTTGTTGACACACCCCACGAGTGGTTGCTTTTTACATGATAAATGTTTTACATTCGGTTGAGCGGGGCAGCGAATTAGAATATAAATGTATTTATCACGGGTTACGTAACCTCCGTTTGGGTGTTATGTGACACTTTGTGACAATGCTTCATTAACGGGGCGTCGGTATTGCGTTGTTTTCATTTGTATTCATTCGAGTCATACGACCGCCTTTTCGCCCTCTAAATTAAATACCCAATGACTAAATTCGATTAGTATTTTCAAGTACTGGCTTGACATGTTTTTTAAATTATTCTAGCTACGTGTTATTGTTCAGTTGTATTTTTAGTTTTTGTTATTTTGCGCTTACATTGTTGATTATTCTATGTAATTTTGATCGATAAGACATAATAAAGAGGGCTATACACGGCTCGTGTTAACACACCCCATAAGTGGTTGCTTATTACATGATAAATGTTTTATATTCGGTTGAGCGGGGCAGCGAATTAGAATATAACTTTAAATATGTTTTATAAAAGTATTGTTATTTTCTTTAAAATTATTTTCTGTGGCGTATGTTTTTCTGTCTTGCGACTGTAATTCCTTCTTTTCGAGTGAAGATCTGTCTGATTATTGGAAGTCATAAAGGGCTGTGACTTGCCACAAGGGTCTTTCAGGAACAGTACGAAAGCCTTGCGAAACCTGTGGGAAAATAAAAGAGACATACATAGAACATTTGCCAAGAAGGAATTGAATACAGCTTATGTACAAATGCCTCAAACCATGCTTATTTACAAATAACTGACATCAGTGATCGACTAATTAGGAATGAGTAAGTGGCAAAGGTAGTTAACAAATGACAAGTGAAGATGAGTGCATCTTTTCTCGAGTAGAAGACCAATACTCCTGGTTTCTTGGTGGCCAAGACCAAGATTACGTACCGGTTCTGATTGGTTCCTTCACACCATTCAATTGAAACGAAATTTATCAGCTCTGGTCTGGTAATAATTTTCCTCTTAAGCGACCCAGTTTGCGTGAGGCCGTTAAGAAAAGTATCGGCCCCATCCGTCTCGGTAAAACCGTGGGTGGATCATTCTTACTAATTCTGATATGATTTACGTAATCTGCAAGGGAGATTTATCTTCCGGCCGGAATAGCTCTCAAAGTGATGGACGCAGGCAAGCTCGCCCACCACTACAAGGGATAGTCCATGAGTTCACGTTACGGTTATTTTGGTAACAAGCTGTTAAGTCTGTAGAGTGCCTCGTTGGATACGTAATATAACCAATATGACGTCACCGTTCGGTGTGTAGCGGTCCGTTTTTATTCTCCTTCTAAAACTAGCTCCAGCATGCTACATTTAATTTCCCTGGGTAGCAATATCGTTGATATACCTTAATATAGCAAGCACTTCAGTTCCAACCTTTAAGGTATGAAAGTGAAATATATAAGGAAATATAAAAGCTTTTCTTCGTTGGTTACCTTTGTATGCGCTGTTTGAGATTCAACAAGCTAATTGCCACATTCGCAAAATATTATACAACTAACTCGGAAATATTAACTGACATCCAATAACTCCGAAACGTTAAACGGTTGGTAACTATACATAGGCGATAAAAATTAAACTGCAGCCCACAACCCTGTCCTCACATAAGAAGAGCATTCAACACCATTTTTCCTCACATATTTTTCCAGAACAAATTTATGGAGATAGGGGATAAAAATGTATAAATTTTCATCTCATAATGTTCGATACCGATTTACATACCTTTGAGTCTTAAGTGAGTAGATGACAGGATTCACCATACTGTTGAGGTGTGTGAGAAAAAACGCAAGGAAATGAGGCCATGTACCGTGCATTTTTGCAATGTTGTGTAACAGCATAGGGAACACACCCATGAAGAAAAATGTCATCACAGTCAAACCGATTGTTTTGGCTGTCTTCACATCATTTTTAACTTGTTTTCGCACGGAACAAAACTCCGAGATACGTTTACTTTGCCTGCTCACGGTGCGCCATATAGCAACTCCCATGACGAGCATGATTGAGAATGGAACCAGATAACCGGGAATTATAAAATGTCTTCCAAAGTTCTTCAAATAGTGTATCCTGTACTCCAGCACTGGAGCGTCACCAAGATCAGTGTCGAGCCCTAACATGAACATGCCATATGTATAGGCAGCTGCTAGGAGCCATACAAACAATACTGCTACTTTTGCTTTGTTGATCGTCTTCCATGAATGGTAGCGAAGGCCGTGCACGATGGCTCCATAGCGATCCATTGTCAATACAATGAGGTTGAACACAGTTAAGTACATGAAAAGCACGTACCAAGTCACGACGAACCATGAGATAGGGCGGCCCTTTAGGAAGGGCACTTTGCAGATGTACCACATGATCATAAGAGGCATATTGGTCAGGGCGTTGAGGATGTCTATGAGAGCTAAGTTCGCAATCAGAATATTCGGCACAGTTCGCAGAGTCTTAAACCGCACGAGTAACAGGCAAATTATACTGTTCCCGATTATAGATCCAAACATGACAACGGTAATCATTAAGATATGCGAGTGTTTCTCCTCATCCTGACAAGAAGACGTTGTGTTTTCCTCGCCCATCGTTCAGGCTGCTCACTGAAAACCGATCCAATACCTTCAGCCGTCAATTTTGTACTACGTCAAAGACCATAAATAGAGATATTTTTACTGTGGCATCAATCATCTCTTTGTTCTCTGCATCAAGATGAATCGTCTACGTGGGTAATTTCCATTCTTTTCTGAGTTATCTGGAAGAAATTTGACACGTTTAACTTACTTTTCATTTTGCGAAGCTTTCTTTGCCATACATTTATTTATAGGCATTTACACGAATGATTTTCTTTCAATTGAAATGTAGCAAGATAAATTAACAAACTGGGAAATCCCTATAATCCTACATTTAAACTGCTTCTTTCCAAGATGTGGAACGAGGGTTTAGTCCCCAGCAGGTTTTCTTTGCAGTATCTTTTTCTCGACCATGAAGCTTTTATTGATTTACCTTTGTTCATTTGCAGTTCACAAATACGACCAATTACCATACAGGTGACAAATTAATAAATCTTCATAGGCTTGTAAGCCATCTTTCTTTCAATTTCTCCCCAGTCTTGGCGTAAATATTTACCCGCGTGACTGTTTCCTTAAAATTTTATGTCCGACTGAAGAGGTTAGAACAAATTTGATAAATTTTGTATTTTATGCCAGAGTTTGGAAATGGTTGATTGACAAAGTCAGCTGAAAGATATGTTCTTGTGAAGGTGCAGAGGAAAGTGAGCAAATTAAGAGAGAGTGAAGAGTAGGCGTCACTATATTGCTAAACAAACCAGGAAGTTTTCAAAGATTTTTCTAAAAAATATAGAAATCATATTTTATGAATTAATTTGATTAGTTTTGGTAGAAAATTTTCTGATGGCTACGCGTCATTTTTGCAACATTCGTCAAATAGCACGGCTAAAACAAATGAGAATTTACATAAAGAGCGCTTTTAATTTGTTTTTAAACAATAGGGCCATTTATACGAGAAAAATAAGCCGCAGCTTACGCAGGCCGCGACTTACACGAGCGGCCTATATAAGATGGGAAGTGCTAGCATATATGGATCACGGTTTATTCGTGACTAGTTATTCATTACTACCTCGCTTTTGTGTTGGTTGTCATAGCAATCGTGGTATTGCGCGAGCAGTCGCGCGAGCACGGAAAGAACTTGCGCTTGTGCACTGTAAGTTCGCGTCTTACGTTAACCGCAAACAAGCCGCGATATCATTTATACGGTTGGTTTCGTGTCTTAAAATGAGTCGCGGTTTATTTAAGCCGAGCTCAAAACCCCTAGTCCAGGAGCTGAAACCGGGTAATAGGGTTTTCGTCCTCCCATCACCACAGAAAGGGTCTGATAACGGATTTTGAGAGAACAAGACCTCCTGAATAACGCTAGGTAATTCGTAGGGTCGATTTGTGGTATATGTTTTGAGTTAAGGGGGTGTTTTCTGGCACAAGCCGCAGCTTCTATTCTCGGTTTATATAAGACGCGAACTGGTTATCGTTTATACAGTAAGTTCGCATCTTATGTAAGCCACGGCTTATTTTTCGCGTCTAAATGGCCCTAATTTCTTTTTGTTGTTGAAAGACGAACAAGTTTCTCGTCAGCGCAGAGTATCGCGTTTTAAATCAGTAAAGAAAAAAAGTAAAGGCAAAAAGGTAAAGTCTGCATGCGAGCCAAGTGGCCCATCAGGCCGGAGCTTATCCCGGTTTCTATAGCATGAAGCGACTAGGAGTATTTCTACTGCCCCTGGATGGGATGTTAGTCCATCGCAGGGTTACCCCCAGCATTAGAAAAAAAGTATCACACCTTATTTACGTCCTAAAACTGTTTGTAAGAAGGACCATTTTAAAAGCAGGGTCTAGGAAAATATGCAGCTCTGTAACTTTAATTGCTTTTGAAGCAATTATTCTTGATAGTTAATTTATGTTTTGCAAACTGTAAAAATTACCTTTGAATAAATGTTCTTGCCATGCTCGTCTTGTTAGTTTTATCTTTCCGCGAAAACTGTTGATCTCCACATTCACGTTTAACCTATCTCAAGGACGTGTTGTAAACTTTGATGCATCCAAGCTTCACGGTACATGATATTGTTCAGCTTTGTATTGTTTGGCAGTGTGTAAAATGATAGCAGACCAAATTGTTGCACCTGCCCGTTATTACAGATGAAAGCAATATCCTCTTTAGGTCGGCTTAGCTTACTTTTTTTTAGGTATCTTCAAAGCCTACAAAATTCTTGGTTCACTTGACCTTGTTCGTTCGTCAAATTAGGCTCTTGAAGAATTATTAACAGCATCCGTGTCATATTATGCATGGTTTACATGACTGTCTGTTAAATTATTTGACAGTGAACAGTAAAGTGAAATTTTAAAAAATTCTTGAGAAAATGTCAATTTACGTTGCTTGGAAAAGAACCTCAAGATACGTTTCGAAAAACTACCTCCAAAGGGATTTAGAGATTTTATATGATCCAGAAATTTATTTTCTCATATTAACCCGTAAAGTAATCTTTTTTTTTTGATGGGTTCCCCCTATGACGTCTTTGCCTTGCAAATATCCGCCTCGTCGCTTGCCATTTTTTATCAATTCAGCGATTTCTTAAAGTTAACTTGATTGGGACAATTGATTTATCATTTTGTGGCTCTGAAGAAACAAAATATGGCTTGGCTTCCTTTTATTAATACACTACTCCACACAATATTTGTTATGAATTTATTCGTCTTCTTTAACACGGAAACAATGCAAGGCCTGGTCTATTTGTAAACATTAAGGCATTCAACCTTTTCGTATCGGCATATTTCCCGAACCCATGCAAAAAAACAACAAACTCACTAATAAATTTTTGATATCAGAGCAAGCCCAAGTTTCTTACTCCATCGAATGTGTGCTCTTTTTATTTCCTAAAATAAATGCAGAAGAGTTAATTTGTTTTATTCCACTCAAAATATATTCCACCCCGCTCGTGGCAGCAGCTAATTGAATCTCGTGTCAACTGAGCAATATCGTAAGAGCACCACTTTTTTATCGCCTCAAATTTAAGACGAAAACAAGCAGAGAAATCAAAAGATAAAATACAGAAATGAAAATCAATTTCTGGTTAATATTTGTGGTATTTCGGAATTATTTCATAATTATTTCATCGAGTAAAGAAATAATTGATTTATTTTTTGGCCGACTGAGTGATTTTACTGTTAATCAGTTTAAGTCCAGTATATCAAAGAAAAAAAATCGTTGCCGCCCATATTATTAAAATCGTAATGGACTTTTTAATTTAAGGTAAGTCAATTTAAATTTCTGTATTATTTGTTGCTGTCTGTAAATAAAACTGCAGTCGAAGCTAGCGTACGCAAAACACTGAAAGTACAAAAGTACGAGACTTAACACACACCTCGTAAATGATTTCCTTGCGAAATGTTCACGAATAAAGAAAACTAAACCCATAACTGCTGACAATCTACAGGAGAAAAACACCAAAAAACAAAAAACCAAAATGAAAAACAATCATAATTTCTAAATCCATTTATACATGATATTGCTTCTCATTTTCTTGAGTAATAGACAGGTGTTCGCAAAGCTTGTAGAATTTGCACTGTTTGCATGGCCAGAGTGTGTAAAAAGAGGTCAACCAGTACCCTAAATCTCTTTCAAACTGTTAATTAGATAAGCATAATAGTCGTATTGAAAAGAACCTTTTGCTGCTTGCAAAACAAAACAGTTGAACATAAAATGGCTACTTGAAACTGCACTTTGCGGCTGCCAAATGGAAATTTGTAACGTTGCATTTTAGGGAACGTTCAGAGGAAAACGTCCTGTAAAGTAAACATTCTTCAAAATCTCCTTACCTACCAAAATTCTTTACCTACAGTGCAAGGCATAAGTAACTATTGCTTTAGCAGAACATTCTAATTAGAAAGAAAGAAAAACCATTTTAGCATCAACAATCGTAGAAAAACGACAGGTTTTTAAAGCAGCCGAAGATTTTTGAGGCTCACGGCGTTATGGGAGATATTGCAATGTTCAGTGCGAAGGTGAAAGGTTCTCTGCAATATTTCAAATAATGCTATGTATCGAAGAAATCATCTATTACAATATCCATGCTCGTGAAATCCCTTTTTTCTCTTTCTTCTCCTGTATTATATCTTCGATTTTAGAGGGTTTGTTTGGAATTTTGAATTCTGTCTAACGATAAAACAAAATATTTACCTGCAAATAATTTCTTCCTATCTTCTCCTCTTGCATGGAGTGGAAATGGATCTTGAGGAGGAGCAAATGCTCGTTATGTCAGCCCCCCTCTCACGTTGTGTGAAGGTCACATGACCAAGCAGACCAGGTTCCGTCCTATTGTTTCTTTGTTAGTTAAGAGGCATTCTGCAAAAGCGGTCCAGTCCATCTGGCTTGAAAGATAGATTTCGCTCATTTCCTATGTGTTGCGCGACAGTCATGTACTTATACTAAACTTGAACCAAAATTTGATTGATTAGATCTTTTAAAGTTTTCACGTTTTAGGAAATTTTCTATCCGCCCGAGCAAAGGCCCGTGAAGTCCATTGTCAACACCAAAATTTAACACATCTATCTTTGGGGATCAATTAAACAGGAAAAAAATCTGTGCACAAAACAAACACCACTCTCACATATAATATGTCTTCATAATGTTTGAGACCGACTTTTAGAATAATTGAGCTAGAATTAAGCCATGCATCAGCGGGACTAAAGGACGTTCGCACTAATTGTTTTTGCGCATCCTTACTACGCAAGCAAATTTACAGGCTACGTCATG
>Ga0126338_10000035_pt1 | contig 38870 bp, 22 predicted proteins | sample OrbCmetagenome_2_FD_92529 | JGI IMG/M metagenome (GOLD analysis project Ga0126338, IMG submission 92529) | Coral microbial communities from Petempiche,Puerto Morelos, Mexico - Orbicella C C metagenome | ecosystem: Host-associated > Invertebrates > Cnidaria > Coral | place: Petempiche,Puerto... | reverse complement strand
TACCAGTGATCAGTGGACCGTGGAGCCTGGGAGACTGAACACAGCGCGCTGTGCTGCTGGGATAGGCGCTCTGGCAAATCGTGTTTTCGTGTTTGGAGGCGAGAGCGAAGAAGATGCACTGGATAGCGTGGAATGCTGGGATGTTGAAGTCCGTCAGTGGACCATTGCAACACACATGCCGTTCAGCGCCTTCCACGTTCAAACTGAGGTTCTTTGTCTACCCAAAAAAAGACTTGATGAGTATTTAGGGCCCAGATAAACACCAGGCCAGGTTGTTCAAAAGGTGGATAACATTGTCCACCAGGGCTTGAAGTTATTCGAAGGCTGTATAACGCTATCCTCCTGATAAATCGTTATCCAGTGGATAAGTGTTAACAAAACAAACCACGTAATCCACTGGATAGTAATTTCGAACAACCCAGCCAGATAAATAACTATCCAGCGGATAGCGTGGTTTGTTTGGGCAACACTTATCCACTGTATAGCGATTTATCCGGTAGATAGCGTTATCCAGCCATGGAACAACTAGGGCCAAAACGTTTCTGTTAATTTACCGGAAACGAAAAACGGATTTTTATGTTCTCATATATCTTTAAGGGGCGTTATTTTGGACTATTCTGTTCCATCAATGTGGGCTTCAAATCGGACGAAATGGCTGGGAGAGCAAGTCGGCGTAGAATAGCTGAATTACCACGCAGATACAATGCCGAAGTAGGAATGAAGGGAACTGTAAAGTAAAACGTAATAGACACATTAACCAGGCAAAAAAAGAGAGCAGCTATTCATACCTGCAACAGGTTAAAATGGATTGTAATGAACTAAACTGACAAAGCAAAACAATCAACTTAACCTCACTTTCAAAAGTATTATATTTTATTCATATTGTAACAACAATTAACATTAACCAGACAATCACACTATGGTCGTATTTTATCTTTTCAATATATAATTTTTAAGTTTTTATATTTTATTGGAACAGGGCCTGTATAGATAACAGTCCTGTAATGCAAGCTGAAAGTGCACCTGATGTAAATATAAGTAAAGGTTACTTGCTTTGTTTACAACGGTGTTTCAATTGTCGATTGTGTTACTTTTCAATTCTTTGTTCTAAGGCTTAGATTCTTTCAGACTAAAATGATATTTTCATTATCAGGTTTACAGCCCGTAACTTTAGAAATTATAAAGCTATAAAGGAATCTGGCGCTCCAAAAATAGATTGACGTGATGGCTAGTGAAGCACGTATCAGTATATCGGCCTGAATTCGCGTACGATCATGGTAAAGACTATAATTAAAGCTGCGCACTATAGCTTATCTTTCAACGGAGGAGTTTTATATTTCAATGAAATGCGTCCTAAAATAGATAGCTATGTTTACATCCGCCAAAACTGATAAGAAAGTGACCACTTTCAAAATCGAAGTAGTGCTTACATTCGAGACAAATGACTCGAAATCAATGATATTTCCTCCGCGAATAATCCGGTATATGATTTTCGAATTGAAGTTTCAGTGATAAATCAGACAGTGATAAAACTATCCCAAACCAGTTTAGTCTGACACTGAAAGAAACGTCGAGTGGTTTCACTTCTTCAACAAACTGTTTCAAATATGTCTAATTATGGCGACGCTGAAACCTCGCGTCCCGTCCACACCTCTGCGTTTACAGTCAAACCAAGTGAAGCGCACCCCTCAAGATTACATTAATGAATTGATTATTTAAATATTGAACCGGTAGTCGTTTCAAGAATGCAGTAATGAATTGACTATTGGAAAATTGAAACCACTAGTCGTTCCAAGAATACGGCTAGTGGGTTTAATGTTCAGAAAAATCAATTTAATAATGATTTTTGAAATGACTAGCGAGTTCAATATTCAAATAATCAATTCATTATTGCATTCTTGAAACGATTAGCGGGTTCAATGCTCAAATGATCAATTCATTAAGGCGGGGGTTAACATGAAGGCCATATTTTTGCTGGGTATTATGGATTGAATGCAAATATCTCGTTCACGTTTCAAGCAGTGAAAAATCTCTCTGCTCGTTTCACATAGCTACGTTTTGGGCTGTTTTGTAAATTTTTTGGTGATTTTTGGGTATATTTGGGAATAAATAGTTTTTCTCAAAGGATTAGTAAAATTTATGGAAATAGGCTATTTTGAAGATTTGATGTTGTTTTAAAATTAGAATTTGAAGTTAGAAATTGGTAGACGTACACCAAACAGTCGCCGACCAACCCGGGGTGCCCTTTTGGGGACAATGAACTGTCTGATGGTGTTCCAAACCCCTTTTTATCCTTTTAATCCCTCTTTAAACTTCCTAAAATTTCACTTAAATTCATGTGTACCCCCCGCCTTAATGTAACCTTGAGGGGTACGCTTCACTTGGTTTGACTGCAATTGCAAGCGGATATTTAGTACTCATTAACGTTTGTGCCTTTTGTTCACACGTAAACGATATTTGTGCTTGCGAATTTTTTCTCGTTTTCTTCAAGACTCTCCAAAATGAGTAAACTGGAAAAGCAAAGAAATCTCCCCATTTACACCGCGCCATAAAAATTACAGCCAATTAGAACACAGGAAAGTCGTTGTATATTCGACGCCCGGGGGTACTTTGGGAATTTTTGGGTGGGGATGTGCCGCTGGGACCCTGGAACCCTTGGCCTATACCAGAGCTAGTTCAGCTGAATTTTGCTAACCTATACTAGAGTAAATTCCCCAAATCCCCCCATTTATCGACACTGTTGAGGCTGATTTGCGTAAATTTAAACTTGCCGATTTGATTTTTCTATAGTTTTGAGTGGCAATTCCTGGTTTCCTTACTCTAGATAAACTCTTCAACCAAGCAGTCAGTTTTGCGAAAAATGATACCCTATTCTAGACCCAAACGCTCTGATTTATATACCCTATCCTAGAGTAAACTGCTTGAAAACCATACCCTTCACAGCGGCACATACCTATATCCAACCTTCCAATCATGCGCCGCGCGTAGCGTATGTCGCATTGATTGTGCTTTTCTATGGCATAGTATAAAAAAATTATGCAACGCCCTCTCGTGGTATAACATGGATTATCTCACTTGTCACTTGTATTTTCTTGGTATACACACTTGCCTGGAGGCTTGTGTATACCGAGAAAATACAAGTGACTCGCGCGTGGGATATTTCATGGTATACAACTCGAAAGCGTTGGATAACTGTTATGTACTTCATGACAGCACAAAGGGATTCACTGATAAATTGTGACGTCACGTCAGGTAATAATTTAAAAGCCTGCATTTAACCTCGCACCCGGGCTTCCTTCAGTGATATCAGTATTCCAGCGTGTATGGGCAGGCTGGGTGTTTTTATAGGCTCGATTACCAGCCGCTGTTCGGGAAAGAGCCCGCGCTCCTTTGACCGAACTCAAGAGAGCGGCGGAAATCGAGCCGAAGTGTTTTACAAAGCAGTAGAGCTAGAACAATGGAAAGCTTGGATCAGTTTCAAAAATCAGTGTGTTCTCAAAACGGAGCACTTTTTAAATCCACTTTAGTAATAAGCAGGCATACAAGACTAGACCATCGAGAAATTGAGAATGACTCGGATTTGGCAAACGTATTCAAATTTTTCTCTAAGCTTAAATGAATAGCTTATTATCATAAAAATCCTTGTTTTTCGGCCATTTCAATTTCAGGAGAAAGAGAAAAGCAACAGCGGTAACGAACATAACAAATAGATTACGCATGGTATATTCAACTTGACGTTTCGTAAGTTACAACATACATCTTCAGAAGTGACGGTTACAAAATATGACAAAATTTAAAAAGGCTAAAACTAAAGCGAGATATTGGTAACTAGCTAGACAACAATGAACAACAGAAACTACATCCGGTGTGAATTAATAAAGAAAGAGTTTTTCACTACCGACGTTTTCATTTAGGGCGGGTTTTAAGTCCCGTATCAACAATGTTTCCTTGATTTTACATTGTAAATCTCATTGCTCACTTGCTAGGATCTCGAAATGGTCCCATTTGATGTTGTGACCGGTAGAAGTTGAATGATCAGCAACAGCGGAAGCATGACCAACTTGAGTGAGAGCTTTGAAGTGCTCCGTCTTTCCGTCCTGCAATCTTCTTTTGGCTTTACCAATGTAGAAAGCATCACAGTCCCAGCAGCTGGCTTTGTAGACAATCTTCGATTTCTGCGAGCGCTTTATTCCCTCCTGCTGGGATCCCGAAAGGAAGTCTGCCACATCCAGGTCGCCTCCGCGTTCTAACGGAGAGACCCCGCGCCGCTCTCTGAGCCGCCGGATGGGACAGCCTTCCTCTCCTCGGGGCCCTCACAGCTTAGACCTCACAGTAGACCTCACAGCTTTCTCCTTTCCCTTTCACAGTACGACCATGCAATTCCTGCATGGGAGCTGAAAACCACGTTTGACCTGTGGCTGTGACCCGCATTTACGAGCAACGCCGAGTCAAGTGGATACGCTGGCCCCAAGGAAAGGGAGGTCCTATCGTCCCATCCGTGCCCCCGCCATTTCAGTTGATTGCCAAAGGTGATATGTGGGTTAGGGATTTCGGATCGTTTCTAGCAGGCGAACCGCATAAACATATGTCCGGCTGGGAATATTTGACTCAGAATCACCCCCAACAGGACCTAACCATGTCCTGGATAAAAGACGGGATCAATATTCACGAGTTTATTGTTCCCTTTCATGGTACATATCGGAGATATCACCATAGCTTCCCTCCTGATGCAATTTTTCCCAATAATAAGTCGTGTATCCCCCATGCCCAAGTCATCTCCACCGAGATCGAAAAGAAGATCGCCATGGGCGCTATGACCGCGCTCGGGAGGGTAGAGGAAGTCCCATCACCTCGAATAGTCATGTCACTTAGTATCAAGCCATCCAAACCACGCTTGGTTCACGACCAGCAATATCTTAACTGTTTCATGAAGCATTATCCCTTCAAACTGGACCAAGTTGTCAATATCCCACGATATACCTCGTGAAAAAGTCTCTCACACTAAACTAGATGACAAGTCCGGCTTCGATCATTTTCTTTTATCTCAGAAGATAGTCGAACCCTTGTGGGCGCCGAATGGGGTCGCTGGTGGTTATTATAGAACATGCTTTGCCAGGGATGGAAAGAGAGTCCTTGCATCTATCAGACCCTCGGGGCCGTCGCAACCTCTTACATTCGAGAGGTCGGTGTCCCTTCCTAACAGTACATTGATGATAGACATGTCGGCGAACTGTGGGGCGTTCCCGGGGCGCGCTCAAGTTACCAAGCCACACTGTCAGGCGTAGTTCTCGCAATTGCGTTACTTACAAAGCTAGGATACTTCATTAATACCGAGAAGTCGGTTGCCTTACCCACCCAACGACTCGTTTTTTTGGCACACTTGGTCGACACCGTTCGGGAAACCTTCTCTACCCCGGAGGACAAAAAACAAAAATTTACAACCTTTCGTGACGCAATTTTGCTGGAGAGAACGGTCTCCTTAAATACCCCTGAGTTTGATGGTTCCAGCGGCAAAACTCTACACTCGTCAAATAGCGTGCGCTATATCTCAGTTCAGTCACTGAGCAAAGCCTATTCCGATGATCGGTGACCTGCGTTAGGAGGTAGAGCACTGGCTTTTTAATTTATTGACCATTGGGGAGGCCGTCTTCCTTGGCGGAAGGAAGAACACAGCGTACTAAAAGAGGTTTTCTTCGACGCATCCCTCGCCAAATGGGGTGGCGTTTTGTCAACCCCCAAGGTATCCGTACTACAGGTGATCACTTTAGCAGCGAGATAATGTCCACGGACATCGCAGTTAAAGAGAGCTATGGGCCTCGTGCTTTACACTATTCGCGCCTTCCTATCAGAGCTCCAAAACTGCCCAGTTGACGCCCAATTGAATAATAGCACGTTATACTACGCTTAGAAGGGTGAAGGATGTCGCAACCAAACTGTTAACGGAGTTGTCAAACTCCTATTTGAGGCAACTTAGAGTTTAACGTACGTTTTTACATCACTTTGAACTGATACACAGCGAGGAAAAAAGCTTATTATCAAATGCGACTTTTCATCAGATTTGAGGATGTGTGAAATTACCTAACTGTATGAAATTAACTTGAGCACTGTGCCTATTGAAATGCACCAAATCCGGGCGCTAAAGACAAATCTCTTGACTTTTTTTCCTAGTTTTAAGCCAAATCTATACAGAAATTCACCTAATCCGGATGCTAAAAACAATTCTCTTGACGCTACTCTCCAGCTTCGTAGCTAATTGTAGGAGCTCTCATAACAACATTATTGAAATAACACCGATGGATCCAGCAACCCAAATACATAAAAATCTTTTTGTCATGTATGGCCTTACTTTTTGCCGGAAAGGTGCACCAAGACCCTTTGTGTGGGGGCGGGGGGAGGGAGAGGAGGAGGAGGGGATCGTAGCGCCCTTGGGGGAGTGATGGGTGGGACTTGGCTCCGCCAATAAATACTTACGTTCTAATTCACTGCGTTCAAACGAACGTAAATTATTTTCACCTTAAACATGTGCACCCACTAAGACACACATAAAGCGACACCAAGAATATGGTTGGACTTTCCCAGGCAGAATCCAAAGAGAAATGACAAAGTAGACATACGGAAAGCGAACACAAGTAAGTACTCACCACGAAAAAGCTGATTATCAGGAGCATGGTTTGTTTTCTTATCCTCGTTATACGCCTTCCACCGAACTCAACCTTCCTCTTTCTGTTGGCGGATTCTTTCGCTTTTCTCAACTTTTTCTCGTCCTCGGACCCTAATGCCGAAAGTGTTTAGACTCGTATTCGTCAACCACCAACCACCCGTCCTTGTTCCAGTCAGCAATTTTGAGAAGTTTCCGCTTTTTGTGAATAGGGACCTAAAACGAAACAACGATGGCAACGCCGGGGCAACGAGATCGTCACCAAACAAAAGGTTTAATGAGCAGAACAATGGCTGTGCACGTGCGTTATAAATCTTTGCACATTTCTGCACAACGATTGACAACGTGAAATAATCAAATTCTGCGTATTTTGGAGAACGTAAGCCACGACAGCAAATTTCTCGCATTTCGTTTTGAAGGTGATAAATCCATCTTTTGATTACTAGGCGTCGTCCCTGGTGTCGCCGTCGTCATTGCTTAAAGCTCCTCATTAATGTTTGCCCTCGGCGACGAGCTTTTTGATTCCGAGAATATCCGGCGGATTCGTAGCGCTCTGTATCTTTCTGAACTGAATTTGTTTACCCTTTTAGCCCATCCCTTCGAGCTGAGTATTCAGATAAGATTTGAACAAGCCAAACACCTGCTGAACGAGTGAAGGATTCGCCTTTTGGAAGTGTGGTGTCCAAAGATGACTGCCAAGAAAAGGCACAGCGCGTGATACTTAGCCAAACTTTTCCGAACCTAAGGTGGCCAAAGGAGGTTGAGTACCGCGAGAAGATTCACTACGTGATGTATTCTTTAAATTCCCCGAATCCGACATCATGGGAATATATGACGACGGCAACTCAATTAAATCTGTGCGCGCGAGAGAGAGATCGAGGGAGAATGAATTCTTAACAACTCTTATGTTCGTATGTGAACCAGTAATAGAGCAAAAATAACACGAGAAGCACGCAGAAGCGTGTAGAACGCACAACACCTTGAACTTGCTGCACCACGTGAAAATGACATATTAAGCTCGATACCTATTTTTTTTCCAATTTTTTCCGCCATTTATATTACCGTTCATATTCTACATTTCTACTGAGCTGTACATTGATAATGTTAACACCATTTCTTTTTCTAGTTGAGTATAGACGCTACGTCGGACTAATAAGGCCCCTCTCCCCACGAGGCAACTTTATCGAGCGTTTATATGTGAAGACGTTGTCTCCGAGTCAAAGTTCACCCGATTATTGATGACCTTCATTGAATAATCAAATGTGCAAATATCCCTCTTTCTTTGAGTTTTCCTTGGTCATTCGATCAAAGTGGATTTTGCGGCGTTAATTTTCACTTCTCTGATACAAATTTCTTAATCTAGACATTTCGTGACACTCGCCAAGGCGAGAAATGTCTTGGTCAGGAGGGCCAAAGTGTTGATATGAAGAAAAGTTGTCCCTTCTGCCAGGGTTACCCTGCCTGCCGAGACGAGACAACTCGCCCACCCGAGTTGTCTCGCCCTCCGATACGGATTTGCGATCCTCTTGTGAACGGTTGGTTGAATTTTGCAAAGAAATAAGTGAAAAGTTACCTAGGGTTGTCTCGGGTATTCGTCTATCCGAGACGATATAAATGGGGCGTAAGTGCCCCATACCATCCAAACTTATCTTGGTTTCAGCAGAATTACCAACCTTGCTCCCAGGCTCCGGGCGGGGAGACGGGAGCGGGGGCGGTACGCTACAAAGTTTTATACGGGGAGGCTCCGCCCCGAGGTCCAACCCCTTACCCTTTTATATACCACTTTGACAGAAAAGGTACCTGTTTTGTATTCCTTTAACTGAAACAAGGTACTACCCCTTTCACATGCTTTCATACTCGGCCCGTATTATGAAAAAATCGCCAAAAAGGAAAATCTTCTTGTCATTTGCATTTGTGCTTAATAATCAAATTAAATGATACAGCCATAAGGCGCGCGTGCTCGAAATATATTGATCAAAAGAACCTTTAAAACTAAATTACAGATTTCCCTACCCTTTGGTGATATACCTCAACTTGTGAAATCCCCAACCTTGTTCCTATGGCCTGTTCCCTTGCTTGGGAAAAGAGAAAAGGGAAAAGGCCATGGGAACGAGGTTGGTGAAATTCCTAACCTTTTATATACTCGAAGCCTAAAAAAAGTACCCCATTGGGGTGGAGACTCCCCCTATAGTTTGTTATAGGGAGTACCCTCCACCGGGGGTTCTCTTTAAGTTAAGAAGGGGCGGCCCTTCCAAATATCAAGAAAAGGCACTGGGAACGAGGTGATAGAAGTATTCCATCTCAGGGCTACACACTCCACACAGAGATCGTGTGCCACTTTTTTGTTCTTACATTTTGATGCCATCAGTAATGTATTACTGAACAGACGTACGGTAACATGGAATCTATTTGTTAATTAAATATCAGTGAATTAGGACAGACCGGGCTTTTTTGGGTCTGCTGTAAGGAGGCTTTTGAGGCCCTTGCTCTGTAACTCTTAGGGATGAGAAACTATGACGATGAAACTTGGAGGATTTTGACTGATTGCTTGATTGATTGCGTGGAACGATGACGTCATATGATGTAGACATGACGCCATCATTTCCGAACAGCCGCCATCTTGGATTTTAGGATTTGTCCAAAATGTTAGAAAACCGTGACTGCCAAAAATTGCTCAAAAATAGCCAAAACCGATAAAGAGAGCTAAAAACAACTAAAAATGTAGTTACTGCAAGAATTTTGTTTTTCGTTCAGAACAAGAAAATTTGAAATTTGAAAAGCATGCCTGTCAAAATATGGTTGCTATGCAAACGTCTAGCTTGCGTTGCAGACGGAAATTTCCCCGCGATAGGTAGCGTCTGCGACGCAGGCTAGCAAACGTCAAGATCCTTGACTGATGAAATGTCCTACAAAATTGTTTCCAATTTTGTGGCCTTAAAAGCCTTAAAAGTTGGTGGGTCCTCAAAAGCCCCTCCCGCAAAACAATTGGCGTAGAGAAATAACATGAAATACATTTTTCGTGTGAAAAGAAGAGACATCTTTCGACTGAGGCAATTATACCACTCATTCACTGTCGTTTTCTACGATCGATCGGTTGGTCGCTTGGCTATGCCTCTGTGACTATTTGCTTTTGGATCAGAATACTCAAGCTTTTGATCGACCACAAATTTCTTTCCTCGGAGTATTTACACTACCATATGCCATAGAACGAGTTTAAACATCTTAAGTGGAACCCCAAGCGCGGAGAGTGCAGTGGTTTCATAAGAACGTTTTGTACATTTATTAGATCATTTCTATGCTCTATAGGAGTCTACGGCTCCGAAATTTGCGGTTACTTAGCTTTCTTTTCATTAAAAATGGAAGATCGCGACCGGCCTCGAATTAACGAGAAAATCCAGTGCGAAATCGTGCATATGAAATTGTTTCAGCTTGAATCTCAAATAAAAAGTTGGCAACGCTACTATTTCTTTAAAAAAACAAAATCAAAAAAGTTTGTTTAGTGAACATTGAAAAACGCAAGCCCTATACAGTAGCCGTAGCCATATAGGGCGTGTCTGCTTCCCAACCTCCTCTCCTTGCATGCCCATAATCCCTAAATATGGAATAACATTTACCCCTTCCCCGTCCCTTCCCCCAATCCTGTTCCACTCACCCCACCTTCCTATGGCCTGGTTGTCAGTTTAGCCAGCTTTTAAAAGTATGTTATAGTGAAATTGAGAAAATATTCACCCACAAAAATTAAGCAAGCCTGTATGTCCTGAAAATTATTTTTCTCTGATTTGCGAAAGAGTTTGGTGAATAAAAATTAAGGACATTTGGAGAGTAAGGTGCTTACTGCTATAAATCAGTAATGTCTGAGATGGAAAAAAGTCGGGAAAAAGTCTTCGAAAGTTCTAACACTTTTTTAATAGCTTCTAATTGACGGACACTTGACGAGCCGGTTTGTCTTTGTGACATGTCCACTAGTTTATAAAGATTTACGAGATACCCAGGGTTTTGCCAAAGAGATCAGTTGTTAAATTCAGTGATATTTCTACTCAACATAATTTTGAGTTTTTCTGTAATAGTTCTCTGAAGATCTTGACAAGTTCTTCGGAGTTATCAGTTTTTCTGCGAGTTCACGTTTTTTGCTGACAACAGTTGATTAATCTCCAAATACACGCCCACAATTAAAAAACTGCTTGAATATTAGAATTAAGATATTATAGTTAGATAATTATCTCGAGATTTTTCTTCACGAACAGCAGTTAACTTTCCACGAGATCCAGCTTTCTGCTCACAACTGTCGATTTCCACACCCACAGATCCACAATAAAAACACTGCTTCCCAACATACATTTATTTTTAATTTAGCTATCATAGCCATCTCAAGATTTTTGCTGGATCCTTCTAAACAGTAGAGTAGTTTCCCACGAATTAAATTGCATTTTTACTCACAACTGTTGTATTTAGATTATTCAGTATAGTTATCTCGAGATTTTGCCGGCTCCTCCTGAGCAGTACTTTCTAAATTTCTGCCCACAACTGGCGGATCTCCACACTCCCACAATGAAAAACCGCTGTGTTGCCGGCCAAACAGGCAGAACATGTTGGGAGTTTACAAAAGAGACGCCGTTAACGAAACAGCTAATTTTGTATGCATATTGTTCATTTGTTTACAATTTTGTCAGACAACCATTATACTATAGTGAACCAAAAGTGAGACAACTAAATTAAAAAGTCGTTAAAAGTGTATTCCGGACTCAGTGTTTGCTACAAGCCGCACGACATGTGGATTTTAAGATGGAGTCCGCAGCGAAATCGTCGGAAATTTGTTCAGGCTCGTAATTCTACACCACGCGCCGGACAGCTGGGCTTTGGCTATAAGCCGGTTCTTAAGATTTGAATATTATTTTATAAAAAACCTTTGTTTAAAATCCTTGACAATCCAAGAGAGCCTTGAATAATAACTAAAGCGTGCACTGTAAAATTTACATGAGTGAATCTTGTTGACTAAAGCTCAGTGGTCTTGTCTGACAATATCATTTCTTATGCAGGTAGAGATATCGAGTCTTTGTCAGCAACCCTGATAATGTTTCTTCGATGTTTTTTCATGTCGTGCTCGTTTTATATCTCTATCTATTGGAACAGTGTTTGCTGAAGTCAATGAGGTATTCAACCATTGTTGAGTCTTTGCAAACAAAGGACAATAAGACTTCGTGATCCATTGAAAGCACAGCTTAAGAACAAAGATAGCTTCTTTCTTAGCCAAAGGGTTTTATTCAATCAATTGCAGACGGGTTATCCATATTATACGGTGTAGAAATTGAATAAAAATTACCGGAGGAAGCCGTTTTGTAATAGGCGTCTAATTTCATATGTATATGCAAAAATATCAATTACAAACTAGTCATAAAAACATTTGGGCCGAGTTGTAAAGTCTCTTGGACCACAAAGTTTGCTTTCGTCGTGTCGTAATGATTATACGTGTTTCAGGAAATTGCAAAATAACGTTCAAAGCTTTGCATGTTTGAGTTGAGAAGTAAATTAAATAGATGCCTTAGGTTTCGATGGAATTAGCCTAACACTTATAAAAATGTCAAATTTCCTAAGTGGCCTTTCAGGTTGAATTGTCATTTTAAGAAAAATCACAAAATTATAACATAGAATGAATGCATGGGTAAAAAAAATTATTGCGGTCTTTTAGCAAATGAGGATTTTAACATCTATGATCGAAATTTAAAATTTCTTTTTCGATTTGTTGAAAATTATTGTTTTTTCTTTGGAAAAATACGAACAGAAAAGCACACAGATGAAAGAAAACAAGAAGACAGTCCACACTGCTAAAAAAAAATATAAAAACTTAGCTAAATTTGGCTTTTAGAATTGATTACAACCAATTTAGTTGTCTACCAGATACTTAAATCTCAAGGAAAACTAATTAGACATTATGGGTTACGTGATAATGTGTTTCAAATTGAGAAAACACATGTTCAATTTCCTGGCTTTTTTTCTAGCCTCATTATATTGGCTTTTTAGCAGATTTCTCGATTTTCCTTGCCTGCGGGAATGAACGAAAATTAAGCTTAGCGGCACTATAAATACTCATAGAAATCGCTTTCCTTTTACATTTTGTATCTGCCTGGATGTCCCACTGTTAAAAGCAGTAAACATCATTTTATTCCGTGTTATTGATTATTATCGGAGGCAAGAAATAAACCACACTATTTAATTTTGCACGGGGTGGGAATCAAATTTCGATCTGTCGCTGTGAAAGCAAAGCTGCTTTTAGGATAACTTAGCACACAGACGCAATTTAGTTAATTTAGAGGAAGGAAATATCACTCAACTTATTCATTTTCGGTTTCTAAAAGTCTATTTCCTCGAATATTGGGTAATTTAATTGTTAAGGCCGTTTTTGATGTATATATTTCGTTTATACTGATATCCTCGACATCTGTTCCACTTTTATTAAAGGTGTGATTTTGTTCTTAAAGAACACAACAAAGGAAATAAAGTTAACGATATTATTTCCAATCCAGCAATATCAACTTCCTTTCAAGTAAGTTTTCGATTGCTTTTTAGTGGATCGGTACAAGGCTTTACACAAATTGACGCGAACACTACAAAAGCAGTCTCAAAGAACATATGAGATACAGGAGTCAAAGTCGTCTTCACTGCTATTAACTGATTCACTCCCTTCAAAACAACATGCATATTCAAATAAGGCCACTGAATTTACGTGTGACAATGAATTTTTAGAGATGGTTTAAACAGATAATTAATAATACTCTCTCTTGAGCTTCTTCCGGGAAAAAAAATGGTGTAGCAGAACGGCTGAATGCAGTAAAAACCATTTCAATATCGAAATCAGCAAACAGTACTTGTTGTTTCCATACGCCATGTTTATGTGCCTTCGTAACTAATCATTTTCTCTTAGGATTGCAAAGAGGCTTAACTAATTCGTCCACTACAACTAGTTAGCTGAGTAACAAAACACCGAAACCAAAACAAACCTCTGAGAATTTTCTCGGAGACCGAGGGCTGCTAAAAGAGATAAATACTGCAATTTAAAAGCAGTTACCACCTCATGTTTTGTGGCATATCACGTCTTTTGAAACGATATTGATATTGAATGATAATAAGATGAAGGAGGGCCACAAAAACACATGTAGCTTTCTCTCATCACACAAAACATAGTGTTTTAAACAAGTTCATTCATTTTGGACAAAGGCATCTAGTTGCGCGCGCGAAAAAAGTGGTAGATTTTCCTGCGCTGTTTTCAGTCCGGAGTTCGTTCATCAGGCCGATACCTTAAAATGCCGCGTCAGTGACAATGGAGCGATTTTTCATAAAACCGTAAAGATGAGTCAAATAAGATACACTACATGACAATGGGCTATTAAGATTGAAATCTGTGAATAACAGCTTTTAAGTTCTTAGCTCCCCTGTTTTCGCTCTCGATATCTAAATCGCATGAAAAGTCCCTGACTTTGATAGGCAAATTTACTCAACATTTCAAAATATCATTTGAAAGAAATCGTTGTAAATAACGTGAATTGATGAACGAGGATTGATAATACGTTGTAATTATTACTGAAATAAGCTAATCAGGACTAAAAAACTTTTTGCAACCTTTTAAAGTCTCTCGGAATGATTATTCGGGTTTATTTTTCGTCAAACTGCCAACAAACAAACGAAGCTCGCCGAGAAGAAATCTACAGAATATATTGCAAGTATTTATGAGTTTACAAACAATAATAAATTACTCCTCTTTGATGAGCACAGCAAAGAAAGACTTAATTAGCGTTGATCAACTGGGTAAAGATTTCTAGCAGTCATTTTGACAAATTTTACGTCATTTTATTTACAGTTTATAGAGAGCTAGTAGATTTAATCCCAGGAATCGAAGGCATCTTTTAATGACAATCTTGGCAAACCATAACATTATTAGTATTAGTCATACTGATTGAATACAAAAAGGGATATACTTTTTTGTCTTTTTCAGTGCTGTGAACAACTGCTGTTACGTATGCAGCTTTATTTCTAAGGTGTGGCCTAACGTCCTCATTAATTCGTCAAGAAAACGCTCTTCAAACCGATGGAATTTGAAAGCGCCGTCTTTTCGCTTTCGTGTGGACGGAAAACATTTTGAAAACGGAGCTTTTCGACAACGATGTAGTCAAGATAATCATGTGATTTCCCTGCCTTGGTTTTCCTCAAACTCAAACCCAAAACTACCAGTGATCGTTGCGTTTTTAAATTTCTCCGGTGTAGTGTGGTCCGAAAACATTCGATGCGTTTTCAGAGTGAAACCCCCGTTTTCAAATTCCTCCGGCGTAATGGGGACAGGGCCTCAAGGGACCGAGAATTTTCAGTCAAAATGAGGTTCATAGCAAACATTTAAGGTTGCGCTGTTTGAAATAACCTTTCGCTTAGAGATAAAACAAGGAAGCTCTGTTTTTACTTGATACAACTCGGCCACTATTCATTTTGTATCAACGAAAAGGGCCAACTACTCTGTAATGCAAAAATTGAAGGAAATAACAACATCAGCAAACAGAAACAAATCGACAACCAGTCACGTCACACGTGTTTATGGGCGTTGGCCAACGGATGAACAATTAATTGTTTTAAGGTTGTTCCAGATTGTTGTGATGTTTTCTGCAGCATTAATAGGTCATGATTTGGTGGAAACTGAAGAAAATTGCACTCCATATAAATCTAATACGATTAAAGCGATATGCTTAAAAGTTTGCCTGGCGGAAACAGCAAGATTTCTGCTATTTTGAGTGGTTTCCAAATTAAATTCGTTTATCGCATGTACTTTTCATTCTTCCTTACAGGGTTGATACAAAATTACAAATACGTTCGAAACTCTGTGATATAGCTATTAGAGGACAAGCTACTTGTACGTTCAAGCTCAGAAGAAAAGCGCAGATAAACCAAAAGATGGTTATCATCCCAGTTCGCTCAGGAAAGGTGGAAAATTAGCGCGTGTGCAACGCGTGAACGGCGCGTGGAGGACACGCGTGGTCTATTGTTTTCATGTGTGTGTATGGATTTTCAACAGTTTCTAACACGCACGAAATACGAGATATCGTATTTTTTGAAAGGTTGAGGATAAATAAATTCTATGGCTAAACAACACTGTTCAGTGAAATTCAGGAATTCGGATGGCTACTCAATTAGATATATTTTAAATTCAGATTAACAGCTACTAAATCGATTCTTATACGGATAACAACGGACATATATCGTAAAAAAAAATGCAAGATTTGTTAAAAAGTGTTAAATTTGAGCTCAGTAATGTTCGGGTTAATGTAAAGTAAGTGAGCTTTTAGTTAGTAGTTTTCGTGTTGAAGGCGTTTTAATCAACAAGCTCCTAACAGTAATGCTAAACACAATAAAAGTTAATTTGTTTGTTTTTAAAGCCCTGAATATCGACATTCAAAGTTCCTGTCCTGGTCTCTACAAATTTCTATTAGCTGTGAAATTTTCTTGAAATACTAAGAAAATTTCTCTTTGGTGATGTTTCGCTAAATTCTCTCAAACTTTATACTTGGATTATGTCACTACACTGTACGGAGAGCTTGGGTTTGATCAACTTAAGAAGAATAAAAATCGACAGTAGGGGACGCCATCTTAAACAAATAGGTATAAAATATCCGCATTTTTTTTTTATTAGAAACCCATACTTGTAAAATTTAGGAATAGCATCAAACTTCCGTTGATCAAGTTTCTTAAGTCTTTGAGGTACGATTACAATTTGTTTCATTCGTTTCAGTGAGATCAGCATTCTCCTATTTCGAGAAAACCAAATAAACGATATCAGAGAACCTTTTGAAACATTACTTCCATCGATACTATGGTATAACACTTTTTGTTCTTGATATTCATGCTACATTTCGCGCTTTCTGAATCCACTGGCAAAGTAAGAGTCGACGGAAAGATTTATATCAAGCAGGTTGATTGGTCTGGCTCAACTAGCTTTTCTAACTATCAGATTAACAGTCAATTATCGACAGTGCGTACAGAAACTGATTAGAAAGGCGAAAAACGAATTCTACAAAGGTAGTTTCTTGGTTTGGGTTTTCTCTAAGAAGTACGTCCAGGCCCCCTCTAGCTGGCTGCGCGTACAGCAAAATGGCGTGGCTGTGACTCCTCGAAACGAACGTTTCAGCGAGCGGATCGAAACAGACTGAGGAACAAACGGTCCTCTACTGTCGGACGCTGAAATATAATCAGAAATACCGTAAGGAGATGAGAGATAATCATTCAGTAAGGGCAATTTTGGGCCTCTTCTAAAAGTACGGCAACTCGCAATTGAAAATCCCCGTAAATATGAACTAGAAATGCTAATTCATTGTGGACCATTGTGCTCGGGTTTGGCACAAAAAGCAGCTTTTACGAAATGGTAGTGAGACTTGAACCCCATAGAGATTTCTTAATTCTCTTGGAAAACAAAATGCTCTCTACAGTAAACAGACTTTTAGACTTCGGAAATTTTATGTTTTTTTGGTAACGTTACATCAAATATTTAAACTTTAACTTGATTAAAAAATACCACAAAACACACTCCTCAAAGGTACACCATAAACTTAATTATATCGAGTCAGTAATTAAAGTCAAGAAACTCCGCAAACTATTTTTTCTATCAGTGCCAAGGAAATGACAAAAAATATGAAAATTATTGTCGAAAGGAAAATATCAAATTTGTTGCACGTCACATTCGCTAATCGTGCATCAGAAACTCATAACCACCGAAAACATATCCACGATTATAACACAGACATGGCCTTAAGACAGGACATATTTTACTCTTTAAGGATGAAAGATAACAAATATTGGAAAAATGTATTCGCTGGTAAAGTTGCTTGAGGAAACGACCACAGAAAACTAGAAAAACAATATCAGTGGTTTTTTTTCAGCTTTTACGATAAAATGTCTTCCATAGAAAGTAATCAGATTTAAAAAAAATAATTCGTTTTCATCGATATTTTTCTTTATGTAATTACGAAGGTAGAAAAAAGAAAACAAGAATTTAAATTAATTAAAAAGTCGGTCAGAAACTTTGAATTTTAAATTTGTTTTCCCTCTAATATTTCTGTTATCAGTTTTTTTTTCGCCGTGTATTGATCAAATGATAACGTCTTGAAGGAAGAGCTTAGAAAATCCATCGGAAGTTTCTCTCCCCACATCAGCCTATTTTATTGCGGAAAATCTTTGAATTCACTAAAAGCCAAGGCGCTAAAAGACGCTAAAAGGCTATTATGATTTGAAATCAGAGAAAAGGCAGTGATAAATGGGAAATGTGACGATCTTGGCACTTTTCTGCTCTCATTTATTTGGTGAGATTCCACGAAAACTCGGCCAAGTCTCGCCTAACAAGCAAACAGAACTTACAACGTATAATTAAAAACTCATTTTGCCTCAAGTTGTGTTTGCGAACTTCAGCCGCCAACACAGGTGTAGGAAATACTCATTTCGGCGTTATCTTGATGGAGATAACGCTTTTCGTGCGAATCTTTTAGGAATATCGCGATTATGAATCTCGTTCATTACGGCGTCGCGTATTGGCGTAGCGTTCGTGCGTTCTGTTGACAACATGTCAAGCTACTTCCAGTTCGAACGCATTCAATGGCGATGGACTTGTTGATAAGCCAGTAAATGGGTGTTCGACGAGAGCGGTTCCGAACTGACAATCAAAAACTTTTTATGGGCGCTATCGAAAGCTTATGTACAGGAGATGAAAGTCTAGACTTAAAGAAAAAAAAAAAACAAAACGCGAATTTGTCTTGATGTCTTCTGATGTCCTTGAAAAGAGCCCCTGTGAATCCGCTTTCTCTTTTATGCCACTAAAGGCGAAGAAAATTTGATTGGGTTTTCTATGGACAGGAACTACCAATAAATTGTGATTTTTTTTTTTTCGAATTGAAACCTCTCTTACTAATATTTCTTCTATCTTGAAATTATAGGTAAATAAAAGAACTTCTTCAAATTCTCGCCTAAATCAAGATCAATCTAATCATTTTATCGCGAATGCTGAACATTTTGAAATATTTGGCAGGAAAGAAAAAAGAAATTCAGTAGAACACAAGCGCTATCAGTTCGATAATATATCAGAGAAAGTAATTCTGACATGAAAGTCACTTCAGATCGTGATATCCTTTTGATTTCACCATATTTAAAACACATGTAACCAAAAAAAGCTTACAACACGTCAATTTTGCGTTTACCTTAAACGAAAACACCGCTTCATGGCTTTCCACAAATAGCATTCGGGTACAATACAGGGTTGTTTTCTTTTTTGTTTTTCATGAAAGCTCTGCGATAGCGATCCAAAGAAATGTCACCCCCAGAAATCATTCCCTTGTCGTCGATATAATGAAATAAATTTGGCTGTGTAAATAATGTTTATAGCTAGAGTAGATATACTCTATTCTTACTCACGTACATGTGTTGTTTTCGCTGTTTAACGATTCCGTTGAGTTGTCGCGAGCGAGCTAAACCCTTTCCTACGTTGAAAGGGTTTTTCTTTCTGTCGCTAAATCGCTGCATTTATTTTTATCATCCGTTTTACATTGTGTCAGCAATGTTATGATCTGTTTTCGTTTAAAAGGTCTTCATTCTAGAAATACAATATGTCAATTCTTTTATCATCCATTTGCAGAGAAAGTACAGGTTATTTTGTCTATCTGAATAATTTATCCAGCTTCGACGGTTGCACGACTTGAGAAAAACAAAATTCACCCGTTTGTTTGAATGAAATCACTTGTCTTTTTAATCGTCATTTCTATTCGAGCACCTAAAACTTTCGCAAAAAGACCCGCACCCTTTCTTGGACAAACGACAGCACTAAAGGGACCAGATGATTTGGTTTAGCTATTCTTTTGCGAGCCGGCAAAGGTGCGGTTAGCGTGGGTTGGGAAATGTCGTCTTTTCGTCTAAGGATTTGCCCTCGGCTCTTGCCCTTTTAAACAGGGAAGGTTTTCGGTATGTAGTTTTTGCACGAAATCTTAGTTATGTTTATATCTGTTTGCGGATTTGAATTAGTTTGGAAACCTGTTCGTTAAATAGAAAGAAGACTTTAAAGTGTGTTCTGTTTTAAAGTGATTTTGATAAAAAAGTGTAAGGTTTCGGTTCGGTTTTAATGACTTTTTAGCAGAATGTAATCAGTTTTTGTATTTGGACAGAAACATGGCTCAAAATTCAAACGAAAGAGCCGACTTTGAGAGATTCAAAAATTGAATTCTTGCGATTATCAAACGGTTGGTTTTTGTATGCCATTGAGCGAGGGCCAAACATCTATGTTAAGTTGTACTCATCAGCAAAAAGTTGGCTAACAGTGGACGAATCGTAAATCAAGACTTTTCAATGTAGTTTGCAAAACAACAAAAAGTCAGCTTCTTAATGTTTGTGTCACACATCGATTTAAATTATAATTTAATTCCTGTTGAAAGGCGATTAGGAAGCACTGTTTATACCGTCATATAGCCCAATTATTAATCATTGAAACTTTTGTAGGCAAATGGCAACAAATTCAGCTGAGCAAAGGCTGTAAATTGAGCGAGTGATGTCATTTTTCTCTCATGTTTCGCCATTATGATTTTTCCACCATTCAAACTCTGCAAAAACAACAAAATATTGACCTCTGTAAGAGCGATTTGATGTCTCAGGATTTCTTTGCTCTAATTGAAAATATTAGGGCTAATTTACACCTTCAGTTTGCCTTTGTTTTCGTTGCTCGTAGCAGCGAAATGAAGTTACAAATATCGAAGAAGATTCACTTGTTTGCCTCTTGCAAAATCTCTCGAAAGATAGTTTGAGGTTTCAAAATATTTTAAGCTTTGAACTGAATTATTTCCTATTGCTGCTTTTCCAACATTAAATACAGAAATCACAATACCAGAAGGGCGTTAGAGTTTTAGTAACTTTTCGTACAAGAAGCTGTAAAAATCGTGGCTTCCTCGTATTCAATAAATGAAGAAATACCAGACAATTTTCCAGTGGATTTCACTTTATTTAGTTAAGTTTTTTGAGTCTCAATGTTCATATATTTAGATATAATAATTATAATTATACTATTCTCGATCGCTAACATAGCGAATGACAAAGCAATGACCTTCATACAGGTTTTACAAGAGAGAAGATGGAAAACATGATTTATAATTCAACGAACGCTAAAAGATAGAAATAACTACATGAACAACAAGAGAGATAATCTTTCTTTGACGATTTCCAGAATGAACAGTAGAAGAAATCTGTGTTGATAACATAACCTGCATGAATAGATTCAGTTATTTTCCAAGTTTAATATTTACAGCGTATATTTTCCTTTCAGAGCGATACGGTCTCATATCTCACGGATTTTTGAGCCTTGAGACAAGAAGCGATATACGAGTGCACGATAAATCTTTTAATTACACACAAATATCATGAAATCAAATATGAGGACCTTTTTATCATGTCGCAAGCAGGGCGGCTTTATCTGAAAGAAAGTTAACTTCCACAGCGCAACACCTAATCTTATCACGAACTTGTACAATATTTAACCTGTCCAAAACTGCAGAAAAAGAACAACATCGCAAAACCTTCAATTTGTACACAACCGAATCGCTCTTCTTGCTAGTTTTTCCAACCCAACTTTTCTTCTCAGCGAGTCTTATTTAATTCTCGTATGGCTATTCCACACGTGAAACGGACGAGAACTTTAATACGACGGGAACATTTACTAAGGTACGCACCACATTCAACTTAACTTGTGTCCGTTTTCCTTTTTATGTTTTCTTTCCCGGCCTTTCTGCGGGTGAAAGTTCTAATTGATGTACAGATACACGGGAAAATTTGTAATTACAATAGAACTTGGCTCCGAAGGACGGACGGAGGGGCGGGAGGGCGAGCGACGAGTACGTTTTCTTCGGCGGAACTTGTTCAGCAAGAACTGCCTGTCGTTTCATAGCATGCAGGGACGCTTTTCTCGCACTAGTTAAATGTTTTTCTCTTTCCTTGAAGACGTCACGGCAGCTAGTCTTGTCGTAGTTTTTCCTAAGAGGCGTTTATCGAGACAGCTGGAGGAGCAGGTAAATAACTTGACGGATTCGAAGTCGGAGCAGGAATAAGCGGCCCGTATAGACCCGGGTGAAGCGTGGGTAAACCGGTCATGGACGGCCTTGAAAACGCGGTCGGAGTATGAATTGTAGGACTAATAACTGGGCTGATCATACTGGATACTGAACTGCCTTGACTGATGTTAGGCATGGAATCTCGGCTGCTCATGAGTTTGTCTTCGCTGCCATGTTTCTGTTCTTGTTTTACACCCTTAGACTTGTTCTTGTTCTTTGAAGAAACTTTTCTGTTTCGCGTCTGGATGCCATCCTTCTTCATGGAGAGCGGTCGGTTCACCTTTGAAAGGAAAAGAGAAAACCAGAATTAGTCGAGAAGTCCCTAGCAATTGACGAGGGGAAGTGTGTAGCCACTAACCCCTTGCGTAAACTACCCAGTAGTCTAAATTTGTCTTCGGTTCGAAGTGAGAAAATGTTCAATTAATCTACAGAAGTTTAACAAATCTTTCTAAAGCGCGCTGTGCTCGGCGCTCTCAGCTGTCGAAAAAAAAAATCACTGAACAAAAACCGATAAATGTTTGAATATCTGCTGGCTAAGCCAAGTGTGAAACGAACTTAAAGACAAAAAGGAAACTTTTAAAAAACTTCCAACCGCAAAATCCGATAATTTCGTGACTTGTAAAAGCGAGTAAGTGCACTCTCAATTTTCCACCATTACGAACGGAAATTGGATTAGACTATGAAGTGAAATAGAAAGGCGAAAGTCTCGATTTTCATCGAACTTAATTGTGTAAGCCTGTGCAGAAAATCTGCTGTGTTCTTGTGACGTTTTAAACCAATAACTCAATTCACTTCAACAGGCGAAAAATCGCCAGTTTAAACACGCAGCAGTATCAATGGCAATTTCCCGCTTGCCGACAACCTCCTTTTCTCTCCATTGTTTGCGAATGTGCATTTTATTAAAAAGAACTATAATGACAATTGCTAAAACGGTCTTGAAGAAAATTTCCCGAATGGAATCGTCTCGAATTTAACTGGTTTCGTGGCAACCACTTGTTATTCGTTGAATTTCTTTCTTTTCTGCCAAGCCGCGTTTTTATGAAACAAAGGAGCCCTTTTCTTGTCTTGGAAAGCCATACGTTTTCAGTCTACATTTTACCGCGGCCTTTTAACAGAAATACAAAAGAGAGAGGCAGGTGGTCCTGGGTTTAAAATACCAAAGATCCTTGTTTGACCATTGAAAAGCCATTTTATGTCTTTCCGTGTTTAAAGCGAGATTCAAAATCACTATTCTAAACATTAAATTAATTGTGCTTTTTAAATTGAACGGGTTCTGTGTGTGTGCGTGCACCATACTTTAAAATCCATTCACGGGAGGCTGATAAAAAACATTTCAAGTTTTGAAATTAAAAATTCATGCTTGTAACTCATTATATGTTAAGACAACGCTAAAAATAAAAAGACCCGCGACTACACAAAAAAGTTGAAGGAAGCCAGTGTGATTACCTAATACATAATCAGACAAAAGTATTTTTTTAACCACAATTACGGTCTTGGCGTTTATTTGAAAGCTGAAAATTCAAGACATTTGTTTCTTGACTTATTGAAAGCCCGATAACACAGCAAATATTAAAGTCTCATTATCTTCGTAATGCACAGGAAACAGCCGAAAATTCAATTCCCGCCAAGGTATAAAAGGAAGCTATTAACTCGATATAACCGACAAGTTGATGTGCTCAGTTAAAATTCAAGCGAGAACACAAAGGCCCTTTCCCCAGCAGAAGGCTTGAAGGCTGACAATTAAATTACCGCAGGAAATGTGAGTTTTTCGGTGTTTAACGGACACACAAGTCATTAAAGTTTAATACATTAACATTAATTAGCATGGAAACTGCAGCTTTTCTCCATTGAGAAGGTGTCGAAGCTATGTTTTTGAATCGTGTAAAAGAAATTACGAATGTACACAAAGCAAAACAAAAACTCCACTATTTGCTCGCAGCCCGCGCGCCATGTGAAATACTTCTGCCACGCAAAGCCAAACAAAAGTCATTGAACATGTAAAAATATTTACAAGCCTCGCAAAAAAAAAATCGGAAACCCAAAAGCACAGCACATTAAGCTTTTACTCAAAATAACTCAACCGGAAATTGAGATGAAATTACCCCAACTTTGCTAAAGACTAATTGATGAGCTTTGTAATAAAATATAATCATCACACATAACGGCTTTGGCAACAGCTGGGGAAGATCTCAGCGAACGCACCAAGAGATTGTTCGTCAAAAGAGCGATTCACATTTTATTCAATACATAAAACGACCAGTTCATTTGCATTCTTGATTTGAATTTTATTTCCTCGATGGCAAACGGCTGAGGAGAAAATAAAAGAAATTGTACACGAACAGAAGAGCGATTGCATTCGGAAATTTCTTATCTAAAACGAAGGAAATTCGCTTCTCTGAACGTCTTAAAACTCTGTTTGTTTATCGTTTCTAAGTCATTAAGGATAAACGAATTTCTGATAGTGTGATAAATAAATCAAGCAACCCGCCAGTTATCAACGAATATCTTATCTTTTACGCTTATTACATTCGATTCGACGCTTTTCTTTTCCACAAGAAATCCTGTCCTCTCAAACAGAACACGAAGTAAAGTGTTTTTTAAGCACGCGCGCGCGGCCACGCACGTTCCACTTACCGCGTGGAGTTTCCAGTACAGTCCACACGCGTTGCAAACTGGGTCTCCGTTTTGGTTGCGTCGCCAGAGTGTAGTCTGTGTGGTATGACAATTAGCACAAGATGTCCCAGCTCTGCGGGCTGCCGACTGTTTGAAACAAAAAAAGAGAAAAGCAAATTAGAACTAAGAAAGAAAACCTCACGGTTCCCGAAAAGAGAAAAGCGCTTTGGAAGTCCCTCAACAGTGATCGCAAATAAACTCTGAATGCGAAGTTCCTCGCAGGGGATTTCTTGCGCCATCAAAAGCATTTAGAGTTTCATTAGAGGCGTTGACAAGTCGCAGTTACGTGTTAGGCGTAATTTATACAACGTCTGTCTGCAAAATAGCCCGATTTTACGCAAAAAGAAACACGAAAGCTCTAATTGGCAAATTATGCATCACGCTTAAAATTTTAATCAAATTCCCCATATGGAAGACCATTAAGATAAATAAAATTAAAAATTCCTGCGCCTCTGAAAAATTCTACTCGGGCTATCTGTCCGCTACATTCATCTCATCGAGTCTTTTAGTTAGCAATTAATATTGAAAGGGCTTTGAAAATTTTCACACTCTTTGCTGTCAACGATTGTGAACGCATCAAATGTCGACCGTCAAAACCTTTAGCGACAACTTGAAAATTAGCTTAATACCACGACTAACGTAGAAAGATTCCAATTGCAATGTATGTAACTGAAAAAGAACTGAAATTAAAAGAGCCTTCTAGCTAGAGTTACGTGTGATTCAAAGGCCTCATACCAGTCGACTCACCAATCTTCGTTTAGGTTTTATGAGAGGACGGCTGGCTCCATTCATCTTGTGGTACAATCCACAGGCGTTGCAGAGGTAATGTCCTCCACCATCTCTCCGCCAAAGCGGGGTTGAAGTAGCGCCACAATTCACACATTCGCGCCCATCCGCTGGTTGAAAAGACGAAGAAGCCAAGATCAGCTTGTATCCGCGTTTCGAGGATTTTCTACTTTCCTCTATGGTAACCACTCGCGAGAAATTCGGAATAAAATCATCAAAATAAAAACAAATGTGTGCCCGGCTTTTACATGTAGTGTGCATGTGTTTAGCCTTAGAAGATGGAGTCGAGTTCCTTCTGGTAAACACTTTTCCTAAAAGGTCATTCTTTACGACAACATACGCGTCTTACATTAAGATAAGTCTATCCTCCTTTGCCAGATTTTATGACTTTCTTATGGCAATTCTGTAATACAACTCTCTTCACTTCGCGAGAGCAAAACGTTATAACATGACGTTCTAACAGGGACTGTGTCGAACACATCTTTGCGCAGTGGTTACCGTTCTAAATCTAAACTAAAACATATAAAACTAAAAAGGAAAGATAAGAAAAACACACACATATATATTTAAGGAGTCTCTGAAAGCAGGAATGCCGCAAGTACAGGACGTTTCAACGGTGAACATTACCGCACAGTAATTAGGTTTATTTAGGGGCATAATTAGTGCCTCCAAATTAGAACGGGCATAAAAGAAATTTTGCGGAGAGAAAAACTTCAACTCCCGCAGCTTTTGTGGAAGGAAAGAACGCTAATCTCACCAGGAAAGTGGCATTTTGGAGATAATTCGATTTGGCGATTAGTTTTTGTTTGCTCGACTGTAAATCCGTACTAACCTGAGTTCGATCGGCTCTTGGTTCTGGTTCTAGGAAAGTTTCTATTCGCCATTAGCCCGGGCAAACCAGGCAGTGGTCCGAAAGAGGACATATTAAGCTCTGAACCAACGTAATGTGGGAGAGCGCCCGTGAAAGGAGCCGTGTCGGGTCTCGGGGAAACAAGCGGCATTCCGGCTTTCAAACGTGCCTTCTCTTCACTACCGTAGCTGAAAATATCGCTGCCCATTACTCCGCTCTCGCCAGAGTTTATATCCTTTGGCGGTGTTGGCGGGAAGGGGAATAAATGCGCCGAGCTGTGAGACAATGACATGGAGCCCGAAACTGCCGAAGGAGGCATGGAAACAGGCACGGGACTTGGACGATGGCCCTGCTGGAACGAAGGACACCAAACCGACGGTGGAGTAGCGGTGGAACAACCGTGCGACATGAGTCCCGGCGCTGGCTTGCTTTCAATCCACTGGATCGGAGTGTGGAAATGAGGACGACAAACCTGACCTGGTGGAACGCGAGCGGTTGGCAAGAACACCCGGCTACAGCTTCCTTGTCCAGATTGGCTTTGAGGATCTTGAAAAGCTGTAGCACCGTGCGCGGCCATTTGGCACATTGACGGGCGGTAGGCCCGACCGCCGGGAGTGTACGACCAATTTGGTGCGTTTCCCGAGCTGTCTAGGTGGTGAAAGAAAACGTCCACTTCGTCTGGAGGAAGAAGTTGGTTCGTTTCAACCAAATTCATGTTGTTTGCTGCGCAGTTCGAGACAGAAGGCTGCATTCTGTCGCTGCCATGAGCGCCTTCGTGTTGTTGGCTAACGGCTGGGTGAATCCATCTGTGTTCAGGGTTGACCGCTTCCATCTTCAGAATGCCAAGTCGCGAGAAACCTTCAAGAGAACAGAGGTGTTGCTCAACGCAAATAGAACACAAAACTGACAGAGTGGCATATATTTAAATGGTTTAATAAGTCCCATAACAATAACTTCAGGAAATAATAGGCAAGAGGAATTTCATTGTCCTGGCATTATATTCAATGGGAAATTCGGCGAACGGTGCAAGACGTCAAAAACTAACGTGCATCATCAAACGGAAGTCTCTATTCACAGTTTTACAAGTAAAATGAAGCTAGCACGACTTATCTGATGAATACACTCTAGAAATCTTTAGAAGCTATTCAAATAGATATGGAATTTCTCCAGGGCTCCTAACACACAAAGGGAGATCTCCGAAGCTGTAGGGAATGATGATTGGGTAGATAAGGCGCTAAAATTAAGTGCGAGACATTAGCTTTGTTAGGCATCGCGGAACTTCGTTTGTACGTGACGCCGGGCAGAAGAGTGAGAGAGAGCGAGAAAAAAAAAAAATGTCCTGAGACTTTGATCCGTTGTGCGCACCTCGTGAAAATCCAGTACTTCGCGCGTAGTGGGTCGTTGAAGAACCTTAACGTGTTTTGTAAATAGCCACAGTGTTGAGTCTTATAGGATAAACCCCGCAATGCACAAGCTGAGATGTGGTGTCTGGTTATATTCAAACAATATTTGAAAGGTTTTGTAAGCAAACCAGGCTGAAGTTCACTCCCGCTTGGTTGGCGCCAACAAACCTGCTTGTATACACATTAGGAGTGACAGGTCAGCCGCTCAGCCAATCGCCTGGCGCGCTGGTTGACATTTTGTTAGATTCTCTCTTCCATTCAAAACTTCATTGGTACACAAATCAAACAATCAATTCTTCGGCTAAAGTGAACTGTCAATCACGCGGCTGGGTGCCATGTAAAGTTTTCAAACAGTAAATTAGCGGCAATAGTATTTCACGTGAGCTCTGTTTAGCATCGAAAACACGTGACGGACGCGCGTAAAAAGCAGAAGGACGCCCGGTTTGATCTCCTAACACATTTTGGTTTCGTGCCTGCGTAGTTGAAATACGCAACTCTTCAAAGTCAGATTTGAATTTAGATCCGGGGCAAGGGATTCCTCACTTATCTCTGTAAAATCAACCTCTTTGACTGCATTTGTTATCATTATATACTTTTCTTACAAGCGATAAATAATATCCTATTTGACGAGCAAAAATTAACGGCTTTGTGATCCGCATTAGTGATGCCCGAGTGATTTTCCATGACGTCCCGAGAAAACATCCCGTTGTGAATGTTTGCTGAAGACTATTTGATCAAGCGGTGCTCGTCTTGATGGGCGCATCCGCCATCACAGAGCAAAGAAAAACAACATGGGTGCTTCGCTGTACAACTAATTATCTAATGCCGAGCACTGATTGGCTCCCGGGTTAAGTTCATTGTTACGACAGGTGGAACGTGACCGCAAGATAGAGCCGATAACAAAAGATAAGCTCCGCAAAGATTTTATTGCGTATTTCAGGGCTTGTTATCAGTGTAAATGTTTGCAAACGAAAACCTCTTTAGGGATGATGGGAAATAAATTAAGGCCTTATTGCATTCGGTGGCTCCGAACTGTCGTAAAACGCTTCGCCACAAACGCTACTGAATTCGGTTTCTAGTCGCACTAACATGCTATTATTCATCGAGGGTGACCTTTCGCGCGAAGTATGAATAGAATGACAATGTAATTGGCTGGTGTTATCAGAGTTTCAAATGTTCAACAATGTTGATGATTTGCGTGCATGGCGTTAGGGTTTGCAGACAGCAAGACGCTAGTTTGCAGCCTGTTAAAACGAGATCTCGACAACTCGAGATGAGGATCACGAAGTGCTTCCCGACCTCCGGAGGAGATATGGGTGTTTGATGCGTGGTGCGCCAAGGAGAAAGAGCTCCTGATTTGTAAATCGCTTCTTTAATCGTTGATCGAATTCCAGCAGAGTTTGTGTCTAGAATAATGATAATATTTATACTTTTCTAATCACGAAGCAGCAGAAATTCGTAAACAAGCAATAAACATAATCGCTATAATCACGACGATTACCAAGACAGTGCAGAGTTTGAAATGTGTGATAAGACCGAATCGATCATGCAATTTACACTCTGCAGTGAGAGCGATCCAAATGTTCAATGTTTACCACAAGAATCACACTCGTGAAATGATATTGAAATCCATAGCTACTAATATTAACGGACAACTGGTGCTTGCAGCGAAAATAATTTTTCTCTCTTTCATAAATGCTGAATCATTAAAATTTCTTAGTCCCACCTGCGGGCACAGGAAAGAAATACAATCAAACCGAAGACAGGCTGTTTACTTGGTGCGGTTAATGGCCACATGCCCACGTGCCAAACGAAACGAACATGAAATCGACCCCTTTCCGCTCCGCTTCAATAAATGTGAGAAATTTCTCTTTACGTGATGCCCTTGAACCGCTCAAAATAGTTTCTTAATATTTCCTCTCCGTTGTGGCGGTATCAACATTTCAATTATTTTCCATTATAAGTCATAAATGTTTAAAGCCAAAACTCTTTAGGACAACAAGAAATAAAGATAACCCTTTTATGAAAAAGAATAATAGTTTTCGAAAAAAATTAGTGTATTTAATTCAACAAATGAAATGCGTTGCCCATGAGAAAACACTTTTAGTCAAGGGCACGAAATAGTAAGCGCTTGAAAAACTTAAAGGTTTCTAAGCCCTCTATTAAAATATAACGCAATTATGAGTTTTTAAGAGCGCTAGGTGTTCAGAATTGAGTAAACCTATTTTATCGCAATTAAGATCGAGAAATTGAATTACTTAGCTGTGCAGAAAGAAATAACTTTTTCATAAATGATTTATATTCGGCGATTTCCCACAAGTGCCATTGCGTGTGCGGTTTGTTCAATTAAACGCAACTTTCAAGAGAAAAAAAAAATCATCAGCCTTTCACTTTGAAGGAGGAAAAATGTTTGTTGTCTCTATACAATGCCAGGGATTAAAATGTCTACTTCACTGAAGTATGTCTCTGTTTGATGGATTTATTTGGGTGGCTGCGCCGGTTGGTCTTAACTGCCTGGGTCCGTTGTACAGTAAGGATACCTATCTAAATTAAGAACATGAAAAATTTACCAGGAAGAGGAGTTCGAAAGCCCTCGGGCACAGCTCTTCCGAACACGAGAGGACAGAGACTCCCCAAGATGCAGGTCTCCCGGTTAACGTTCTCCAAAGACATGCTGAAGTTCCCGGCTACTTTGAGACTTTTTAACAGTTGCTACGCGCCGAGACTGTACGGAGCTGCGAGGAGCCGGCGCCGACAAACACTGTGCGACTCACACGGTAGCTAACTAGATATATCTATCTTTACACATTGCGCTAGACTAAATCCGTAAAACACACAAGCATTGCTTTGCTGGAGAGATAAGTCAAAAGAGGAAAGAGGTTATCAGTGAAATGTTCCCATTTTCCTTTGTGTACGGTGGCGATGAAATCTTTTGTATAATCGCCAGCATGCATGATTGCATTTCTGATTTCTGAAAACACACAACTGTTTATTACGCATTCTCGTCCTGTTTTGAAAAATTAATCTTTGGAAATCCGTGAGCTCTCAAAGCCACCGCCCACCGCAACAGACCAAGATACAGCTCGATATGGCCGTCGATGGTTCGTGGGTAGAGTAGACTTTGAGGCCCGTGAAAGAAGGGTGATAATTTGAAAACTTTCCCAAACAGGAAACTCCGTTTAGCTTTATCTGATGTAGGGGGTGTCGTATCTTGCTTGCATACTGTGCAGGTTTGGTACACTGTATCAGTTAATCGCTAAAACAAGTTTAATGTCCGCGATCGATTTTATATCTGGAAACCGAACTGTAGGGCTTTAAAGCGCTCTCGACTGGGCAAACTGATAAAGCATTGAATCGTGATAAAAACGGATTAAAACCATAAACGCTAGCTAAACTTGCAGGCATAGAGAACTGTCGGCAATACAGAGAATTTGGGCTCGCGTCCTGGTTGACGTGTGAAGTTGTTCTCACACAACATGCAACGTGTTGCATAAAAACAAGGGAAAACAGATCTTTCGATGCACCAAAACAAAGATCGTAAAGTGATATATTTTCATAGCGCCAAGACAATTTAAAGCTGCGAGATATATCGGTTGTACATCAGATGAATATCGAAAGCTACAGGCTTTGTGGAGTCGCCGTGCATGCAGGAATTTTTATGGATAAAACCATCTGTGAGAACCATTGATCGGCGGTAGGTAACTTTGATTTTAGTTACTAACTGTTTCAACGTTGGAGGGCTAGAAGCTGTTTTTTATTCAAAATGAAAAGGTGTTCAATTCTACACAGGAAACGCTGTCGAAGGAAATGAGAATAATGCTGACAGTATGAAAGAGCGTGTTGTTCGACCGCAGGAATCTGTACAAAGAGGCAAAAATTGTGGCTAAAACGGCTTCAAAACGCATTTAGAAACAATCAGTTGGGGTGTCATTGTACTTAAATAGCAGCGTATCCGTAGTTGTGGACAAAATATTAAGTCGATGATTAAAAAGTTTAAAACAGACGAGCGGTTGATGGGTTTTTTTCCGCTTGTGGGGGAAAATAGGTAACTGTTACAGACATCGTTTTGTTGTCGAGTCGACAATCGCAACGGCCGTTGTGAACAGACATGAACCAGTATCGCCTGAATCAGATCCGTTTCGTACCACACAAGTGAGACATGGTTAATTTCACTTGAAACTGTTGAAATCCCGCTCAGGATCTACAAAGCTACTTGCGTTTTTCCTAGTCCCTTTATCTAAGTTAAGCTTAGCTTTTAATACCTCAAATAGGATTGCCATAAGCAGTTGACAAACAGGAAATCAGTCTTCGCTTGTACTTGGCTACATACGAGATCACTCTTACTATTTCTATCTTTAGCTCGGTCCAGTATCGAAGAAACAATCAATTGCAATGACTTTTAAGCTATACGTTTTATGCTGTTAACACAAGGTACATCTATATCTGCGATAGTGCTTCCGAATAGATATATCGAGAGTTTAAAAATAGATTTACGCGCAAAATCTTGCCTCGTTTACTCGGTGACCCCGAGCAATAATTCGATTTTTTTTTTTTGGCATAAAAAAGGAAACTACTGTAGTCATATTCTTCTACTGTTCAGTATTAATAATGGCCAGCACAACTCTTAACTAAACTAACAAATCTCGCTCACATAAACAGAATCGTTATCTGGCACGGAAAACCAACAAAAGGTTAACCCAACAAAAACTCACGAACAAAAAACGATAAATCTATGTCTCACATTTGACACACGCAGAATTTACATAACAATGAGCTAACTAAGCAACTTGTAAAATCGGGAGGGAGTTTAAACTGAGGAGATATTGGTCCGGATATACTTTACAAAGAAATTAACCAAGAAACTCTAAATCCTCGAAATGTGAAAGAAGATAGTTTGGAAATAATTTCGCGCTGGACCTTCCCTAAGCCCTATTCGGTATGGCACGAGTCGGTAAACGCCCGAATTGCTAGCCTCTGCATGCAAATTTTCTGCTTGTAAGCTTATTGTGGGCACAAAAAATGTCTTATCAGTAATAAGCAATTTACTAGTCCTTAAAATTCATCATTTCGCTGCGGAGGGGTTGAAAATTACAAAGCGAAACGACTTGCGGTGGTCACTGGAGCACGCGAGTCTGTGTCCTAAAGAGTTTTCGTGATTGACAAATGTATTTGATCCACTTGGCGTCCCTAAACGGCTCTCCAAGAAGGATTACTTTAGACAAGACTTGTACGGCAAGCCAATTTCGGGTTAAATGTCTTAACTGCGAAGCTTTTATAAGCGGATTCGGAGCAGTTATTGAAGGAACTCGAAATACTCTTGAACTTTGAAAAGCGCGTTATCATATGAGAACGATGGTGAGACGAGAAAAACATATCTCGTTTCTATTTGTTGTAGCATGTTCCTTTGTGATTTTAAACATTTGTAAAAGCAAATAATCCGCCGCAATCTAAGGAGGATAAGTTCACTAAAATTACAATACGTAAGAACAGATAAACGAAGTAGCAATTATATGTTATGGTTACAGACGAGAGATGTTAATACCCAAGACGTACAGAACTCGCTCATAAGTGTTCCGCTTGAAAAGATTCACTTCATTGCGTGAGCTGTTTGTTTGCAAATGGTGTTAAAAAATAAAAAGACTATTGTGTATAATTTGATAAAATTTAAGAGAAGTTTGCCTATTTCCTTATCGCTTTCCTAGGAACGCAATCAGGAAACTTGGTAGCCGACCAAGAGATCACAGTAAGAAACAGATACGAAACAAAGTTTAATCAAAGAGGGTTTCTCGGTTGACGAACGTTCCCCTCAAGCAAGTCGCGACAACCCGGCTAGAAACAAAGACAGACGCGTGCTACTGCCCATCAAGAAGAATACAAGTTTCTAAAACTCAGTGACTCTTTTATCTTCTCAATTTGCTTAAATTTTAGGGGCGAGTGACCCGGAACACTCATTGGCATTGTTCTTCGACTACAACTGTGCTTATTTGACAAACGTGGGCACGTATGGTTTCTGGGCGTAGTATGAAGCCTCGATGAAGAAAGCGCGAAACGTCTTTGAGCGGAAGAGTTTTAGACGGGCGCGAGCCCTCAGGGAAAGCCTTTGGAAGCTGGGCTGTTCATTGCCGTTGTTCTTGCAGAAGTAACCGTGTGAAATAGCATTTTTGGCCTAATGGGAAAATTCTTTGAGGGTCATAGTGGCGACAGTGAGTCGGTTGTCGGTGTCTTTGATTTCTCAACTGTGATAGCCCCTTAACAATCAAGTTTGTGTTCGGAGCGTTTCTCAGTTCCTGTCCCAGACGTTTATTTACTTAGCACAGTGCTCCTCGAAACAACTTCTCTCCGACTTTGCTGCAAACGTAGCGGAAAGTGTAAATTCTCGCGGGAACTAGATAAATGCGCTCGTGGTTTGCAGCCGGAAATGCCATTCACCTCTCGATATAGCGAGCCACGCTCCCTCTTAATACCTACCTCTGTTGAAGCTCATGACAGGGAGGCTTGCTCCAACTTATCAATCACTCTATCTAAAATTGATAATTGCATAATTATCACATTTTGGATCTACGCTTGATACTGAACGATATGAATTTTTACCTACCAATGTTGAAACAATTCTCACGGCCTTGGAAGGAAACCGGCTCGAAATAAGCCCTGCGGATCTCGTCCACAATATTTTTTTTCGGTGCTTTCTTCGTCCACGAATCGTTTCTCACCTTTTAAGCCGACCACATGGTGGAAAATGTTCTGGTTTGCAGCCTAGAATTTATTGCCAAATAAGTGCACTAAATAATTCATTTTGTGTCGTCTGTTCTGATTTCCCACCCTTTTGGCGTAAAACTCAATAACTCGGTGATTTGATGGTAATAATTGTTTATTCAAAGGGAGCCTTGGATAAATATTTCTCGATATTTGCGCAAACCAAAGCTGATATGATTGTCAGAAGTGAGAACATTTCCCACCCCCTTTATGGGCAAAAGTTACGAAAGCAAAACTTCTTCAGTAGCGCCTTTGATAGGCTGTGAACTATTATGGTTCTCATTCAAGAATTTTGTTGAGCTATTAATTTTTTATCACTTCGGCTATCCAGCCTCATTTCGCTACTAATTGAATTCTCGTAAACGCATTTTACGATTTCTAGTAAGACGAATGAGTTGCTGTCCTATACCCGCTCGCGTTTGGTCAAATTCTTGTTGTGTGTGTACTTGTATAATGGCTTTGCGACACAAGTTATCCGCCTATCAATGGCAAAAGATAATGCAGCTAATAACAGCGACCTAAGTAACTTGTAGCAAACGGGTAACAGATAATTGCTCAATCGAAAACCGAAACAGTTTTGCGCCTATGTTTAGCACAGGCGGTCCAATATAGGCCAACGCGAAACCTCGCGCTCAATCACTCGATCGAACCGTGTAAGTGTCTTGTAATTAGGGGTCCGTGGTTTTTCCAATATTTACCTGGAGCATCTGCGGGAATAAGTGAGGGCAAAAAAGCTGTCTGTATAAAAATGGACGTAATTTCATAATGGCACAGCTTTTGTGCAGTGCGTGATAATGTATGCATAACTGATGACCAAGCCATCAAGCTCTCACACATTTCTAATGGTCTGATAATAGGCTTTTGGCGAATTTTGTATTGAGGCAGCTGTTCTTGGCCCTCGAAAGCCACAGTGCTCGTAGATAATAATTTCTTCACTGACTGATAATTTAGCAAGGAGCTAATGCGAACATAGAACGCGTAACCGCTGTGTCATGACATTCGAAATACGCTCGCAGTGTCTTACAAACTACATAAACTTTGCTGTTCGATTTTGAATTTGTAAAGTCGACCAATTCGAGGAACGGAACTAAGATATTGGATTATCGACAGCACTTAACGATAAGGCGGGTGGTTTTTATTAATATTCACTGCAAGTGATGTGTAGGTATTTACAGAAATCAGTTTGTTATTCCTTGCGCGAAGCTGCAGCCTTATCGAGATAAACCCATCAACCTCCTGGTGCGATAGTACAGATACAGCAATTTCATTGATCAGTACGATTAAACGGAGTCAAAATCTATCTTTCAGCACTACAGGGAGCTTGTTCTTTCAAATTAGTGTATACAGAAAACTGGCTGGAAGTTGTTACTACTGCTGCGGTTCACTGGAAAGCCAAGGACCTTGGTTCCTTCGCACTAAAGAACTCCGTATTGAGGTGAACTCGCAAAAAAACTTTCGCCACAAACCGCCGAGGTACAAGGTAATCCGATTAGCTTTCCTCAAGTAAAACAAAATCTACTCACCTCGTTGGCGATTTATTTGTTCAACGAGCTCCAGCGATCGCTGACTTTTTTTCTGCTACAGAAAGTACACTTTGAAAGCACGGGCTAGTGTTACATGCTATTTATACGACTTGAGCGCTTGGGCGCCAATTCGGCGCCTAGCGTACCGGTCTAATTCACTGCTTTGTCTAACGTGCACATGCTTTACTGTGCCGACTTCTAAGCACGCAAGATGTAGCTGAGATTTCTGCGAAATCCACCGATTTATTTCCTGCAATGCCTCCAGATCGACCGAGCAAAATGGTGTGAATTAGAGCGAATACCTCACAAGACGATGGACGGTCACTCAACTGTGACGGATTTAGCGAGTCACATCCGTGCGAACCATTGGCGCCGAATTCGCGTATTGAGAGTTGGATACGCGCTGGTTGATTGAATCCATTCGTTAGGCAAGGCAAGCCAAGTATTTGCGAGCGCAATGTAACCATATTTAGCTAACTTCTCGCAGAAGGAACGGAACAAAATCCACAACCAAAAAAAGCGCTAAATTTCACACTTGTATCTTTACGAAAGCGTTACATGTTCCACCAGCGGAAATCAAAATTGTTCACGCTGACATTACTCGAGGGTGGGTAAGTGAGCACGCAAGAAGGAGGAAACCAAAAATTTAGCGTCAAATAACCAAAAAACGAATGCCTATTAATTTTTGGTTCAGGAGGAGTTGACAGACTGCAGGTTCTGTGGATATTGATCCGGTGCAAATCACGCGTGATCTTGTTATATTTCTTTTTAAATCGATCTTTCCTTTGTCACTTAGGCATGCTCGAGATTCTCTCGCGCGTTACTCGAGAACGGAAAAAAAACCCATCATAAAATCATCTCTATGCCGAAATATCCTCGATGCGGTGAAAATTTTGATTGAAAAGCGCTGTTGAAATTTAATTACGAAACACAAGAACCCTGTTTTCTGTAATAATCGGGATATAAAGCCGCAAACAAGACAATTTTAACACGCGGAGTCGAAGATGGATGGAAAGACAAGAGAGTTTGTCAACTCGATAATTCCTCGAGACAGGTTGTGATTTATTTCGTCAGGTTTTCTGTAAGACCTCAAAAACCAAAGAAACGCAAATTTGAAGGTCGATCCAAGTGACGTTTTTCTGGCGAAGACGAACTGATGGCATGACTAATTAGAAAGACATTGTCAGTTTTTGAGCAAATTCTTGCATCCATCTGGCCACTTTGGAGCCACAAATCCTGTTTCCGTATACAAATTCGCCCACCTATGGCAGCTAAATCTAAAAAAATCCCTCCATAAAAGACTGGATAATAACAAATTAATGAGTCTGTGCTGAGTTTGTAAACATCGTATTTTGGCACAAAAAACTAACGCGGCCATGCCTCAAACATCTGCATGGCCGTACAACCGAACAAATCTTCGCGTTTGTACTTCAATTTCGCTGCCGGCGTTCTTCGTTTTCAACAAAAGCTGCGCTTGTAACGGGATCCCTCAATTTTGACATTGATATGTTGTATATTAGAAATTGTTTGAATTTCTGCCTTGTCCACCAAGACTTCTGACGCCAATGGGTTATTTAGTGAATTTGTATTTTGCCATCCTCGAAGGCGGGGTTTCATTGTAAACTAGAAAGTTCTGATTGCTGTCCTCCTCTGGGGCCGAGAACACGTCTCAATCGGTTTTATTCAAGCGGAAAAAACGGAGGCAATTGGCATTTTACCGCGCCAAATAATCCATTCATATTCCGCGCGTGCGTTCATTTAAGATTCTTTAAAAGGAAATTTCCTCAATTCTATTAACAGTGATTTCATCATTTGTAACTGATTACATTGATCTTTGCACATCATCAATGCAAAACCGCATGCTTTGAAGGACGAATTTCTTTCTTCTTGTGCGCAAACAGAAGGATTGCGAGCCACTTTCGCCCACATTTTGCGCTGAGTATAGAACAGAGTAAGCAAGCACAGTCATCTCAATATCTCGCTTTGGTTTGGCCAGTATAAAATACACGCAAACGGTCATTCGACAGTATGCATTTCAAATTCTAAAACGACTCGGCATGATCGTCCATTCGACGATAACTCTTAGCTTTCATAAATTATTAAATTTAGAAATCTGTTAAGGTTATCTTTGATTGAATGCTTTACCTTACTAGCTTCCTTCGTGTAGCTAAACGTTGTGTATTAAACAACCTTTGTCAATTGCTGTTGAAAAATGTTCCTTATTAATTTGCTACAGTTTTAACTGAAACGTCAGCGAGAGATTGAAGGAGGGGAACTCTTGAAGACGCATTTCCTTTTTCTGCTCTAGCCTTCCTAAATCGTCAACTTATATACTCGTTTCCTCCTACTGTCGAACGAAACTGTTTCAGTTGAACGAGCGGCAAAAAACTCCTCAATCTGGTGTCATTACACTAAAACAACATGCAAGATCTTAAAGAGTGCCTTTAGGTTTATCTTAGATTTTCAAGGTAGATATTTAAGCTTAAGTTTCATAACAGAAATCTAGAATCTCACCTCAGAAAGATTAGAAGCTTTCGTGAATGATTTGGTTATCTTTGATGTGAAGGCTCTGGCTTCAAAGGTATACAAAATTCAAGTGTTTGCATTTACGAGTTTAATAAGGTGAGAGGTGTCAAAAATAAAATTTTGATTTGCGGAAAAAGACCCGAAAGGTCACTTGAAAGCAAAACTGATCCCATAAACAAGGACTTCTTGCACTACTTGTCTTGGCAAAGAAAACGCTATGTAAAATGCTAAGTAGCACGAGGGAAATAAAAGACAAAAAAATATAACAGAACTTACCGTATTCAAGTTTGCGTCAATAAATTTGTGGCTATACAGCATCAAGTCGAAACTTCGTATTTTTCTTTTGTGATATTTCGATCTCAATGGCGCAGTTTTAAACCAGCAGAGATTCGATTAACTGGAGGAAATTGAAACATTCGGCGTATATTTATAAAACATATTAACCACATAATGTAATGGGACTGTTTTACTATGCATGGACGCTCGACCAATCTCGCGCGGACGTTAAGTGGCGCGAGCAATCCACCCACGTGACCAGCCTCCGAGGCGGCAGATGTGTTGCATCGGTCACTCGAGTTTGAAAAGATCAAAGTC
>Ga0126338_10000033_pt1 | contig 39115 bp, 25 predicted proteins | sample OrbCmetagenome_2_FD_92529 | JGI IMG/M metagenome (GOLD analysis project Ga0126338, IMG submission 92529) | Coral microbial communities from Petempiche,Puerto Morelos, Mexico - Orbicella C C metagenome | ecosystem: Host-associated > Invertebrates > Cnidaria > Coral | place: Petempiche,Puerto... | reverse complement strand
TTGCTTTGCTTTTTGTTGGTGTAAAATTATTTTGTGGGGTAAAAGAGGAGGGGGGGGGGGAGGGGCAGAGCGGGGGGAAAGGGGGGGGGGGGGGGGGGGGGGGGGGGGGTTGCCCTGCCAGCTTTTTTTCCTTCTACGATTTTTTTTTTACCCAAAATGAGGGGGGACCAGGCCCCCTGGGCCCCTCTCCTAAGTCTGCCACTGATTATTGGCTCTGAGGCAACAAATTATAAAAATAAATCACATACAAACGTACATGTATTAAAATTGGCTTATTGAGCTCTGTAATTCTGTAAATTTTACAAATAAAAATATGGTAAATTATCTAGTAGATGATTATAATCATGACAACACGATCAGTTAATTTATCAGTGGTTGTTCTGTTTGCGCCGCAGGCTTTTGATGCTCATGGTAAGGAGGAGAAGCTTGCTCCTGGAGTGTATAATCTAGTGAGAGATTTTTACACTTTGATGATAATTTATTGTCTTTTTTATACTACGATCATAGAAATGATATTTGGGAAAATGTTTATTATTCAAGTGGAACACAAGAATTCTCAGTTAGTGGTCTCTGTCACTGGGAAAGTTTTGGAGGCTGACTCGCACAAAAACAAAACAGGAATAAGGAATATGTTTAGGAAGTGAACAGAAATTATGCATCATAATAACGAAAGCTCACAAACATTTCAAAGCAGTTGGAAGAAGCCTGTGGCTGGTTTTCCATGAAGACGCTATTTTTGTTCCATGTGTTGAAAAGTCAGATTCAACTTTTTGAGTTCTTTCCCTTTAGTTAAAGCCTTTTCAAAAGCTGTGAGATGTACCTAGACCTACAAAAAATCCAGATCTACTTAATTTGGGCCTGGGTGACTAAGAAATCAAGTATGCTGGTCTGGCTGGCCAGCAGGCACTGACGTTAAGTTTTATCCCTGAAGATAGCCATGCAAGGTAATAATCAAACAGGTTCAATTATGCAATAATTATTATTGACAGATGTACTGGCATGCATGCTAAAGTGTATGTTTTTTAAGGGTGATCTAAAAGAAGTTGGCAAGAACAAGGGGTGGTGTCCATATTATTTGGCAAGATACACAGTAAGTACTATCTTAAAGATGAAAAATTGTCCAAACAAATGTTGGTATCTCATTTTTTGCACATTGTACATTTTTGCAAAAAATAAGTTCTTCTGTCAGTAACCTTAAGTACCCTAGCTCAGAAAAGCCATACAGAAAAGAGGGGTTAGGGACACGGGAGTGATGGTTCAGTAAGAACACAACCCAAGAAGGACTCAAACTTGGATCTGTTAGAAGAGATGGGTAGGGTGTAGGGGGTAGGGCGGTGGGGGAGAATTTTCTCAATTTTGGCTCCTGTTGAAAGCAGGATCAAGCTAAATTCAGAATTAACATCAACTTTCAATTCAGTTTAATTTATTAATGAAATAATAAGTTCTCCATCAGTAATTAATTATTTTCAGTTTTTTTGTCCAACATCTTGATTTTTGGACAATTATATCGAATTGTGACATACATGTACATGATGATAATTTATTAAAAGTAGACAGTTAAAAGCTCTCTCTCATTCTGACTTACTAATACATGATCTTCTGCCTCTGCTTTTAGATTTATCATGCCAACATAGTCGTGTACAGTTATCATTACCTCTTGGATCCTAAAATCGCTGACCTTGTGTCCAAAGAACTGGAGAAGACTTCAGTTGTTGTCTTTGATGAAGCACACAACATTGGTAGGGAATGTCACTTTTAAAGAGCAATCAACATTTTATAACTTAAATTGTTTCAGACCAGTCATCCTACAAGTGCACAAGTATGCATAATCCATATATTGACTATTAACAGATAACATCATTCATCTCTAAGTTTACATTATTCTTACTGTTAACTCATGACTGCTAACGAATAATTTGACGCAAAAAAGATCCACTTGAGGTATGCAGATTTTATACTGTGTCTAGTATGTTTGTTAGCCTCTCAACAGAGAATTTAGATGGTTTTCAAAAATTTACAGCTAGATAGAATGATTCTAATTTAAAGCATTAATTTATTTAGGTTTAACATTATAAAGGGCCAGTACAAGTTAGATTTACAGTATCAGCCCTCGAGCCATGAACACTTGACATTTTCTTGAACATTTTTTTGGTGACTATAGACTGAAGGCACTTCATACATGTGTTATGTATTAGAAGAGAATTTTTACAGTGTAAAAATGCCAATACTTTTGTTTAGAACACAAAGAGCCCTCAGTCTATAGTCTACCAAAAAGTGTACAAAAAAATGTCAAGTGTTCATGGTTTGAGTTTCGTTACTGTAATAATTATTGTTTCTAGTGCATTGCATCCATGGCTATACACTTTATGTACTTAGAGAGTGTATTTGCCGCTGCTCTTGTGTGGATGTTGACAAAACATTAAATGATATTCACTGAACATGCATGACAATAAATTACAGCTATGTACAAACTGAGACATGAACAAGACATGTTTAAGGTCATTCCCCAGTATTGCATTGCGCATCCCTACTGCGCATAATTTCACGCGTGATTAGCACACGCTCATTAAAAAATGGCGGCTTTTTCTTAACAGCTGGACCTTGCCATAGAGGTAAATCATCATTTTCTTGCAAATGAGTATGGTGACCTATCATTTTCTCCTGTTATTTTGAATTGAGTAATAAATTTCTCTGTGTAAAATAAATATGGACCAATTCTCAGTGTAGAACAAGAAGCAATTGTCGGAAATGTGAATTTAGCAAGCAATCGTGACTGCAATCATGGTGTTATTATAAGGATTTATATGGGTATAAACAAGATGCTTTTGCTCCTAAACGAACATGGGGACCCCTCATTTTTATTTCAAAATTTAAGTTCCTATAATATAAACAATCGATAGGCAAAGTTTCACAAAAATCTCATTGCAGGTTCTATTTCAGCGGAATGACCTTAAGAGGTCATTGTGACTAACCATTTTTTAAAAGCTAAGCAAGTCAAGAATATAATAATTATGAACTACTTATACTAAATTATATCATTTTTTTATTGATACCTTATTTTGTAGATAATGTGTGTATTGAATCTCTGAGTGTGAAAATATCAAGACGAACTTTAGACAGAAGTCATACCAATGTTGAGTCATTGGCTAGAACTGTGAAGAAGTGAGTTGAACAGTTTGTTGCCTGTATAACAAATTCTTTGTGTTAGGTTGAATTTCAAGACTATAATGATCAATATTAGAATCTTAGAGATACAGGTACCATTTGTTTGATGAATTAGCCCCATTGTTTTCTCTCATCAACCAATATACAATATATCTTGACATCATTTAGTAAATTACTTAGTTTTTTTAAACTATTTTTTTATTCTATTGTTTCAAGTCTCAAACTTAGAGATGCTGATAAACTAAGGCAGGAATACAACAGACTAGTTCAAGGTATGATTATGTCCTTTTTGATTATATTTATCTCTGATGTTAGCTGTCCGTCTTAATTTCGGTCTTCCCTAAATTCATAATTTGATGTTTCGCTGCTGTGAAATTGACTTTAGGTTTACGAGATGCAAGTGTTGCAAGAGAAACTGACGTGGTATTAGCTAATCCAGGTACAACAAAATTTAGTATTTTGACGTTTATTTAGCTTTTCTGAATGCTTTGAAATTTCAGGATAACTTTTGTCAATCAATAATATAATGAAAAATATCTTAAAACTTGCTGTGTACTCTTCAAAAATGCCTTCATCTTTTGACAGATTAGTTTGAGTCAGTAAGTAAAGACATATTGGCAGACATGTCAGTATCACTTTTGTGGATCTACGCAGAACAGATCCATAAAAATAAATATAGGTCTAGACAGAGTGTATCTTTGTTTAGGATCTGATGCTCACATTGACATATCCCTTTGTGAATTATTTGTATGGTACAGTAACTATAATTTAATTACAAAAGCTAATCTTTAATTGATCATGTATAAAATGTATCCGAAACAAATTATGGTTAATTTTCGTAACACAACTCCACATTTGTTTTGTTAAATCTTCTTCTTATCACTGAATGGTAATGGTTTTTATTAAAGCCCATAACTTGCAGCCAACTTGATTGAGGTATTAATATTTTATTTTGTTTTGTAGTATTACCTGATGAAATCTTGGAAGGTATCTGTGGCCCTTGATTATTTAACTTTGAGTCAATCTAATTTGTATGTCAGTCATTTTTCACTGTGTCTTTTATTCAAGAAAATTGTTGATTTTAATCATTAATAATAATTAATGTTCTTATTGTCTTTAGTGGTTAGTATTAATCGTTTTCTTAAGTTAATACTGAACGTAATGTTAAAATAAAAATTATACTACAATATTTTTCTTTTCAGAGGCAGTGCCTGGAAATATTAGACAAGCTGAACATTTTGTGAATTTCATGAGACGATTCATTGAGTACTTAAAGGTTGTATCTACATGATGTTTCACTTTTTACTAAATATTGTAAGTCTATTAAATAATAATGATGTTTACTAACCAAAAGTCAAGCTCCAACTCACTTTAATAAATGGTACAGTCATGTACATGACTGCATTAAACACAGAGATATCATTCATCATTCCCTTTAATTTTCATTGTAGCTAGCATAGGTTTGTCTTGTTGTGGAAACTAAGTTAGATTTTAGAAACAAGAAATCAAAATAATTTATATGAAAAAGTACAGGTTAAAAGATTTTTATTTAACATTTGTACATATTTTCAACTTTTTTTACTCACACTAAGTGAGTGAGTTTGACCCTCTCTCCTCCACAGAAGTTTGAAACATTTGTTGTAAAATTTGCTGTGGGAGGTGAGCGCAGGCACAAAGTTGAATGGATCAATCGCCTTCTCCTTTCACCCTTCATGTAACCCTCTGCCTGCACTCATATCGTGCAGCGGATTCTCCCCACCTGAAAAAAAAACCTTTGAGCTTCTGCAGAGGAGAGAGAGTTTGACCTGCATACATTTTCTCTGCAGACCAGGCTGAGAGTACAGCATGTGGTACAGGAAAGCCCTCCATCTTTTCTACAGCATGTTTATCAGCAAGTCTGTATTGAAAGGAAACCACTTAGGTATGTTACAAATTTTTAATCACTAGACCAGGGGCTTTTTTGGTTTTGTCACTTCTGCTCTCTAAATCTCTCCGTAACTCCAAGAGTAATTAACTAAAGGTTACAATAAAATAATCTATGAAACTTTAAAGAGTAATCAAAAGTAAAACAAATAAAGTGAGATAGATATTTAAACAGGAAAGTAAAACAGGAAAGTGTAAATGTTGGTGGGAAATCATTTCTGTCAAAATATGGTTGTCTTGGCATCATCAAGTTCCAGATACAGTGAGATTTCATACTAAGTCGTACCCAGATAAATATTGCACCCTGCAACACCGCGTGGTTTTAATTATTAGCTAGTTTTGCTCTTTCCTTCATAAGTTAATAGTTCTCCTCATTTCCTTTTGGTTTATCCTTTTCGCAGTAAAACAGTTACATAAATCTATATATTTACTAGTAGTGAACACTGTCAGTGAACAAAGTTTAAAGGGATGCCCTATACCTGAAGTCAATATTTCAAAAAATTATAGCTTTTAACCCAAATAAGAGATATTGAACAGATACAAGTGGTCAATCTTTGAAATTCTACACATGCACCTTTATCATTGATGTTAAAGATTCTGTGCTGAGAGGCTGAGCTCTCTGCTGTACACTTTGGAACTTCCTGATGTTCAAGACTATGGCCCCCTGACATTGATTGCCAATTTTGCAACTCTTGTGAGCACCTACAGCAAAGGTACAATGCACATTTTGCATTTTACTGGTTGAATTTTCATTTCATGTTCTAAAACTCCAATAGACCTTTCCATAAAAATACCTTAATATTTTTAAAACTGCAGTTTAAGTCTCTGATTTAGGATGCAAGCATTTACCACATCCTTTGTTCTAAGTACAAGCTGCACATGCAATGCAACAAATTTCAAAGCTAAAATGTGTCTAATTAGACAGCAAATATAGGAAAAAGTGCCAATATACATTGGTTTTTCCTTTGCTTGTAATCTGTAACATAGTTTCCATTTGCCTCAGAAGTAAGATTGCTAGGTTTCTTTAGTTCTAGAAAATTGCATCATTCAAGCAGAGGTTGGCTTCATGTACTCTCAATTGCATCGTGCCACTAGAATAATATTAAGACTGAATAATTTCTTTATCCATGTGAGACTAAGCCTGTTCATGAATGATATTTTTAGAAAAGGCCCATGTAAGCTTCCTTTAGTTTGGTAATCATTTTTATCTTCCTACAGGTTTCACCCTTATTATTGAGCCATTTGATGATAGAACACCAACCATACCAAATCCCATCCTTTACTTCAGGTAAGGTTTTATGCCAATGCTTAGATTTACCAAATGAATGCCATTATTTTGATTTTCTTGTCACCACCAATACATGTATGTAGAATGAGCAACTTTTTGGTTTGCCTTGGGCTAAAGGTGCACAGCCTTCTGCATGTGTTGCAGCTTCTGCATGCATTGCATGCCTACAATGCTGTGTGATAATTGTTACAAAGTAACTGTCAAAGAAGTAAATGTATTAATGTTATGTTATGCATACAGTTTGATCTATCGTGCTATGATGTTGTTTAAGATGTTACATTGTGTTTTCTTTCTTTCAATCTCAGTTGTATGGATGCTTCCATCGCTATAAAACCTGTTTTTGACAGATTCCAGTCAGTTGTCATCACGTCAGGGGTATGTCATTAAGTGACAGTAAATACTTAAATCACTTTGAATTTGAACCACAATGTGCCTATACTACTTTTTTAGGGATCAACATGTTATAATCCTTTTTCACATTTGAATACTGTGTCAGAATATCCAAATCTTTTGCCTGATTTGCATTTGGTCTTTTATGTCCCCAGACATTGTCGCCAATAGACATGTATCCTAAGATTCTTGATTTTAGACCAGTTACTATGGCAACATTCACAATGACGCTCGCCAGAATTTGCTTGTGTCCTATGGTAAGTGAATCAAAGATCAACAAAATCATAAGTAAGGGTAATTATAGTACCGCCAATTCTTACATGATGACAAATAGGCCTGTAGAGAAGCATTCACAATCTACAATCATCAACAAAAGTCTTGGGACAAATTTGCACTTTTTGCGCTTTTGCATACACGCCAGGCGCGAATACACCTTCACCTGCCTAACCTTGCCCCCCACGCCCATACAATGTTGAAACTAGTACATGCAATTTCAACTGATTTTCAACATTGTGTTGGGTGGGGAGGGGGGACAGCAACCCATTTATAAAGGATATAGCATCGTTTTCTTCAAACTTCAGTTCTAAAACACAGATAATCCATTATGTTACATAAGTGTCCCAAGGACTTTTGTCCACGATTGTAGATTGTTGTTATGGGTGTAATAAAGGTTGATTTCCTTTCTTATACCTGTACTGCGAGTAGCTGATCTACATAATTTGTACATGGAATTATTTTGCAGATTGTTGGCAGAGGAAATGATCAAGTGGCCATTACAACAAAGTTTGAAACTAGAGATGATACTTGTAGGTTATTCAAATGTTCCCTTTTTTAAGTTACTGGGGTCGACTTAGAGATCAGATTACAGGATTTGTCTTGAAGTTAACAGGTTGGGAGATGATGCAGGCTATTTCAAGAGGGTAAAACTTGTATGTCGATACAGGATTTGTAGACTTAAAAAGTATCAAATGCTTGTGAACATGTCTAGTGTGGTGTCCTCTTGTCAAACACCAAGCGCGAGAATATTTAGTGAACAAAAAGCCAATGTCATGATTGATTTTCTCCTTCACTGCACTAATTTGAAGGTCATGTTATTTTGAATGTCATTCATAGCTGTCATGCGTAACTACGGTAACCTATTGGTGGAAATGTCAGCAGTGGTGCCTGATGGGATAGTTTGTTTCTTTGTCAGTTATCAGTACATGGTAAGTTGATTTGCCATTAAAAACTCATCGTCACTGGTTTTTACTGCTTGAATGGGTCATTTGCAAAGGACCAGTTAAACAAACTGAAAGAGGGGGGAAGAGTAGAGGTGGGGGAAGATGCACCCTCCCCCTTCTCTTGTTCTTTAGCCTCGCCCTCTGTCAAACATGCGCATGCCATGTGCATGCGATTTCCATTAGACCAAAAGTTTGGAACTTTGGAAATGGAGGCAAATGCAAACGTTTCTACTCAAAATTCCTGAAATTCCAGGAGCAAAGTCAAATGGGACAGAAAATCCCAGTATGAGATTTATGAAAATCTGGATGTACCTCAAAAGGTTGTCCTCTTTATAGAAATTCCAGAAAATGCTGTCCTTTAAACCATTGGAAATACCCTGGGATTCAAAGCAGAAATTTTGGTCAAATGGAAAGCACTGTCCCATAGTCCTTGGCTTTCAGGTGAAATGGTGTCCCTCACAATTAACCGGTATTAATATTTTTTTTTTTTTTTTTTTTTTCAGGAGGCAGTTGTGTCCATCTGGCATGACCAGGTAAACAAAATTTAACCTGCTCTTTGTTTTCAAGAACGTTATAATAAGCTCAACATTCAGTGTTAAGACCCTAAAATTTTAACATCTTCCCTTTGATTTTTCAGGGCATTATCAGCAACATTCAGAGAAATAAACTGCTCTTCATTGAAACACAAGATGCAGCAGAAACCAGTTTAGCTCTTCATAATTACCAAAGGGTAAGTTTCAAAATGTTTATCATGTGCTTTCTTCCTTTCCCGGTTAGTTGACTGTAGCCAGTGTAGGTCTCCAATACAACAACAGGAAAGTTGAAAAAAGCCTATCAACAGGAATATTTTCTTTTTTGTTACAGGCCTGTGAAAATGGGAGAGGAGCCATATTGCTCTCAGTAGCCAGAGGAAAAGTTTCAGAGGGAATCGACTTTGGTAATAGCATTGTTAATTAATTAGCATATTTATTTTTGCATCAGTATGATCGTCTGTCCGTCTGTCCATCTATCTGTCAGTCAGTCCCTCAGTCCATCCATCTATCTGCAGGGGCATAGCCAGGGGGGTCCTGGGGTGCCCGTGATCCCCCTTTTGAAAGCCTTTTTTAAGCGAACAACCTACAACGGGTGCCGAAAACGACATGACAATCCGGTGAGTACCCTAACTTTGACACAGTGTGACCCCCACCCCTCTTGAAAAATCCTGGCTACGCCCCTGATCTGTCTGTCTGATCTTCTGTCCACTAGGCTTCCATTTAATCTAAGAAATAGTTTGATTTAATTTGTTTTTTAACTATGATGATAAGATGTACCTAATCACGGTTTTTTTTTCTGCACAGATCATCATTACGGCAGAGCAGTTATTATGTTTGGTATTCCTTATGTTTATACACAAAGTAGGATTTTAAAGGTGAATATAAATAATTTTTAACTTGCCACATTTTCATTTTTTCTTTTCTCCGTCGGTTTGTCAAAAGTTTGGTCATTACTTTTTTCCCTTAAAGAGATCGATATCTTGACACAATCTTTAATTCACCCATAAAAGATTACTCTGAGATAATCTTTGTTACTTTAACTCATTTGATGCTCGTTGCTTATTGAATAATTGGCCCGTTGTCATGATTTCTAGGCCAGGCTTGAGTATCTCAGAGATCAGTTTAACATCAGAGAAAATGATTTCCTTACCTTTGACGCCATGAGGCACGCTGCTCAGGTGAAAATGTGAAAAGAATTATTTGTACTACCATTGAAAGTAGTTACATTGTTTGTAATTATTGTTTAAGTATTAGAACGACCAATTGTGTAATCTCTCCTTACATTTAGAGTGGTTTTCAATCAAGTGTCGCAGACTATACCATGAAGGAAAAAACAGTACATCAACACACACATGCAAACTAGTTTACTTCATATTAAGGCAAAACTACTGGATTCTGATTCGTCGGGAGTGGATTTTTGCAGTTGAGGGCAAAATGCTCTGAAATTTAGATCTCACTGACGGCAGAATTTTTACATCGATTTTAATGTTTATTTTAATAAACGGTTTTATCTATTTTAACCTCGTTTATTTTTTCAGTGTGTTGGTCGAGCCATCAGAGGAAAAACTGATTATGGAATCATGGTGTTTGCTGACAAGGTACTTACACTGACTGTGATAGTGAATCTTGCATGATGAGCCTTTGAAATAAAACGGATGTGAGTGACATGATGATTACTCCATATATATATATATTTTTTTTTGCAGAGGTTTTTCAAAGTAGACAAGAGAGGTAAACTGCCAAAATGGATCCAGGTAAGCCAGGAGAAAAACATTCAGCTGTAGCAATCATTTTTGTGTCGATTTACGTACTAGTTCAGCCTTCAAATTTTCCGGACTATCACTGGTTTGCATAAATTTTGATTTTCCCGAGGAGAGATTGATCAGATCATTCTATATAAACAAATTATCATAAATGTTCAAAGCTTGGTTAATTAAGACATTATTTTGTGGCTTGCCTTTTCAGGAGTACCTGAAAGAAGGAGTATGCAACCTTTCCATCGACGAGGCAGTGCAGGTTAGATTCTAATTTCAGTCGGGATTAAAGGAAGGTTGGGTATTTCAAAAGTGCTTGTTTCAACTTGGTAGGGGCAACCTGATCAGGGGGGTAGGTTAACAAAGTCAGGGAATTCAGAGCTGAAGGCCTGGTTAACTTACCCTGCAGGCAACTTAGTCAGAGGGGGTCGGGCAACCTGATCAGGGGTAGGCAAGTTAGGTCAGGCTGTGAGGCAGCCTGGTTGGCGGGTTGACCGACCTTGTAACGGGTCAGTTAGAAGAAACGCCACTCTGGGTACTAAGAATTTTTTTGCGGCCTGCTTGACTGTCATGTGAAACTGTGTGTGAATCTTGTCTCATTTACATACGACCAATATTGTGTGTACTTGTGTGTGACAAGTGTGCAAAACTCCGCAGTTACCAGGTCACCCTAACATCATCTGTCACGGAGTGAAAGCTATAGAAAATAGCGTTATTATTCAGTGTGACTTTGACTGCACGACTGGCGAAAGTTTATACCCGCTTGTGAGCACTAAGCTAAAGGCGAATATTTCATTTGTGCTTGTTTTCCTTAGATCAGCAAGAGATTCCTTAGACAGATGGCTCAACCGTTTGACAAGGTAACTTCACTCTCTGCCAAACCCAAATCAACACTCGTTTGATACATTTCATTGCTGAGCATTCGGTGGCATCCCGATTTGTTGAGCCTATCATTAACTAAACCCAAAAGTCGTTGTTATCCCCTATAACTCCCTATTTCTCGTACCAATTTTCGTTTCTCTTGGAGGTTCGAGAACTTGGCGTTTCCTGTATTTCATGTTTCTCCCTCTTTTGTCTCATAAACCGTGAGAAGTTTTCAATTTTTCTCGCAATTACAATTTGCAAATCTTAATTCCACCACAGTCCGATTTGTTTGGATCACTTTGTCTTTAACTTAGTCAACGTTCGTCGACTGTTGTTTTAGAGTAGAGCCACTGAGGTTTCAAGCTTTGTGTCAGTTTATGCCTGATAAAAAGAGGAGACTGAATGTTTAATAAATGCCATTACCTGCAAGACAGTTTTACTGTTAGTGATCTTTCCATTTTCACCTCATTTGTCCACAGCACAAGCTGAACGTTTGAGTTTCTCCCTTGTAGGAGGATCAGCTTGGCTTATCACTTCTAACTGTTGAACAAGTGGAGTCTGAAGAGTTTCAGAAACGAATTCTACAGTCAGCTGTTGCCTAATTCTGTAAGAGAGGATACTTACCTTCAACTTGAGGAAACTTCCGTTACAAGCGACCTTCATTTCTGACGTTGATGGACCTCAAAACGCACACTGTATCTTCACGAATACAATGATATATAGCAAATGCAATAGAAGAAGCGTAAATGGTTCAAAGTAGAGAAGCCTTCACGTACTACATTGAGCTAGGACTTGATTATAGTGAGGATGAAGGCCAGCTAACAACACGCTCCTATCCCCTTCTGCAATACGAAATGATGAATGCAAAAAAATAAAAGTATAATGGACGAAAAGCAGCAGCCAAAATAGTCAAGGCAGAGTGAAATTTGTAGTTCGTCCCTGAGGGACATGTGAAATGCTTCCATGTCACCGTGAATGAAGCTTAAAAGTTCTGACCGTTTTCTGTGTTGTTAAATCGCGCAGACAACCTATCAAATATAGGCCTGTCCTAAGTTGGAAAAAAACATCCGACTTATAGATCAAGAATAACTTTGTTAAAGTTTACATTGTCACACGTATGTTTGTTATGGTTATTTACTTAGCCTTGTGTTCAAAAAATTGGTACCCAAGCAGTATTGACAATTTAAGAAAAGTTCCCTGAAGGAGACATGTGTCAGTTATTGTGCGGTTTGCACGCTGAACGTTTTACATGTGTACCGTACAAGCTTACCTTGACTAACCCGTTGCATTTATTCAGTTTTGTAGCCTATCATGATATAAATAAAGTTGTTTGTTCTTTCTTTCAGTAAACTGATGAAAGTCAATTAAAGAACTAAGATTTGCTGGTGTAATATATTTCCTCGACTACCTGTTCCTTTGTTTTCATCGCCTCGAAAACGCCTCCTTCATGCATTTCACTCATTCATTTATTCCTGGGAGCTCACAAGTCAGCACCAGAGGAATGGTCTTGTCTTTTGTACGCTAGGATTTGCGAACTGCTCAAACCAGAATTCCGTTATCTTGGGTTTGCTTTCCGATAACCTTGGCATCACCTTCATTGCTATCTCCTGATTTCAGGAAAGATAAAACAGGTTGAGTTGTTCAATAGGTTCTAGGCCTGCGAGCAGAGTAAAAATGCAAACGGCGAGGCGCTCTTCACCAGACTCCTCTCCTCTTACGGACACTCTCGCGTGTGACTCAAAGGTTAGCCTAACCGCCGGCTAAATAGGTTCTTACACCGCTGCTGTCTCTGCCTTCTGTGAAAAAAAACCATTATCAGAACCATTATTTGGACCTTCTGTATCTTTTTTTTGCGAATGTGTTCTTCCTGTACGCAGTTCGCAATTACAAGAGTCCATCGTACTTTGTACTTAAGTTCCAGCGACCAAGTTATGTTGAAATAATCTTCCCTTTTTTGTACGCCCCGGTTTATTATTCAAAGAAATACGGAAATACATCACTTATCTCGGTGAGATAAAAAGTTCATCGCGGAATGCTATGTTTGTGTTCGCAGTGTAACTAGACTTTGTGGTAAATTATAGGGAAATAGTAATCAATCCGAAAGAACTGTTCGCGCACGAAGAGAGCTTGAGGGAACGCGCGAAAGAAAAAAAAATACGGTTCTTTTTGCGCGTTCAACGACGTGAGAAAAATTGCCGGACTCTACTGCCTCACATTCTCCGTCACGCAGCCCGGCCCGTCACGCGTGAATCTGCCAAGAGCGTGGCGTGTTCGTGGTGTGTGGGAGAGATGTAAGAATATGATTGGCCACTGGTGGTCAAGAGCGTCCGACCTTTGAGGTTGGCAAAACGACCGCGTCCGTCAACTTGCAAGAAGTCATTATTCGAATTTATTAATACAGTTGAACCAGAATGTCTGACAAAGGCGACAATCAAGCGGTACTATCTGAAATAACGGTAAGAATTATTGCTTCAGGAAAACAAGAAAAGCTTTTCCAGTTGTACTTTGCTTTATAAATAAGATAATGCGATCATCGTCAGCTTGGAACTGTTTACATGTTTGGAAGGACTTCGCTCTTCGAGCTCAGGTTTGGTGCGTAATCAAGTTCATTTTGTTCCATGACTTTGATATCAACTGCTTTGTTGTCATTTTATTAGGAGAAAACATATAAAAGACGTGGACGTGGAAAGAAAAGAACGCCAACGAAAGTTATCAGAAAGGTAAAAAGGCATAAGCTTACATTTGAACTTGTTTACAACAATGGCTGCGACCAGGTCGCGGTAAAAAGCCTGGACCTGGACGCGCTTCAAACTTTCGCGGTTCCTTGACTCGGTTTTTTTTTTCATACAAAGTAGTTTTCAAAGCTGTTCTTCAAATGAACGACAGATAAACTGATCCTAGACACAGCAGTGGAAGAAAACCTGCGGAAAAATTTCCTTGGCGAACGCTTCACTTGTTTTTAAAATGGCGCGCACATTGTTTTTCTTCTCGCCTAACAAATCTTTGCTCAGCGAACATCCTCTTACCGCTTTCAGTGTTCTTATCAAGCAAGGAAGCGTTTGTTTTTGTATGCGTTGCTGTATGACTAGCGAATAAACCATTTGTAAAAAATAGTTAATATATTGGGCATCCTCCCTTCTTTCTCCCAACCTGTCGACATTTGCATCTGTGTAAATATAGAAAGAAATTATAGCAAAAAATAAATTGAAAACACTTTGCAGGGCTGCCAAAGTTGTCTCAGTTATTTGGGAGCTTACATTATCACAATTCTATTGTTATCCAACTTACAGTTTCATAGAGTACAAATACAGTGGAACACATTTTTAAAATAACAGAGTTTTAAAAATCTAGTTTTGCAAACTAGCTGAAATTGATTTGTATTTTCATGCATCCTATGGGCATGCCAAAAATGCTGCAAGATGTTTTAAAAAAGATATACAGTGGTTAACTTGTTGACTTACGGCACAGTTCTTCTCGAGTTCAGTTTAGTAGCACCCCCAGGGACTGAACCAAAGGAGAATGAAAGAGCCCAGAACTCAAACTTTTAGCCTTTATCTATAATGGTCTAAAACTCTTGAATGCTCTTATACTGACTTAAGCATCTCTTGGCAAGTGATGCCCTATCTAATCAAATGTGAAGCTGCACAAAATTCATGGGAGTTTCTGTTTGCACGTTGAGTGATTTTTCACAGTTCACTGTACTTTCGTCCTCCATTTCCTAAACTTGAATGAGAGTCGATAAAAGGACTGTCATTCTCATTGAGCCTGCATAACTTTGTAGTTTGTACAAGTATAGTTTAACTTTTTTTCTCTATCTCTCCTCAAGTCTAAAAAGCGAAAACAGAATGGGACAATAGAAGATTTGTTGGTAAGTTTGATTTTCTTCTATCAGTTGATTTTTTTCAACATAATTTTTTTTACCAGTTATTTAGAGAAACCAAACTGAGTTATCATGCAAAATGGCTAAATTTACCTCTTACCCTCAGCTCCCCCTTCCCTTGCCCGGGCCAACAAGAAGAAAGTAGGTCTGCAATGTGTACATATAGGATGATATTGTTGCATAATTCAGAATAGATTTTTAATATATTACTGTAAACTGTAAAGAAGTGATTAAGTCATATGACTAGTAGTAATCACAAAGAAAGTCACGGGCCTATAATTTTTTACAAAATTGACCATTATAATATTGGCTGTTATATCAACTTCAATCAAATTAGTCAGCTCAACATATTTTTTCTTATGCTTTACTTACTACAGTTTGTTGTGCAGAATGTGAGAGGTTTTTAATAGTATAGCTACAATTTGGTTCAACCTTGCAGAAATTAGAAGACAATTAAAAAATTCTAAATTACTTGGAACCGGTTCAGGGTCTCCCTGTTGCATGTGGGGGATCATTCCAGAGATCAAGGAACGACTTCACTGTTATATAATGAAATTTAGGTATTCTTAAGCCTTAAGGTGAGCCTAGTTGCTTGCAGACTAATTTTAGGTTTTCAGATCAATCATTTAGGGCAGTACAATTCTTGTCTCTCCTAACAAATATCAACAAAAACATTTAGTAAAACAGTCATACGCCACAAAATGTTTTGGCTTTGACTAAAAATAACAGAGGCAAATCCTTCGCTATAAACCCATCTCTTGTGTTAAACCTGTAAATGTGTTTTGTATCTGATTGTGGCTGACTATTTGCTGAGCATTTGGAGGCTACAATTGAGAATGAAATATCAACATGCAAACAAACCCTGAAGTATCTGTTGAGCAGCTAAACAACTACAAGGTCTTAGTCTGTTGTCTCTCAATCTCTCAGCTTGATGTAAATACCTTTTTTTTAAGCTCCTATAATGTTGTACATTACTTAATTTAAATCATGGAACACCTGGAAACTAGCGAACAGCTAAGTGTGTACTTGTCCACGTTAAATAAAGTATGTCTATGTCTATGTCTTAGGAATGCAACTTAGCTGGAGTAGGAACATCCAGGAGCAGCAGTCACAATTACAATTGGCCAATTTTCTCTTGAAAAAGGAGAGGCTGAGGCTTTTAATAACAGTGGGAGCCAGTCCCCTCTCTAAATTATGTGCCATGACACCTAAGAAAATGATTACATTGTACCTTGTTACTGTCAACAGGTAAGTGGTGAACCCCCTGTTCCTCCACAAGGAGTGCTTCATCCTACACACTCGCTGCCACAGCCTCCATGTACAGTGCCTCAACCACTACAAACAGTGCCACAGCCTTCACATGTAGTGCCACAGCCTCTGCATGCAGTACAGCTGCTTCCAAATATGATGACTCAGACTCCACGTACTGTACCACCAACAGTTCCTCACCCTCCACATTCAATACCTCAGCCTGCACATACAGTACCTCACCCTCCACATACATTTCCTCAGCCAGCACATGCAGTACCTCAGCCTACACAAACAGCACCTTCCCTTTCACATCATGGTTCTATTGAGGGTTCTTCACATCCATCAAGTGTCCAATTCACAGTGCCTCCCAATTTCTTTCCTTCACCAATGTTAAACAGCACACTGCAAACTCCTCTGCAGCATGGTGTTCAGCCTTCTTTGACAGCCTCCCACTCTTCCACCATGAGCTTACTTAGTGCTCTTCAAGATGACAAACTGGGACTGATACTACCCATGTTAGTGAGGATGGAGCACAAGATTGATCAGCTTATGGCAATGATGGGATCTAAATCAAATACTGGAATGACTGGGCTCGAAATTGGAAACCAATCAAATGCCACAACAGCAGGAAGCCAGTCTAATGCCACAACAGTGAGATGTCAATCAGCTGCCACAACAGTTGGAAACCAGTCAAATGCAACAGCAATTGGAAACCAGTCATATTCCACGGCGGCAGCCAATCACATCCATCAGAATGCTGACATTATAGGAAACCAGTTAAATTCCTCTACGAGGGGAACCCAGAGAAATGCAACCATGAATAACCAGACAAACACAAATGTTGTAAGTACTAATCAGTCAAATGTTACCTCAACAGCAACCCCGTCAAATAACAACGCGCTTGCACCTCAGTCTAACACTGCGGCGATAGCAGTCCAGTCGAGTGCCTCAACGATGGAAAGCCAATCAAATACCAGCTCGAATGACACCACGTTGAAAAACCAGGGAGATGGAGACACCGCGATTGGAAGCCAACTTAAAGCCCTTACATCACTGTCATCATTTGTTCTCTCAAATTCACTCCCTGGAATGACGGCCAGTCAACGCATTCGGCTTGAAATGGCCAAGATAACTGAACAAACCTTGCCAGATGATCTAAACTTGCCAATATCGCGCGACGAGCTCATTGCCTTGCAAGCCAAGTCCACTTCTACGATGAATTTTGCCGTGCGACTGTTGCGCGAATTGTTCACGCGAGAGGAGCTAATTGGAAGAAACATTTCTGGAGTCCGAGGTAAAGACAGAGTAGATCCTGCCAGGATTGCAATAATCAAAGAAATCGTGTTCAAGATTTATCGAACATCGCCATCAGACAAAGAACTGCTGTGGAGGTATTGCCACAAAGCGATGGATTCGTTTTTGCGTAAGATGCAACGCCCAATTGTGATTCAAGACCAGGAATCTACGTCGTGATTTCTTGCCTTTTTTCGGTGTACAAAATAATCAAAGGGAACCGAGCGTCAAAACAAATGGGTTTATAAGAGAGAAAAACACTAAAAGAGTGACGATAAAGTGATTATAAAAAGGAATACATCACTTGCAAAAATATTTCGAACGATTTTAATTTCGGACATAAAAAGTGTCCAAAAATAAAACCGTCCGAAATTTTTAAGCGTCCGAAATATTTTCAGTACAGTATAAAACTTTGAAGTACCTCCAACGCTCTTAGTTTCCTTTATGCCGGGATTTCTGCTCTAGTTGAGACACTGCTTGACATACGTAACGGGTTGGTAGAATTTGTGATATTTTCTCGTCGGTGTATTCGTAAAACTTGAGACTGCGGGAAAACTATCATTTTCACACCTAATGTTTCAGCCACTTTATAAGCTATGTTTCAGAAAAATGTCCGAAATTGTTGTCCGAAATTTGTACCAAATGAGATAAAAAGTGTCCGAAAATTAAACGGCCGAAATGTTTCGCAAGTAATGTAACAAGACTGGTTAAGATTAATTTAAAAGCAGATTTAGACGATTGCTAACGCCAACTTGACTGTGAAATTGTTTGGTCTACGTATTGGAAGATCTTTCTGTAATACCCTCTCTATAGCTCTTTTATTATAACCTGAAGTGTATAATTTGCTTCTGTTATAACTCGTTATATTTCCATTTACAGCGTGTAAAACAACATTTATGTTACTTTTGAGTTGATAAACACAGGTGTGGACATTTTTGTTCTTTAAGTTATTGTTGTTCTAAAATTACTGTTGTCAGTTGTTGTCATGAAAAAGGGAAACCATAGTTACGGTTTGGATGAAAAAAAAAAATCAAAATTTCAAGTGCGCGTTTCTTTGGGGTGATCTGGATCAGGATCAGTGATCCAAGATCACTCAGATCATAGTGCATCGAAGGAACCAGTAAATCCATTCTATTCAGATTCATCGGTTTCTCTGATGCACCATGATCCGGGTGATCTTGGATCACCGATCCTGATCCAGATCATACCAAATGAACGTACAGACCAGCAGATCTGCAACTCTTTGTCGTTACTAAAGGGAAGTTTGAGTGACTGTGTGTCTTGGAATATTTATGTGAACGTTGTATTTTGTTTTGTCAATTTAATAATGGAAAAAGCAGAGCCTGTGAATCAGTGACTGGTGGTACCGCGCTTGACTAGTCTCTTTAGCCTGAGTGAACAAAAAAACTGAGTGTCAAAAGTCTTCTTTAAGTTTAGTGCGCTTTTTCAACCCTCTCTGGTTCGCTTCAAGCGCGCGACAAGAAACGAGTGATTTTCATCCGCTAGTTAGTTCACTACCAACCTCGACATAATAAGAGAGACTAGAGACTATCAAACCAGCAGATTAAATATTTAAAGACCCTTTTCGTCAATAAAAATACGTTTTTTTCTGCATTTCCGGAGATACTCCGTGCGTACGGGCGTAACGCATGTGCGTACCTCCGGAAATCCAGGAAACAATATAGTTATTGATGCAAGCATCTTTAATAATGAAATCGGCTTGTCTCTGTTATTAAAACCACTACAATTATATTGTCCCAAAGGTTGACACATAAACAAACATATTAATTAAGTTACCAAATACTCAACATTACTTCATGTATTGATTTGTGAACCTTTTCCCTTAAAGACATGGGAAATGGCATTTCTGAGCTCCTAAAAATATAAATTTCTTGTGGGGCATGCCCCTGAACCTTGCTAGCACCTTTGGCACTCGCTAAACTTTGTCTTTGGCGCGTGCTCCATGGAAAACGCACGCTACATCCTGTCTCTTTCAGTGTTTGGACACGCAAGGGATCTTCGTCTGTGTTCGCTTTTAAAATTGAGGTGTCCGCTTAAGAAAGCTTTAAAAGACGTCCTTGTCCGCTTATTTTAAGGCATCCTCATAGTACAGGGGGTTCACTGCAAAATGCTTAAACGACTTCTATAACAAAGCAAACCACGACGGCAACGGCAACGAGAACGCCACCAAACAAAAGGTTTCCTGAGTAGAACAAAATGGCCGTGCACGTGCGTTCAGCTATAAGTCTTCGTACATTTCTTTGCCGTCCTCTGTACATCAACAATGTGAAATTACCAAGTTCTGCGTATTTTGGAGAACGAGTGAGATGAATTTTATTTTCTCACCTCTTGGCTGTGCACGTGGCACAGTTAGTGCAAGAATTGTTTTTAAAGTCGGTCATTGACAGAACCTGGATTGTAGAAAGCACTTCTTCGATTTTTTTTGTTTCTGTTTTTTCTTTTTTGTTTCTTTTTTTTTTTTCAGCAGTTTTTTATGCGCGGGAAATTTTTTTTTTGAAATTTTCCAACACCCCCCTGTCCCCCCCCCCCTTCATAAGAGTAATAGTCCATCCGTACATAAAAGGAAGGGCGAATGTACCCTCTCCCTATTCGCGTGCATGTCCAATATTTCAATTTTTCTCGCGCGCGAAGCCAAAACGGAAAAGCCAAAAGTGCTCAAAGAGCCGCTTAAATATCGTATTTTGCTGCCGAAAGAGGTTTGACTCAGTTGAATAAATACAAGTTCAGAATTCGAACGAGCCGCACAAAATGAAGCAATGTGATTGGCTAATTAGCGACCGTCACCTGTCACTCACTGCAAGTCAGTCTCAGCAACGAAACTCGAACGCGTTGTTCGATCAATCTCCCAGTTTATGAACATTGCGTACGGTCGCAATTTTTATGCAATGTCGGACTCAGCTGTCCATGAAGAACTTGAAGAAATAGAACAGGAAAACACGGTAAAGTATTTCTTCATTGCTCGTAAACACAATTCAAATGTTTTTTTTTGAAGATCGAAATGGGATCGAATTTCACTTTGAAAGGGTAATTTGAACAGACAAGGTCGCAGTGCAAACGAAGAAGGGTTGTTACGAACTACGCTTAATTTCCTCTCATATCTCCCCAGGATCAAACTGTAGGATGTAAAAGAAAAGGGAAAGTGCGAAAAGGGAGACCAAGAAAAACAGTTGCACAGGTATGTCCTTCAATTTTTAGATGTAAGTCGTAATTTTGCCGAGCATTGAATCGAACGCGGTTTTGTGGCAAACGATGGCTGCGATCGCATCGCGGTGAGGATGTGTTGTTTTCTCACGTGTTTTTGACCGCATCTTATAACGATTCGGGCAATCCTGACGTTGTGTTTAACTAACAACTTCTCAATTTAAAATAAGTACTCCAAAAAAAGGTTCTGGTATAATATTGTGCTCACACTGGCGACTTGTTTTTGCACTTTGCCCGCCATTTTAATATGGCGCCGGAATAATTTTGTGACGGCTCTGCGGTCGCGTCGTGAAAAATGCTTTCAGTTGTTGTCAAACTAGCGCTAGTGCTTTGTGCATGAAAATCTTGAGGAAAATTCTTTTATATCGTGGATAATCCTTGACTAAACTTTTGTTATCCATCAAATTCAATGAATACTTCATAACCAAGAAAACTTTTCGGGGGAGGGGTAGCATAGTACAGCATAAGAGGGAGAGATGTTGATGGTTTTATTTATTTGGAAAATTTTCAAGCGAAATAGGCTTTGATCTAATATCAGTGGCTAAGGAATTTGTAGGATAAGTCCTTATGTTTTGAAAGCAAAATTATGTACTAAGTAAGTGGTCAGGTCTCAAACAGGATTGAAGCAAAAAGATATTCCAGCCTCCCCCACCCCACCCCCCGACTCTAGAAGAAACCCTCGAGTAGATTAGCCATTAGGTATCCATGAATGCAGAGTTCACTGGATTTCAAGAATTAAAACATCTACAGGTAAAACTGTAGGATATATATGAGAGCGAATATCCCAGGCTCCTATATGAAAAGGTCGCAGATGCTCATCATCTCGTTAAGGCCGGTATAAATCAAGGATTCTGGTCTCACTTAGGGTGTTGATGATGAAACGCCACTATGTTAAGTTGTCAAAGTATCTTTTAGGGTGCACCCACTTGTAGTACATAAATCCGTGATTGCACTCACATTCGTGTAATGCTTACCTATACTAATTACAGATTCATTGTCCAATCTCAGCTTTTAATGTCTCCAATTTTTCTAGTAAAAGTAAAATCTGGAAAACTGCTGGTCTTTTACCCTAGTTCAAAGCTATTCAGAAATTTAGAGATTTTTTTGTCCGTAACCATGTTTGCATAGCCCAAATGGCCAAAGTTAAGTAAAACAGGATACAAGTTTTTCAAACTACTGGGCTTTTTAACAGGCAAATATGGGATGTATCAGTAATCTTTCAGTATAGCTTTTGGGATTTATTTCTGAGTAGATTTCTTTTCTTCTTCTTTAAATTTTTTTTTAAATTTTGCTTTGTTTATCTCTGCATTACTAGTAGCACCCTTAAAATATCTTTTTTTAATTTTGCTTTGTTTACCGCTGCATTACTAGTAGCACAAGTGGCCCATCAGGCCATGTATCAGTAATCAGGGATGTATCAGTAATTTTTCAGTATAGCTTTTGGGATTTATTTCTGAGTAGATTTCTTTTCTTCTTCTTTAAATGTTTTTTTAAATTTTGCTTTGTTTATCTCTGCATTACTAGTAGCACCCTTAAAATAATTTTTTTAAATTTTGCTTTGTTTACCGCTGCATTACTAGTAGCACAAGTGGCCCATCAGGCCAGAGCTTATTTCTGGTTTCAGTAGCATTAAAAGTGACTGGGAGTTTTTCTACTCTCCCTAGATGGGATGCTTGTCCACCACTGGGTTACTCTCAGCATTAAATTCATCAGTACCCATTTATACACCCGGCTAGAAAGAGGTGCTGTGAAAGTTAAGTGTCTTGCCCAAGAACACAACACAATGTTCCTAGCTAGGGCTCCAACCCGGACTGCTTATCCTGGATGGAAGCAAACTTGTTTTTGTACATGTGGCATATTATTACTAATAAAACTTAAACTAAACTTAAACTTAAACTTAAATTAACAGTGAGGCCACTGCACCACCATTAATGTATTAATGCCCAAATACCTCGTAAAGGACATATCCAAAAACTATCAATCTTATGAAAAATCACAGCAGTTACTCAAGTATTGTCAATTTCGTACTGCAAAATATCCTTTACACCTCATCGACGCTCCCTGGTTAGCAATTCTGCATGACCCTCTTAAATTAATCTTCAGTGGCCATGGTAATGGAAGTGAAAGAAGTTGTGATATGACATGTAAATGCACTGGTTTTGTTAGGGATAGGTGAAAAGGAGAAAATTGTCCACCACCAGAATTATTAGTATAGGAGGAATTTGGTGGGGGAGATTGCTTGCCTCCTGCAGTCTACTGTCAGGAACAGTTTCCAAAGCTGGAAATTAACACTGATGTCAAGTTCATCGCACTCTGATTCATTACCTATTATAGTCTAAAATTATGCTTTTTGCATGATGCCTAATTTTTCGGGCAAAAGAAATTGAACCCCTCTTAAAGCTACTTAGCCCACTGCTAACCCCTTCTAAGTTTTGCGGTAAGATTTACACCTCATCTACGTTAAAACATTTTTTAGGCTCCCACAACAATGGAACATTCTGCCCAGCAGTTACCTCCACAGCTAGAATCTCAGCCCCCACAATCAACAATACACCCTACAGAAGTGGCATTGCAGCCTCCTGACACCATATTGCAGCCTCCACAAACAGTAGTGCAGCCTCGTGGAGAAGCAGGTGTGCACAAGCCTTTGCAGTCAGTACTGCAGCCTCCACAAACAGCACATCAACCTCCACAAGCAGTGCCTGTGCCTTTGCAATCAGCACTGCAGCCTCCAGATGGAGCATCTCACACTCCTACTACTTTACTGCGGCCTCCACAAACAGTGCCTGAACCTTTGCAATCAGCACTGCAGCCTACTAAGGCAGCACCCCAGGTTCCACAAACCATGCCTCACCTTTCAGTACATCAGCTTCCTCAAACAGAGCAGCAGCCCCAAACAATGCTTCAGCCATCACAAACAGTGTCTCAGCCTTCACCAGCACCTCCACCTTCACTCATATTAATCCAGCCTCAACAAGCAACACCCCAGCTGCCAGAAGCAGTCCCTCAGCCCTTACAAGGAGCACCTCAGCCTTTGCAAACAGGACTGCAGCCTCCACAAACAACCCCTCTGCTGCCACAAACAGTGCCTCAACCATTACAAACAGTATTTCAGCCACCACAAAGTGCATACCAGCCACCACCAACAATGCCTCAGCCTCTGCACACAGCGCTTTATCCTTCACAAGCAATTCTGCAGCCTCCACAAACTGTGCTTAATTCTCCCCAAACTGTGCTTCAGGCTCCACAAACATCACTTCAGCTACCACAAACAGTGATACACCCTTCATACACCATGTTTAAGCCTCAACAAGCAGCACATCAGCCTCAACAGACTGTACTCCAGTCTCCACAAGTAGTAGCTAACCCCACTCCACACCATGGAACGTTTGAAAGTAACCCACCTTCAGCACCATTTCTCCAATTCACAATGCCTCCCAATTTCTTTCCTTCACCAGTGTTAAACAGCACACTGCAAACTCCTCTTCAGCATGGTGTTCCGTCTTCCTTGACAGCCTCTCAGTCTTCCACCATGAGCTTACTTAGTGCTCTTCAAGATGACAAACTGGGACTGATACTGCCTGTGTTAGTGAGGATGGAGCACAAGATGGATCAGATTATGGCATTGTTAGGAGCTAAATCAAGTGCTGGAATAAATGTGATGAAAATGGAAAGCGAGCTGAATCCCGCCATGACAGGAAACCAGTCAAGTGCTGCTATGACGGGAAACCTATCCAGTGCAGGTCGCGTGGAAAACCAGTCAAATGCTTCTGTGATGGGAAACCAGTTGCCTTTTAGCATGACAGGTAAACAATCAAATCCTGCCACAATGGGAAATAAGTCAAATTCAACTTTGGCAGGAAACCGGCTGAATGAAGGAAACCAGTCAAATGCCATCACGATTGAAAATCAATCAAATACCGATACCAACGCACCTCAGTCTAACCCTACGGCAATGGAAACCTCGACTTCCTCCACGGTGAACACCAATTTAAATGCTAGTTTGACAGAAGACGACACCTTAGAGGAAAACCAGGGAGATACCGACGTCGTGATGGAACCAAGTGCTGAAACTGCCAAGCAGACAACCCCTTCAGGCACTGGCAAGTCTACAGCTCAAGGACGTGCAATGCAACATAAAATGGCGAAAATATCTGAAAATACCTTGCCAAATGATTTAAACTTCCCCATATCGCGTGACAATATTATCGCATTACAAGCAAAGTCCACATCTACAATGAACTTTGCTGTGCGGTTGATGCGCGAAATGTTTACCCTAGATGAACTAGAGGGGAAGAATATTGCAGGAGCGAGAGGAAAAGATCGAGTGGATCCTAACAGGGTGGAAATAATCAAAGACATTGTTTTCCAGGTTTATCGTACTTCGCCATCAGACAGGGATTATGTTTGGAGGTGTTGTCGTAAAGCAATGGACTCTTTTATGCGTAGGATGAAGCGTGAAAGGGTTCTGAAGAACAAACTTGCTGTTGTCACTGAAAGTAACTGACACATTTTGATATACAAGTTTTCTGTTTTTTCGATTTAATTCGACGATAGCGGGATCTTTGTTAGTTTAGTAGCTACAATAGTCTATTCCAGTCGTCAGATTGTTTGGGAGCAGCGCAAAAATACGTCTAGAGAGAAAAATGGGGGAAGCGAGCCAAGGAACCCCTCCCCTATATTCCTCCTCCGCTTTTTCTCGTTACGCCGAACTCAACCTGAATCCCACAGCCCTTTCCCCCACTCCCAAGTGAGGGAAAGGGTTCTGAGATCGAGGTTGCGCCCAACTAACTGAATGACAGGATCGGCTAGTAAAGTATGAATCAGGTATGCTGATATGGTTTGAGATTGAGATTTTGTATTTTCTTTAAAAATTATCATGGACGTTTTTGCAGCTGTTGCAGGACGTAGCTTTTCAGTTTTCACACTTTGGAAGTGCTTTGAGTTATTTTAGAGCTATAAGTACTCCAACCCTGTCTAACTATGTCACCCTCATCAGCCAATCAGGTCTAAAAGCAACTACTCCCTCTTATTTTCAGCGCATTTTCATCAGTTACATACGTGTTTTCCCGCTCCTTTTTAATTCTTTGACAAATTTGTAGTACGATTTGATCAGTATTCTTGAGCTTACTGACGCATCTCGTTCGTTTGAACTTGTTCATTTTAAAGTTTACTAGAAAGTAAGCGAAACTGTAGAATTAAACTTGGACAACGCACACACCTGCTGCTGGCTATTCCGTTTTACGTAGGCGTTTTAACCGTTGCCTTTTTGGTTTCGCTGAAATTAATGATTTTATGTTTACAACTTCTCTGGATCAGTATTATGTTCAATTAAAGAAAGTGCAAGTAAAGAATTTCCAGTCTTTGAATGATGTGTTACATTTTTATGTACCCCATTCCCTCATCCCCGCCTTATGCCGTTTGATTGCCGAACTAGCTGATATGTGAATGGTAATCCAAAATGATCCGTGGCTGCGTGGCACGGTAAACAGTTCAAAAGTTATAAATATTAATAATTCAGTGCCAAAATAAATTCAGTTATATTGCAGAGGTTTCGGGTTTAGCCCATCCCTAGTGCTAAGTTTAGTTTTCAGTGAACAAAGCTAAACTTAGCACCGAGGAAGGGCCAGACCCGAAACGTCCACTATGTAATTGAATTTATTTTGGCCCTGAGTTATTACTATTTATAACTTTTTAGCTGATATATGGGTTCTGATATGGGTTATTGACCAAGCGTGAGGTCAAGGTGACTGGATATTGGCCAAGAGGTTTTTTGCTTGTTTATGGACCGAGAAGAAGTCGACGTCCATAAAAAACAAACAAACAAACAAAAACAGAACGAGGCTGATTTCCAGCCATACCGAACAAACTTGGTCAATATGGGATAAAAGAAAAAAAAAAAAAGAAAAAATGATCTTCGGAGAAATTTTTCTTGTGGGACACAGCGCCCAATCCCTTGTGGACAAGCTCTTGGGCGTTGCTTCCATCAAGCAAACTCTATGCCAATGCCTTTTAGCTTCGTTGTGGACCGGGGAGTAATGGAAGGGTGATAACTAAGTCGAAAACAGACTGTACTAGACTGTAGCTAGGTTGCGGTTCCGTTCTTTAGTATTCGGCTAAGCTCCATCGTAAACACCTGAAACATAACATACATCAGAATCTCACTCGGGATTAAGCATTACTGCAAGAAATGTTCAGCTAGTCCTAGAGGCCAATTAGAATGGAAAACAATTCTTAGAAGTACTGTATCTTTATACTACTGGCTTCAGTTTTGTTGCACTAAATTTATCACCCACCCATTTGTGATATAATTTTCTATTGTTGACTCTGAAAGTTTTCTGATGAAATATCATATTTTGTGGTGCCATGGAAGCAGAAATTTAGAAAGAGTATGCAAAGATGACGACAAAAGAATATTTTTGTTGATTGTTTGATTGGTTTCTCGAGTGCTAACATGTCGAAGTTAGCTTTCAAGCCATTCGTTGATTTTCCACTTACCCTTGTGACGTCACTGAATGGAGTATATCCGGGTCCTTTTCTGATGAAATACCGCAGGTTGGTGGTGTCATGAGCCAGCCGGACTAAAATATCAACAAAGAAAGTGGCTCGATTCGCTAAAACGAAAATGTTGCCCTAGCAAGATCTGCAGATGATTCCTGATGGTTTCGAACTATGAATTTAGTTTGTTAACAGTGACTTTACTTCGAAAATGGAATCGTTTATCCATTTGTTTGAAACACCATCAGGAAGTGGGACCCAAACTACCCGGGCATCTATGCCAGAGTGCCTGCCTCCAGAGGTAAACAGCGAGTTTTGCGCCCATTTTACCCGCATTTCTGTCCGTTAAGTAAACTTGTGCTTTCTGATCTTGTGCAGGTCGAAGAAGGAAATGTAGAATATAAGGTACGTTTATCCCTAAGGCTCTGGTGTTGTTGGTAATTTGCAGTTTTCGAACTGAAAAGCAGGCTCCTTTTGTAGCTTGCGCGGGAAAAATTATGTTCGTAAACTTAACCGACTTTTCCAGACATAATTTTTAATCCTGTTTATCGCTGCGAGGATACGAGAAACATATGTCAGGCTAAAGCGATTATTCTCTTTCTGGAAATGGTTACTGAGTTGAACATTGAGCTTATGCATATGTCGCCATCTTGTTTGTAAAATGCAAGATTATAATTTAGTGTTAGTTTTGTCTTCGTGGCATCTTTCGTCTGTACGAGACCTGAAATTTATTCAGGCTTATTATAAACTTCTGCCCCGACGACAAGTTAGTCCCGTTGAGATGAACTTAATTTTTTTCTGTGAATTTGGAATCATTTCATGAAATAAGGTATATCAAATATTTTTCTTCCTTGGGTGAAATTAGCTGACGTAGTTGTGTTGGAAGATGGAGAATTTACCCAGAACAGCAACTTTGTTATGGTGTGAAGACTAAGGTAACAGGTGTCTCAAAACGTAGTAACAACCCTGGTCATTACTAATGTCTAACATTACTGTGACAGCTGAAGCTTGTAAACCCTTCTCCTTCTCGCCTTGAGCACCTGGTCACACAAATGAAGTGGCGTCTTCAGGAAGGTGAAGGAGAAGCAATTTACGAGATTGGTGTGGAGGACAACGGCATGTTTGTTGGTCTCACAAGAGAAGAGCTTGACTCTTCCCTCAGTACACTCAATGTCATGGCATCAAAATTAGGAGCTCACACTACCTTGCTGCGACGCCATGTGGTGGAAAATATCTTTAATGGTCCCAGTAGGCAGGTGGCAGAAGTCCTTGTCCGGCGCGTGCCAGATGATCAACAAGTGAGTAAGATTTTGTGGTTATCAGGTAGTTCACAATTACAGGCAAGCTACTTAATATAGGATGACCATTTATAAGAGAGAAGGGTGGAGAGACCTCATTTGGTCGCCAAAGACACATGTGGGTATGGGATAGGGTCATCTGTAGATCTACAGGATATTTCTGTACAGTGGTTTAAGTTAGCGATCTTGAACATTCTGTTCCAAGACGCAAATAATCACAGATTATACGTATATAAGTTTGCAAGGTGCATGCTGTGGCCAGCCAGATTAACAACTACTGAAACTGAGGAGTTACACTTAACAGGATGACAATTTGGATGTCATTGGCTTCCCTTGACAATTGTATTTTGTCAATGTATTTTCAGTTCATTGACATAAGACTTGCAGTGCTGGGAAATGTTGACGCTGGAAAGAGCACATTACTGGGCGTCTTGACCCATGATGAATTGGACAATGGTCGTGGACGGGCAAGGTTGAACCTTTTCAGACATCTGCATGAAATTCAAACTGGAAGAACATCGAGTATCAGCCATGAAATACTGGGATTTAACAGCAAAGGAGAGGTATGCACATAAATCAAAAGGCTATCAATAGTAAGCTCTACATTGTCGCTATGAGGTTGTCAATTGCTATGTAAGGCGAGTTTGGCAAGTAAGATTTTCATCTTGGGGCTAATGATTATATTGCAATGTTATCTAATAACTATTTTGTACAAAATATAATCTTAATATCAGATTACCAGATTGTGTGTACGTAATATTTAAAATGCTATATTATAATGGATCTGTCTGTTTATTCATTTGAAGTATTATTTAAGTAACACTGTAACAGTAGATGATAGAATCATAAGTTATCTCAGGCTAGGCTAGAAATTACTTAAAGCCTTCATATATAGAAATTTTATTGTGTTGTATGTACTTATCATGGTGTTTTTGTCCAGGTTATCAACTACAGTGAATCGCGGACAGCAGAGGACATTTGTGAACAGTCATCTAAGCTGATAACTTTTATCGATCTTGCTGGACACCACAAGTACCTGAGAACAACAATATTTGGTTTAACTGGCCATTCCCCAGATTTTGCTATGTTGGTAATTGCCGCAAATGCTGGTATTGGTAAGAGATGCACATGTTCAACTGATCTACACCTGTCTTTCAAAGAATACATGTAGCATCTCTTTTACATGGGTTTCTAAAAGTGCTGACTTGATGTTTCTTCTTCATGTTTAGTGGGAACTACCAAAGAACATTTAGGCCTGGCCATGGCTCTGAAAGTACCAACCTTCGTCATAGTAAACAAGACAGACATCTGTTTACCAGCAATGGTAGAACGAACCCTGAGAGTACTTGATCGACTTCTAAAATCTCCTGGCTGTAATAAAGTGCCAGTTGTTGTCAGAACAGAAGATGATGTGATAGTTGCTGCTACTAACTTCACCTCTAATCAGTAAGTTCACACTTGAATTGTCACATTTCCATCACTTACTTAATTTATTAAAAATAATCCAGTCATTATCTCTTTACCAGATGATCGCTCTTTTATTACAATCCTTTAAACCCAAGATCTCCTGGGCTTAAAAAATGTTATTTACTACTGTTTTTTCCCAAGGAGAGAAAAACACTGTGGAAAATGTCTCAGCCGCTTAAGAACTTCGCTCTCTGCTCCCTTTTTTTGACTCATGAGACATTGAATAAATCTAGAAACATATAAATACCAACAATCATCTGCTATCAGACCACACCCACTAAGCAGCATAATCAGACACTTTGTCATAGTCCCACATACATAAAATGTTATGCAACATTTTCAGCCTTTGACAAACAGACTCCTCACTTTTTCTGGTTACATCCTAAAGATGTCAGCTACGTGTAATGGGAGGTTTGCTCTTGATCATATTTTATTGCTGACTGAGATAATATCTTTTTCTTCTTTCAACTTCAGGGTAACACCGGTGTTCACTGTGTCCTGTGTAACAGGAGAGAATCTGAATCTTGTCCGGAAATTCTTGAATCTTGTGCCTCCAGCTCGATCACCCATGGATCAGGAGAAACTAGCTCAAGAATGTACCGAATATCAGGTAAGTACGTGTTTCCCAGCTCTTGTAGACTTGCCGAGAGCATTCATTTGCTTTGACATCCTTAGACTTTGCAGCTAGAAGAGTATTCAGGCATATTTCACCAATCTCTATAGCCATCAGACGAGTATAATCTGTTTGTATTATCGTTATTTAGTATAAACAACATTGTTACATTGCTGTGTGTACTGAATTTAATAACAATTTTGTGTGTGATGTGTGTGTTGCAGGTTGATGAAATATTCAATGTTCCAGGTACTGGTCCTGTTGTTGGTGGCACTTTGGAGAGGTGAGCAGTGATACTATTGTTGCTCTCATATTAGAGTGTAGCTCATAGAGACAATGCACTTGACTAAAAGGTCATAGTTTTCAAAACCTTGAAAGAATGTGTAGGGTTGTGGCATAAAATTGGGGCCGTCATGCATGTAAAGATGTGGCTGCTAGTGAAAGTTCAGCTGTAGTTACTGTTTAGTGCCCTCTTTTCAATAAGTGAACTCGTCTAACAAGTGCTCTCCCTCGAGTGCTGTGTTTTTTACATCTAATAAGTGCCCCTGTTCTGATAAGCACCCCATAGCAAAAGTGACATTCAAGGCATTGACATAGAATAGACTGATTAGACAAATAAATTATGAAGTCTACTTTCTCATCTGAATGTAATATTGAACGTTATGCCTATCAGTTCCCCTTGTGCTACATTTCTTGAGCTGCCAAAAGTAAATTGTTGGTGATCATGGCTATTTTGTTTCTTCAGGGGTGTTCTTCGTGAAGGAGATCAACTGCTCTTAGGTCCCTCTATTGACGGACACTTTCAGCCAGTGACTGTGACATCAGTGAAGAGAAACCGAGCTGCTTGCCGTGTGGTCCGCGCAGGCCAAGCTGCCTCTGTGGCTATCAGTGGAATTGATAGGAGTTTACTAAGACGAGTAAGATAGCGCCGATCTCTAGTATTTGCGTGTGGTAAAAATGTTTTACAAGCCAATTGAAAGCATTTGAAAGTTATTTGCTTCACTGGCGATTAGCTATGCAGGTCAATCTGAGCACTGTGTTGTCTCACCACACCTGGCCCCAGTTGTTCAAAGACCGGATAATGCTATCCACAAAACAAACTATGCTATCCGCCAAATAGTGATTTATCCAATGGATAGCATTATCCACCTTTGGAACAACCCAGGCATGCAAGTCAATTGGCTCAAAGGTTCACTCTTTTAGTGTCAATACTCTTTATTATACAACCTGTGGTTAAGCAGTTGGTGTGTCAGAGTTCGATGACAGTTGGTAGTCAGAGCCCCTATAACTGTCATGTATAGTCTCAGTAGGCAAAACACTTGTCTACAATTGGCATATGAGTTGATATCCCCAGATTGTTGTTGATAAAAAAAAAATATCAACAAGTCTACAAATAATAATGCTAGAAGGTAACCTGCCTTCTCCATGGGAGTAGTGACAACAGATTTATTGCTACAGAAACTGGAATTGTAGACTTTTAGGTACCTTGAAAGGGTGGTTGTTACAGAGAGAATTTTGGGAACCATTATTTGTGTTTACCGGTACTTTATCTTGTTTACATTTGTTACAGGGCATGGTTCTCACAGATCCAGTTCAAAAACCTCGCTCCTGCTTGGGATTCTGGGCAGATGTGTTTCTTCTGTTCCATACTACATCAATAAGCAAGCGTTTCCAGGCAACTGTGTACATAGGAAATGTTATTCAGACAGCAGTTATTGAGGAGATGAACAAGGTATATAAGAAGTGCCAGCAAATCTTAATAAACAAATTTTTCAGTAACACTGGTATGGTTTGAACTCTAGAATAGAATCAAGCAGTCACACCTCTCCACGACAGCCACCTTGGGGACAGAGGAAAGTGGCCGTTGTAGAGAAGGAAATTGGGTTTTGTATACACTGTTCATCAGTCACTGATTAATACCCATTATCAAGAGTTTATTGTGGCAGTTGGGACATGCGTTAGTGAGTGAATGTATGTGTCATCCACCGCGACAAAAAAACCATTCCGTTGTAGAGAGGCGGCCATTAGTAGCGGTTTGATTGCACCTATAGTCTAGGATTGAGCTCTAGCCAGATTCACTGTGCTGTAACTTTACTCTCAATTGGTCTCCCTCCACTAAGGAGAATAATGGATTCCAGTAAAATGTCAGGGCAGCTTGACAAAATGTTGGGGGAAATCCGCAATGTACACCCGTACTTAATAGACAGAATGGTTATGAAACCTGGCAAAGTTCTTTGTTGTATGTTTTTGTTGACTATTTTGGGGATTGACCCTGCACAAAACCTGGCAAAATACAAAAGGTGGGTTATATGTGCTCATACAACTAAGCAATAGAATATTACAATTATGTAATCATGCATAGTCAGTGAGCATAAAACAAAAGATGAGCAGGGTCAAGGACCTACCAACATCAATTTTAGCCTGTTTGTTTGCTTCTTTGATGTTTACCAGTGCATCTTAACCATTTTCCTCCATTAACTAATGGTACACCATACAACATACATGAATTAACCTTTCATACAATTTGACCTAGCAACATTGCATCTGAGAACTGACCCATAGTTTAACGCTCAGCTGTTGTTTTTCAGGAGTCCTTGAGGACTGGCCAGAGAGCAAAAGTTCGATTCAGATTCATCAAACAACCCGAGTACATTCGCCCAGGATCAAGGATCTTCTTTAGGGAGGGGCATACTAAGGGAGTTGGGCAGGTCCAGAGTGTGATTAAATACAGTCATGACACTGATAGATAGCACTGATACACACAAATGATCATGGGAGTGGTTACCAGTCCTCGCTCTGTTGATTTGGTTGAGTGAAAATGACACCGATAGATAGGACTGATATGCACAAAGGATGGTGGGAGTGATTACCAGTCCTCGTTCTGTTGGTTTCGTTGAAGGAAAATGTTTGCGTTTTGGACAGACAGTGCCTAGGCTCCTCGCTGGTTATCTGAAGTGACATCTGGTCGAGGGAATGAAATCGCGCGCGGTTAAGGTCTCGTTTGGAGGAAGTTTTAAGTATTTTTTAAAGCAGGAGTGGCAAAGATATTTTATGCATGGGTGTTGGAATGACTAGCAAGGCTCACTTGCAAAGCAAACCCTAAGAGAAGTGGTTTGACCTTGTGGAAACTAAGGACAAGACTGCTAAAAACGCTGGTCATCAAGAAGAGACTTTAACTTACAGTTCACTTATACTGTATTGCCCAGTCATACCAAATATTGCATTTGTCTGAAAGCTGCAAAAATATTTCGTGCGTAGAGACGTTTCACCGAACCTGACTGACTGAATTGGAAGTTACTAAACTTAATGACAACTGGAGGGGATGGGAGTGGGGGCTTTTTTTTTCTGTAATTTTCAGACCAGTGTGAATGGTTGGTGTGAATGAGTTGCATTTTAAAGAACGTTCGTAAAGAGTGTTGGAAATCGGTAACTTATGGTCATTACAGAGGTTTTTGTAGACTGCAAATATTTTCCGATTTTATAAGACCCCTACTTACTGGAGCAAGCCGTGAAACAACATTCATAGAACTCAGTGGGATACAAATAACGTGGGGTTACGTAATGGTTATTAGGTGGATTGTGTTGGATAAGCTGAAATATCAGCTGGTACCAGAAAAATTAATAAGTACCTTGCAGCAACCCGACGATGGTTTTAAATTTTTACCATGTATACACACAATTTGGTGGTTTTAACAAGTTTTAATTTTCCTGTAAATATATAAACTAATCAAGTATCGACTCTGGCCGAAGTCTTTATACGGAAGTTTTAAGAATCCATTGATGCCGAACTGGCTTTACCAGAAGAATTAAATTTGGGTTGCCTTAAATTGCTTCTTTCTTTTATGTTAACAGAGCATGGCTCGATTCAGGCTGTAAACTTTTGCATGGGTAAACTATGGCTGGGTACTTTTGCATGGGTAGACTCTCTTATCAAGGATGGAAAAAACATGTCCAGTGCCGAGACATATCGAGTCTGGTTTGACGATTATGTTTTTTTACCAAAGTACAGACTGTCGTGGGTGTAAAGAAATCGAAGGATTGTTTTTCGAAAGTTGACAACTACTAACTACTACTTTCACTATTTCGTGACCAAACGATTCAGGATGGCAGCTCCGCGATCGATTGTTTTGCAGCGATCCGAAGTGAGAAATCAAGTACGGTTTGTTTCGATCAGGACCATTCCTTTTTAACTGTTTACACAGCGGTTAGCCATAAATTATTAACTGCATTATTGAATAGCGACCATTTCGAAAAAGGTGGAAAGCGAAACTCCCGGGGCGAAACTAAAACCGCGCCGACACACAGAATCTTGCTATAGATGTAAACTCGGAACAAGCTTTAAGGTAGCCATGAAGAATTTGGCGGAAATTAGAGCGAACATCACGTATAATGCCGTTTTAGTTGGGATTTTAATCATTTACGGGCTGTTAGGAGCGCTCGTTTTCAGGAAGCTTGAAGCTGTGAATAGCGCTTCATTCACGAACGACGGCCAGCTTGAAGACTCGAGGGAAAACCTTCTGAAAGAGCTGTGGAATCAAAACAGTCTTGAATTCGACCAGTGGTCGACACAAGCGAGAAACAAACTGGATTCATACGAGAAGAATTTCATGTTCGAGAGTTCGAATACAGCTGCGTGGAGCTTGGCTGATTCATGGTTATTTTCTTGCACAATCTTCACCACAATTGGTAAGAAACAGATTTTTAACTTTGTTCAATGAAATACTCGATTCATACTTGATAAGCTTGCAGGTCTTACTGTTAGAGTTCTATATCATTCGCTATTGTTAGGGCTGAATTTTATTGGGTTTTTTTATAATTAAATGCAACTATTTTTTTAAAATTATTTTCTGGGAAACTTTCCGCGGGGATGGGGGAAGGGAGAACTACCTTTACTTTCCCCCTCCCCCAGAGAGAGCTTGCTTGCAGGTCGGGAACACGAACTTGATAGTCTGTCCATAGACGTTAATTTTTTGCTGCGAGTTATTTTTGTTCTAGCGTTTGAGAGCGGCCACCCGCTTGCGTTCGGGCTTTTTTCAAATCCTCCGCGGTTAATACTTTTGCTAATTGCGATCACAAAATAGAGCTTGAAAGAGCACTCGAGCAATTACTTTTGGTTCCTCAGCTTTAACAGAGACAAGTTTGCTGGAATTATACAGAAAAATTACGATGCCAAAAGTGTTTCCATTTTCGAGCTAGGGTACCGTAAATCCTCCACTAATCCCCTCTAAAATACCTCTCCTCCCCTCCCCTCCCAAAACTCATGAAAAGACAGACTGTCCCACTAGTGTGTTTTTATCGTTCATATTCAACTCAAATTCAACTCAAATTTCAACTCAAGAAGAATGGATTATAAGTCCGTTTTTTTTAATAGAAGAACTACGATGCTATTTTTCGTACGCAAACCATTTCTATGGGATCGAACCGTGCCAAATTTTCTGTCATGTAAATCGGCATTCATGTAAAAGATACTCCCCCGGCAGGTATAGAGGTTTAACGGCATTTGTATTCAGTTGTTCAGGATAATTTTGAGGTTAATTTGAAATGGTTGTGAAATTCACTTTAATGGCACTTCACAAGTTCTTTGTTACATCCAAATTGCAATGTCGTTGCTCTTTCCATAAAAAACACAAATATATCTATATATCTATATATTTACAGTGGTTTACAAGATGGGAGTCTAAAAAGGACCATTCTTAATATAAGAGAGCTTTAATAAAATATAAGGAACTATAACTTCTACAAAGAGCAAACTACTTGTCTGACTGTAACCTTCACAGCTTCTCTAAGTTCTCTAATTTTCCAACAGTAAAGAATTGGGTTTAGTGACGAGTTTAAGTAAACTAAAGTGATCGTATAGACCTTAACGAGGAGCTCCGATGAGGAAACTTCATTTTGAGGCGACAACAGTCGTCCTACGATGCCATCCAAAACAAATGGTAAATAACAAATAATTAAAGTTGACTGTATCCAAAGACTACTAGACACTGCTTTTCTGTATCGCGCTACGTTCGGCGCGGGAACTGCTTGGTTCGGTTGCTCTGGTTGAATTGGGTTTTGAAGATAACGGAGCTTACAATAGATCTTTGTGTAAGAGAATATCGAGGTCGCTAAGCAGAGGGGTATAAATATGTAACTGTACCATAACGTGATGAGATAATTCCAAAAGTACATTGCTGAAGCGACAATGGAGACAACCCAAATGATAACGACAGTCGCATACATCCTTTTCAATGTTACAACTTGTCTGTATCTGAGTCTCAATAACAGGGCGAGAAGTCTGTCCACACTTATAGCAGTCATTGTCAAAAACGACACTGAACCCAAAAGATATCCTGCGATGAAAGCTGAGGTGAATGAATAGGGACAAATGTTCCACCGTTTGGTCACCACAGAAATCAAATATGTAGCATACAGAGGCTCTGAAATAAGACCAACAAAGAAATCAGTTGTTGCCAGGCTGCAATACAAGACCTTCGATGGCGGATGAAGGGACGACTCCCTGCGAAGGGCGACCAGGATCAAAGCGTTTCCAAGAAATGCTGTAATGGACAGGAGAAGGATTATCACGGAAAAAATCGTCAGCTGGTTGTGTATGTTTCCTGTCGAAGCTTCCAAGCAATACACTTGTTGAAATGTCTGCTGGTGGTTTTCATCTCTAGTGAAGTTTGTCATCGCCATTAATCTGCACAATGCAGCCAGACTATGCGCTGTGCAGTGTTCGTGCAAGTTGTTTACTTCGTCACGCACTGAAGTTAATTATAAAAAGCCACCGAAATAATATCGAAGCTGACGTATTCCAAAAAATGTGTCACATACGGTAAATAGTGTAAAACCGTAAAACGATATTAAAATGTGCAGATGGCCTGTCTTAAAGCATTAAATTGTCTAGCAAGGAAAAAGAATCGGGTTTCCCTCGTTAGATAACCAGACACTTTCTTTTACGCTTTCTGTACATACAACGAACTGACTGGCCATGAATTGCAGAGCTAGGAACTGTTTGTTCAGTTGGACGCAGGCTGAAAGGAAAGGATAGTTGTCAGTCATTAATCATTTAATGAAACACTTAGAATAACAAAGCTAAGAAACAGGTGGAGCGAAACGTTATTTCTTCCCGTCTGTAACATACACTGTATCCAGCAGATTTGTGTGGAAAAATTTGCACTGATCGCTTTAGAGGCAGCGGCAATTTAGAATAAAGCAACTCTGGCAAAGTTTTCACTTTCAGAGCAAAACGTAGCAATTAATGGTTATTAATTGAAGAAGAAAACAATAACAAACAAACAAAACTAGTGAGAGACAGTGGAGGGGAAGGAAGTCGGAAAAGCGATGTTTTTTCCTTGCCTTCTTCTCGCTATCTTTTGCTCGCAGCAACGCGCGCTGTTTCCTTTGCTCGTGTGTTCAGTTTTCCACTCGCGTGCCCAAGTTTCCACCAAAAGCTCCTGCTTCGCAAGTTATGAAATAATAAGTAAATTACAATATTTAGAGACGAGAGCCACGTCAGCCCTGACCATCTATTTTGTCACTGAAGATTTGACAGTGTCCTTTTCATTAGTTTGCTAGTTCAGAAATTTCGCTGGTGGGCCCCGACATCCCAAGACACGTTCACAATTTGCTGGACCTAGTGCAACAAATTAACTGAATCAACTTTCGAAAGTAATTTACCGGTCTGTCGGACAATTGAACTAGTTATCGTAGAATGAAAACTGAAAAACAAAAACCCAGGTTATTCGCGGATTCCTCCAATTTTGCGGTCTACATGACATGACGTATTTTGACCTATCACGCATCACTAATCATATTTAATGTATTTTTAATTCCATAATTTATGATCAGATTAGCTGTGTATTTCTCCAGGTTACGGTAACATTGTTCCAGTGTCCACGTGTGGACGTATCCTTTGTGTCATTTATGGGCTCCTTGGAATACCGCTGTTTAATGTCGTTGCTTCCAGTCTAGTATCTCTCATCACAGGGTGAGTCAGCCGGGCTGGTACGCCGGAGAAATTTGAAAACGCAGCTTAATTTCTACGATTAGGCCTACCGTAGCCGTTACCGTCCGCACTAATCCGTCTCGGACCGTCAAGAAAACAGAGCTTTTCGAAAGCGCTCTTCAAACCGGAGGAATTTGAAAACACAGTCTTTGCGTTGTAGTTTGGACGGGAAACATTTTGGAAGCGATGACGTTACGATAATCACGTGATTTCCCTGCCCGAGTTTTCCTCAAACACAAATCCAAAATGACCAGCGATTGTTGTGTTTTCAAATTTCTCCGGCGTAATGTGGACGGAAACATTTGATGCATTTTCAGAGCGAAAGCTCCTTTGGTTTTCAAATTTCTCCAGAATAGCGTGGAGGCGGCCTCAGCCGATAAGTTGCCGTTAAAAGGCAGAAATCATCCACAGTTAATTATTAATTAAAATTTCTTGTCAACTCTCCTTCGCTGTCATCGGTTCTCGT
>Ga0126338_10000032_pt1:0-37500 | contig 39397 bp, 42 predicted proteins | sample OrbCmetagenome_2_FD_92529 | JGI IMG/M metagenome (GOLD analysis project Ga0126338, IMG submission 92529) | Coral microbial communities from Petempiche,Puerto Morelos, Mexico - Orbicella C C metagenome | ecosystem: Host-associated > Invertebrates > Cnidaria > Coral | place... | reverse complement strand
ATGGACGTGTAACAACCAGCTGTGTGGAGTGTGTCCACACAAAGTGACATCTTTGTTCTTATATGGTATTCAAAACCATCCTAAACTCAAATCAGGCATAGCAGCTGCATTGGTTATCTCCAGTAGGGCAACATCTTCTATAAAGGGCTCTGGGTGCTCTTAGCTACATCCTAATATTGAATTTATTACCTCCAGTTAATATTCCATAAAAGGACTCTGGGTGTTGGTCTCACTAATATCACATTTATTAGCTTCACCATAGGAACAGCTTCCACAAAGGAGTCATTACTCGTCAGTTTAGATGCATTAAGTCGCTTTCCACCAGAGAAACGTTCCGCAGATGTATGTTGACAGATTCTTACTGCTATTTCAGGCCCTAAACCACGAAACGTCATCGCGGATATAGTTTTTGTAATGGATTCTTCTTCCGCTGTGCCTCTTGAAGATTACAAAAAGGAGAAGGAATTCGTCAAATATCTCGCGAGATATCTCAACGTTTCGCCCGGGAACTCTCGCGCAGCGCTCATAACATACGGCAACAGGGCAGCTGAGGTGGTCGGCTTCGACATCAGTCGACCTTTTTCAAACTTTGAGGTAGCAGTGGACAGAGCTCCATTTGTTGGCGGTGACAGACGGATTGACCGATCTCTCGACAAGACCTCTCAAATCATGGCCGACGCCAGACCAAGGATTACGAAGATTGTCGTGTTGTTGACCTCCGGAAAGCAAGCCTCGGTATTTGGCAGTAAGTCTCCCGGTGAGGCAGCAATCCCGCTTCTGAAAGGTGGAGTTTACAGCTATGTCGTGGCGATAAGTCTAAAGCCTGACATCTCCGAGTTTCGTCCTGTGGTACAAGAATCATCGCATATTTTCAGGATGGCTTCGTTTGATGATTTGAGAACTCGATGGACCACAGTTGGGGAAATTATCGTCGATACGTCGAGTAAGTACTTGGATGACCACGTTAGCTTAATACTTTCCGTGAGTACCACGATATTTCCGAGGTGCTCAGCTCCAAGATGAGCGAAAAAGGGCTCGGGTAATTAGCATAACATACCGAGTGCCGACAGGTTTACTAAAGCTGAGATTAATGATATATTTTTGATAGAACTGATCTTTTTACTACGTTGCGTAATTTTCCGTGTTCTTGAAAAATTTTAAACCAAAATGACTACGCTTGTTTTCAAAAACGTTATAGCCCACAATAATGTAGACCGTGGAAAATATCTCCACCTTGAAAGGTGGAGTGAAACTGGGTTGCGAAAAACCACGCCTTATATGTTATGCCATTTTCATGGTCTTTGCTCTCTATGACCGCAGCTTTTAATCATTGAACGCGCAAGACTCTTCATATCAAGGGTGCAAAACGGCAAGTAATACGTACCTGGTCGAGTTATATAGCTTTCCATTTCAGAATGATCTGATTAAGTTGGATACTACTTATTTTGCATTATTTTCTTATGGTTTGAAATTAAATGTCTTAAGTAGCAAGTCTTATAAGCAACTAAGCCTTATTCCACTACATTGGTACAAACTGCTATTTCGCGACTTTTCGTTAGACAGGACTACTGGCATAATCAAAACCCTCCGAGCTGCTATAGTCTTTCTCGTGGACACGTCGTCATTCGTCGGAAGCTTAGGATTCAGGAGCCAAAAAGAGTTTGTAAAATCCATGGCGGGCTCATTCAATCTCGGCGAGGGAAATTCTCAAGCGGCCATAATAACATATGGTTTCACCTCCTCACAACCACGTCCCTCTGACATCCACGACAATTTGCCTGCATTTGAACGAGCCGTTGATGACGCCCTATACATTGGGGGTTCTCGAAGGCTGCGTTATGCCGTTGACAGGGCAGAAACGTTGTTAAGAACAGTAAGACCCGAGGTTCAGAAGATTTTTATTATGCTGACGAGCGGAAAGCAGTCTGAACCCCAAGACGTGCCATTCCTGAAGGAATCCTTTAAGACGCTTCGTGCTTCGTGTATCAAGGTGTTTGCCGTCGCCATTGGGAAAGATTACGACAAGGAGGAGTTACTTCCAGCGGTTCAGCGTTCTGAGGACATCTTTACAGTTGCTACATTTGGAAGTCTGGCACAGCAGGCTCAGCCAGTGTCCAAAGCAATTACAGAACGATCAGGTCAAGTTTAACAACAGGCCGTGGAAAGTAGTTACTAACAAAACTTTGGCTATTACATCTGCTTAGTCATTGTGTCTATTTCTAACTTAGCAAGTTCATAACCAAAATTCCTGTCACCCCTGGAAAATATTTCAATGCTCACCCAATTTAAAAGTTTTGGATAAGAATTTTGTTGACGTTCTTGGTCATTTCCATTAGGGCTACACATGGTGTTTCGAACTTGTGCGAAGCGTGACAGTTACACGTATTTTGTTGTTGTTGTTGTTTTTTGTTTTAATGTTTGTTTCTGTGGCCTCTCTACGATTTTCTTTTACAGCTGTAAATGTTTCACAAAAAGCGAATAACACAAAGTTAACTCATTTTGCTCTTTCATTTGCCTCATTAGATCCGACAGGACCATGTGGTTTCCAAGGTGATGTCCTGTTTATCATGGACTCTTCCGCTGAAGTCTCTCGTGGAGACTACGCAAAAGAGAAAGATTTTGTTGAGTCCCTAGCGAGTTTCTTAAGGCTGTCTCCAGGCGGCACGCGAGCTGCCCTCCTGACCTATGGTTACACGGCAACACTCGTCGCTAACTATGACAGCTATGAGACACTTACACCTTTCAAGAATGTTGTGCAGAGAGCTCCGTACATTAGCGGTAAGATAATTTTAGTTGTTTCTTGAAATACATATAGCGTACCCAAAGCTGCTCTTCCACGCTTTTTGTGATTCGCTTTTTGTGAAGTCCCTCTTTTGCTTAGTTCGTCAAGCGAGACCGTAAATAAAGCGCGAGGAAAAAATGGCCGCATGAAATCCTGGGGGCAAGACGCGTACTTCTCACCCCGAGGAGCTCGCGCGGTCATTTTTTTCTCGCGGTTTTCTTTCGCGTCACGTACGACGGACTAAGCGAAAGTGGGACTACTCGTAGTCTATTAAAAGACGCACGCTCTTGTGTTTTGTTATTCTAGTGGACAGCGAAATAACCACGTCCGATGTCCTGAAAACTTAAAAACGCGTTGAACCTGGATCTCTAGTTGGTTCATAAGAAGCTCGGGGATTTTGGGGGTATTTTTAAAATTTATTTGCGGGGTTTTGAGCAAGCAACTACAAGCTAAAAAAGAAACACTCATCTGACGCAACTTACTTTAAAAATAAATAACAAACAAACAACCACGAACAAAATTAAGCAAAATTAAAGAAAGAAGTCGACAGAGTATTAAGTACAAGTACAGACTGCCAGTCAAATTATGTTTTGGTCTTACAAAAGAGGGTGAAAAACAGAGACAAAAAGAATGGCCTGACTGTAATCTAAGAAGAAATGGGAAGTGGCAGAGACTCGCAAAAGTTTGTGTTTTTCGTGGATCTATGAATTGCTTATAGCTTTGTAACGTTTTGCCCAACCGTAGTTTAAATTTTAAAGTTTCTCCTACGCTCGTTGTAGGCTCAAGACGTATTGACAAGGTCCTTAACTACGCTTCGCAGTTGATTGCAAATACCAGGGATCTGTTCCCAAAAATCGTGGTACTGCTCACAGCAGGTCGAAGGGGTTCTGAACAACCCTTGGAATTAGTTGTAAAACCGCTGCAAGAACATGGGGCTAAGACGTACGTTGTAGCCATAGGCGACAGACCGGATGTAAATGAGCTTTTACCAATCGTAAAAGACGAGAGGTTTGTAATTAAGATCTCCTCGTTTGATGATCTTCCTGGAAGAGCATTGCAAGTTGCTCAAACACTTGGCAACCAATCAGGTGAGAGAGTTACAGCTTTTTCGAGTTAATACATAAATTTAATCTTAAATTTTCTTGTACACCAAGTATGTCAGTAAACACTTCTCCAAGTCAAGATTGCAGTTTACGGTCTTATGTATGCAGTTGCAATGAGAGGATGTGAAACGTTGTCAAACCAAGTGTAAGTGTAAGTAGTGTGCATTCAAACTTAGAGGCCCATTAGGCCGACACCTGTCTTCGACATGGAGACTAGAATGCTCACTCCGCACATTAGGCCATCTCGTCTAGTTGCAGTTCACCATGCACTTCTTGGGAAATTAAAATACGAAGCACTTCGTTTGACGAACTTACACCAGTTACCTTAAAAGGTGTTTTGGTGCTTTACACTATGAACTACTTGCTGATGTCGTTGTGGCTTCCCTTGCGTTGACTAAGGTTTTCGTGATCTGTTTTCATAGATCCAGAATTACCAGATGAATTTCCAAAAGCTGATGTTCTCTTCCTGGTGGATTCGTCTTCGGACATTTCACCCAACGACTTTGAAATGGAGAAAGCTCTTGTGAAGGCGCTGATCCAGACTTTTAATTCTCTTCCAAATAAATCTCGCACGGCATTCATAACATATGGCAATAGCCCACAAGTGATATACGAGCTTGAGAACGATCTGAGTAGTGATGCACTGCAGAAAAAGATTGACTGGGTGCTACCAGTGGGAGGAGGAAGACGAATTGACCGCGCCCTTGAAGAAGGAGAGCAGCTCATGTACGCCTCTGGACAGTCCGTGCCTAAAATTGTACTCCTCATTACAGCAGGTCGACAGATCGAGGTAAGAAACTGCTTAAAGAATTAAAACTTATTTCTGTGGAAAGCTCGGTAGTAAACGTAGTGGGAAATCCACAAGTGTTCAACAGGGAAAAGGGCGTCATTGGCAAAGGATTACGATTCTTTATACCGAGGGAGCAACCTTTTTTAATTCAGTGAGAAGAATTTTTAAAAAAAATTCTTTATTTTCCATGCGCATAAGGTAATGTTGTTTACGTCTGATTTTTTTTGACGGAAGGCGCAGTGTTTTAATGGTTGGACGTTCGGGTGAGTTCTCGCACAGTCAGACAATGTGTTGTGTTCTTAGGCAAGACATTTTGCTCTCAGTGCCGCGTCGGATTAGCATATTCTTCGGGGGGAGTGGCATTACTCCTAGCCGCCTAATGCTACAAAAATTAGAGTCAATGCTGAGAATTTTTAAATCATTTGGTTTCTAGCCTATAAAACCAAACGAAAAAGCTGCCTAAAACAATTTGTAGTATTTTTTTTTTTTTCCGGCACTCAGATGTCTTTATTTCTTAAAAAAAAAAAATTGCATTTTAATTTTATCACAGGAAGCCGGAGTGCAGCCGCTGTACTTGATTGGCAGAACACTTCGAAGTATCGGAGCAGATACATTTGTGCTGGGAATAGGGAAAAATGTTTCCAGTCAGGAGCTGAGACAAGTTGTTGAAAGTAGACAAAATGTCTTCTTGGTAGAGTCATTTAAGAGCCTAACATCAATCAAGCCTCAACTGACTTATGAAATCGTCCAAAGGACCGTCGGTAAGTTTCTCAAAGCCAGAAAAATTGATTCTCCTAAGTGATTGACAATATTCATTTAAGAAATATTTAAAAATACTAGTTATGAAAATGCTTGTTTCATCAAGAACATACTATCCCCAGTTGATGCCTGTATAATTTTGTCCATTCTCGTGACCTATACGACTCACTGACGTCACTCACTATTAAGCTCAATATCAAGAGACGGGTTCCAAATAGACGGAATGCCAATCGAAATAAAAGTGTGGATGAGCTACCTACCTTTTTTGCTGTTCTCGTGTTTTAGTCAGTCCAATATATCGCCTTCGACAGCATTGCTGAAGTTATGTTTAATCATATATTATAATATTTACTTTTAATTCATGTGAAATACCTGCAAATTAACTGGTGTGTCATTTTGTCGTGTGATGTCAAAACTGGAAATCTAAGTCTCATTTAACTTCTATTGTATCATGGCGGTTATGTTGGTGTACAAAACCAATCCTGTGGAGTTCAACTCTTTTCTTATGTAAACACTTTAATCTGTTAAAATAAATTTGCATGGCTGCTAGACACGTGAGTGAATACTTTCCATTGCATTGCCTTGCATTGCATTGCATTGCACTGGAATGCACTGCATTGCACTGTCTCCTGTGGACTATTGTAATGTTCCTTGCGTTCCAATTGTTTGGCATGGACTTTTTTCCTCCTTTTAGATGGTCTAATTGAAACGGATGTTGTATTCGTCATGGATTCGTCGTCGGAGGTCACTCAGAACAACTACAGAGATCAAAAGGAAGTGGTCAAGTCTATGGCGCATTCCATGAAAGTTCCCTCGGGCCGATCCAGAGCATCTGTCATAACATACGGTTACATTCCAATCCTTGTGGTCAAGTTCGACGGCTATCAATCTTTTAATTCTCTTGAAAATGACATCGATCGGGCACCTCGGATTCTAGGGCGCCGGCGAATAGACCTAGCCCTGGAAAGTGCCGGAAGAGTGTTGGCAGAGGCCAGATCTTCTGTGCGCCGAAATGTCATATTGTTTACATCCGGAAGAGGCGATCCCTCTTCAAGAAATTTGTACGACGCAGCAAAACGCATATTCAACGAAAAAGCTGACTTTTACATCGTTGCAATTGGCAGTAATCCTTACTTTGAAGAACTTACTGCAGTTGTGGCGAAACCACGAGATGTTTTCAACGTGTCGTCATTTACTAACTTGGGGAGAGACGCTGAAAAAGTAACGACGAGCGTTAAGCAAAGACCATGTAAGTAAACCGTCGGTCGTAAAAAATGAAACAGTTCAGCTTCATAAGCAAAGTGAAAGGGAACTCCAATTTATGTCACAGCACTAGTAGCTGGAACTCTTTTCTATCTCTTCCTTTTGAAGTTTCATAGTTCTACAATTCGTTTTTGTTTAACAGAAAATGTGTCACTCGACAGTGAGGTTATAGATGCGGTGTGGTATAATGAATGCATGAATGCTCATTAAAAGCCACTTACATGTATTGCGACGGATTCTATAGTTTTATCCAGAGGTTAGACGCAGTCCTTGAACCGGTCTCATAGTAAAGTTCAAGTGAAATTTCTTTTTTCGCCACATGAAAGTTTACGTTAGTGAATTAGTTTGCCTTTATTGAGTGATTTTCTTAGCCAGCTTTTGGCCTCAACTCAAACTCCAAAGCCAAACGCGCACGAAACAACCCCGAAAACTCAATGACCCGCGCGAACGTAAGAGTGACCCAAGTTTTATTATTCAGGCTGCAGACTTCCCAATATGCAAATTAACCATAGTGTCCCAGCATAATAGTTAGGGATAAATGGGTGAACAATTTGATTCAGTACATGTTGACATTAAGTTGAGGATGAAGCGTTTAAACGTGCTTCTGGCGTCCGCATCTGTCATCTCACCTACTTAAGCCATGAAACGTGTTGAACTAGTAAATGGAATTAATGTTAACGTTTTTTTTCTTTTCTCAGCACCGAAAACTTACGCTAACTTCGCGGCAGACGTAATATTCTTGATGGACTCTTCGTTTGATGTTGATCAAAATACACTCGATCGAGAGAAGAACTTCGTAAAATCCATGGTGCGGTCCCTGACCTTATCGCCTGAGAAGTCTCGAGTTGCTGTTATTGGCTTCGGTAACGTTCCTGTCGAAGTAGTTCGATTCTCTTCATCCCAAGACGTAGCGGCAATTACAAGCGCAGTAGACAATGCACGAAAAGTTATTGGCCGGCGTAACATTGCCAAGGTTTTAGAATTTACTGCCTCCGTTCTCGATAAAGCTCGCTCATCTGTGCCGAGGGTGGTCATCTTGCTGACTGCTGGTAGTGAACTGTATCTCACGCAACCCTCTCAAGCACTTAGAGATCTTGGTACCAATCGATACGTCATCGCTATAGGACCGAATGCCGATGAGGAAGAGCTGACTCCCATCATCGACGAACCACGTGACATGTTTCCAATTTCAACGCCGAAGGAGCTAACCTGGAGCACTGAATATTTGGTCAGTGAGATTATAAAGAGGACAGGTAAGTTTGTAGTAAGAACAAAAGATGCCGTGTGGCTTTTTTACTGAATGAGCTCAATACCATTTTGAAACGGCTTTCCTGAGGTATTCAAAATATCATTTAATTGCGAGCTATTCCCTCCACTGAAAGCACAGGAAAATGGAAATAAAAAGGAAAAGGACATTACATGACATGGCCATTGGCAATAGTTGAATTTACAGAATACTGTGCAAAACGTCGATACCCGTGGAACAAGAGGACAAACCGAATATCACAGTGAACGAGCGATTTTCTTTTATTCGTCGATTGTGTGACTGAACCACCTATCAAAGTTTTGGATTAATCTACATGGCTGTGCAAACATTAGCGTCCTGCTCGTGTTACCAGAGCAGTTCTCTTGTACTGAGACACTAAAAGTTGCCAAACCATTTTGAGTTTATTTTATAGTGTGGCTTTTTGTGATGCCTGGAACCTAGGATGATCATTTATTTAGACCTTTCCTTTCATAGGGGACAACTCGCCAGTATTCAAAGTTACAGCAGATGTAGTGTTTGTAGTGGATTCTTCGAATGAAGTGTCATCACAGGGCTATACCAGCGAGAAACAGTTTGTCAAGTCAGTTGCCCGAGCCCTGAACCTGGCTCCTAAGAAATCCCGAGTTGCTGTTATTATTTACAGTGACTATGCCACCACACCTATTAAGTTTGCTGATTACCAAACCACGGATCGGTTTAACGATGCTGTAGACAATCTCATTCACCTACGTAGAACGAGACGGATGGACCGGGCCCTATTTGAAACCGTGGAGGTTTTGAAACAAGCCAGGCCACTTGTTCCAAAACTTGTATTCTTCTTAACTTCCGGTAGACAAGATACCGAAGCGCCGTCGCTGGATGCAGCTGCCAGAGCTGTAACTGAAACCGGTGCCATGACGTACTTAGTTGCCATCGGGCAAAAACCAAATCTTAGGGAACTTCGCGTGATAGTGGAGAAACCTGACAACATTATCTCAGTGACAGCGTTTGGTGATCTACAACAACAAAGTAAAGATATTAGCAAGGATATTGCCAAAAATCTAGGTGAGTGTCAGTAAAATGATAAAGATAAAAGCGATTTTGTCTGTTCTGTGTCTTGATCTATACAATTTAGGCTTATTTCTGTCTGTGGCAATTAGCAGACTTGTAACTTTTCTCCATTTTTTTTTTTTTTTTTTTTTTTTTTTTTTTTTTCTTCTATTTTTCATTTTATTTTATAATTTATAAATAAAAAAAGATAGAGAGGGATAGAGGGGGTGGGTGGTGTGGTGGAGGGGGGGGGGGGGGGGGGGGGGGGGGGGCGCTTTCTCCAAATATTCAACAGGCATACGTGCCACCAGTGGTTTGTGACCCTTTCCCCTCATCTAGAACATGTATTCGTATTTGAGACTTTTCCTAAAGCTTATCAATTTCAAGTGCTACAACAACATCCAGGTATTATTTTTGAACTCAAGAGCTTTTAAAATGGGTTGCTGGTGGCAAATATGCACCCAAAGCACTTTCAATACAACCCCAAAATATTTGAGCAGGTTAACAACAATATAGCTCCACTTAGCGACAACAAAACTGTTAACAGAGCAGCTACTCCAACCAAGGCCATCCTGACACAATTTTGTGAAAAATTATAGCAAATGAAACAAAAAACAAAAAAAGTGCACTTTTCAAACTCTGTAAAGAATTTATCTGAACTATTTATTCGAGATAATTGCACTCAATTTGACCATTTTTTTTTTAATTTTATGGTCAGGAAGTTTGTAAAGACTTTTGGTTGGTGGCCTTGGTTAGGTGTTTGACTGTAAATGTCCCAAACTGTTGTTGGGTTTGTCATTGTACCTTTCTGTCCAGCTTGTGACACCAAGAAGATTGTAAATATATGGGTCTAAAGCCCCTGTTTCAGCACTCCTTTCTACACTCTTGTAAATCTCAGATGAACACAGTGAACATTTTTCAGCACTGCATTCCTTGTCTAAGCCACAGTAGCAAACATTTGGTTGCTCAATCTTTTTAGGAACATACACATCTGTGCTCTTGTGGTAGTGAAAACTTGCAGGGTCATATTGCCTTAACCAAGCAGTTGTAATGAAATCATGTCTAAAAACAAGGTTCCACCTTGTTGACAAGGTTGCATGCTTTGCATACTGGCTGATGCGCACGTGTTTAGCCTCCCTCCCTTGCATAGTATTAATGCCTAACCCTAAGCCAAGTTTCATATACAGGAGGCCTGTGTGATAAGGGATTGCATGATCAATTGTCCAAATTGTTGGTGTTACGGAGTCTAACAGGAGAGAGCAGGCTTTGAATTCTTGCTTGCAAGAGTCTTTGATTTCCTGCAAGACACCCTCAGTTATTGTGACACAGCTAAACCGGCTGATAGCATCTCTTAGCTGAAGGCCAATGAATGCGAGCATGCAAATTTGGAGCTGTTGCTGAGGACTGTCGTCCTCACGCGAAATTGCCTTTAGAATAGACATAAAATTGGGGCAGAACTTTTTTGTCTCTTTCCCTGTGAATCGATAGGAAAGAGATCCCTTCTGTCCTGGGAGCACCACTTTTTTACCTTCTTATACAATCTACTAGCCCCAATTTCTTTCAAAGTGGTAAGATGGGAGGCCAAAGCACTTCCGGGTACATCCCTAACTGGATTAGTACAATTGGGTGCGAGCTTACTTTTGTCATTGGTATGGACAAGCATAAGCTCATGTAATTGCTGACATGCATTATTTGAATTATGCAGAGGCTCGGCAAAAATCTTGTCAACCAGGGGACCCAAAAGGGGAGTAGTTTCTTGCTGGGACTTTAGACTTCTTATATAATCCAACAACTTAGTTCTTTTTGTAGACTCGGCAAGTCTTGTTTGACCCAACTCTTTCCTTTTTGCTTCAACCTTTGTTGCTACCTGAAGCCTTTCTTCATACACCCATGGCTTCCATAGGCATTGTTCAGATTGACCCAAACTGGCATTAAGTATGGACTTGTTGTCATTGTTAACATTGCCAAATGGAGAAAAGTAAAATGCTGAGTTTGCTAGTTCTCCACTAAATGTGGAGGCCCACTTCATGTCAGAGGGGATTAACTCGAAAGTAAACTTAGCTGAAGCTTCGCTAACTGGCAGGTAAAAAGTCTTACCCTCTATGTCACCCACATCTGAAACAAGCTTTCGTGCATAGCGCTGCATCGAGAGGTGAGATTCACTACAATTTGCTCCTGCAAGAATAAAGTTGTCAGTTTCACTTGCAATTTGCTGACCTTCATTGAGGAATGATACAAGTGAAGAAGTGGCTTCATCGTCTTTGCCGAAGGGGGCCCCATCAGCACCTAGAGCTACTCTTAAGAGATACAGTTCAGATCCAAAATGACACTGGGATGGACTGGTCTTATCTAAGCAAACATACATATCAGCAAGCTGCAACAGAAATGGTTGTAGCTCTCTATATGACCCTTCCACAACTTCATCTGCATCTAAATCATAGCAAAAATCTTTGAAATCATTAACATTTCCAACATCAATGCTTTTGACAAAAGTTATCAATTTCTCATAGGGCAAGATCTTTGGCAAGCGAACACTTGACATGAACTTTAAGCTTTCCAGTTTCTTGCCACTTTTGCGAGTATTCATGGAAAGATTGAGCCTAATACTTTTATATTTCTCCTTACTCAACAATTCAGCATCTTTATTAACTTATCACCAACCCCTTGCTGTACAATACTCTTTAGCTTCTAATTTTATTGTCAAAGCTATTCTCAAAAGTTGGAATACTTTCTTTTACTACCTTAGGTAAAACTTTCTTCATTACTTTCTTAGATAAGGAAAAGTATTTTCCCAACTGAAACGGTGTGGCTTCCTTAACTAAAGTCAACCACAAAGCATCCAGTCTTGGACTTTTATTCTTCCTGGTACCATCATGGATTTTATTACAGGCATCGATGGTCTCCCTTGTACGCCTTTGACAAGTCCTTTTTGCAAAAGGAACTGCATATTCTTCGGAGCTGGCTTCTGATATGGAGGTTGGAAACCTTCAACTTTTCAGAAGTTTTCTTTTTCTTACGATGTCAGTCTCGATTACTCTTTTTTTTACTAACTCCACATCATTCTGGATTCTTTCAACCTATGAAAGATTTGCCGGATAGTTAAAATTAATCCACAGTCCTAGATTTTCTACTGTAAGATAAATAGAATAGCAAAATCCTGAAAAGAACTTGAGTCAGAAAATTCATGCATCAATGTATGAGACTGTGCTGAAATTTAAACAATTTGCATCTTGAGAAAAAAACACAAAAGATACTGAATTCAGTAAAGCTGAGGCACATTTTGGATCACAACTTTTGTTGTTTATTTTTACAGTTCCCAATTTAATATCTTCAGTAAAAAATAATAAACACCTATATAAATTAAATCAACACCGTCACCATTTATCAAACAAATGCGCAAAAATCAGTCGTTATTTATCACCATAATACATATGAGCAAATTTACTTTTCCTTGCCTTTCTTTTCAGCTTTTTCAGCTTTGAACTTTCTGTCAAGTAGACTTTGCAGTTTGAAATAAATTCCTCTTTGAGTACTTTCTGCCTACGGGCAAGTTCCCTGATTGGAAACTTTTCCTTTGCTATTGTCTTGGAGCTTCTTGCTCTCTTCCTACCCTTCCTTGGCATTTTCAAAAGCAACGAGCAACGCTCTCTCCCAGTTGTACTAATCCAGTTAGGGATGAACCTGGTTCTGCTTCAACACTGGTCAACAGGGCCAGATTCCAGCTTTCAGCTCGCGCGGTACCAATTTACAGAAGCTGAAAACAATGAATCTACATTCAGCAAACACAATATGCAAATACAATGTCTATCACAGGAACCCATCGTTTTAAAATTTTAAAATAGCCTCTAGAAATGTTGTAATCTCTTTCTTTGCCTCAGTACATCATCCCAAGGGTTATGCCACATTGCACGATGAAAAAGCAAAATTCTGCGCCTTGTACTTACCATATTCTTCTCAAAAACATCGCTACAGAAAGATCCATTTTCACTCTTCCAAAATGGCCTCCGCTTTCGTTCACAGACCCCACAGATATCCCACAATTCAAAGAGAACCCTAAAATCTAAATAAATTTGTAAAAATTAAAAATGGCGCCCGACGCCATCTTGGATATAAAAGCCGCTGCTTGAAATGGCCATATTCCTGAGCCTGTCAGCCTGGCGTGTTGTTGATGTTTTCCTTCGCATAAAATGGTCCAGCAAAATCAACTTCAATGTACATGAAAGGAAGATTGTCGGAGACTCAAATGCTTACTAAGTTAGCAAATGGTTGAGGTTTGGACAGTATCGTATCAAATTGTCTGACTAATGCGACTGGATAAACCCAGTAAAGAATACAAGTGAAGGTTTTAATTTCACAACTGCCTAAGTTGTGTATATAACTGTGATGATCAATCATGTCTTCATATCTTTCTTGGAAGTTCAAATATATGATCTTTCATATATTCACTTGCATTCTTTACCATCTACGGGTATATTACAAGCTTACAACATGGTCAGCTCCCAGTTGGCTTGATATTTCAGTTGGTAGAGCTCTGCACTGACATGACAGAGATCCTGGGCTCAAATCCTCTTTAAGCCTGAAATGTTTTCAGGCTTCAATTTCACAACTGCTTTAGTTGTGTTTATAACTGCGATGATGAAACATGTCTTGATATCTTTCCCTGCAGTTCAAAAATATGATCTTTCATATATTCACTTGTAAAAATATTTTGTTTCCACAACTTAAAATGACACAAAATTAGCACCAAATTAGAAAAGGTGTGATTGATGGCCCCTCATAGGTCAAGAAATTGAGAGGCTACAAGCCTTTGAGCCAGGTCGTCATCGTCATAACTGTCTTTGGCTTGCACTGACTTCCAGTGACCATGCCGTTGAAACATCCTGTCGCTGGCTGAATGTTTGCTGCCATAGTTGCACCTCCTTAATGCAGTGATTGAAAGCTGAACTTGGAAGAGGCTGCCTAGATGGAAAGCTACAGCTGTTAGGTTTGGTAGGGATTTGATCAGCTTCCCCACCTTGACTATTGTCAAGGAATATAGTTATGGGTATAACCTGACTTCAGTTTGAGGATCTTGAAGAATGAAAATTGAAAATTTCTGAAGTTTCCAGTGGCAAATTCCCAAACCAATACAAGGTGTTTGTTATGGAGACAATGCAGAACCTAATGACTTTTATGACTAATGATCGAAGTAATAATTATATCAAACAAGAAAGAGTTTGTTTGACCACATTTCCAATCACAGAGAATAGAGTTGAAAATATGTAGTAGAGAATTTTTGATGAACTTTGAGGTGTTTGGAAATGTGGTCAAACACTGTCTGAGTGTATGATATATCTTTTTAATCAGAACTAAATTAAGGAGAAAATGGAGAATTAATAGGGTAAAAATCTATGCTAATGAAGATCAGATAGCCAAATACTGTCATGGTCATGATGTCGTTGTCCAAACTTTATGAATTATTAATGAGTCTGAGACTCTTCTGTCATTCATTTCCTTGCATCTCTTGTAAACTGCAAGGGCTCTTTCTTCATCTAACTACCCAATCAAGTGATGTAAAATTGTGCCTCCCAAAATTGGAGGTGAGGAGCGTAACCCAAAATACAACTTACGTGAACCTGGGCACTCTGTGGCCTCTCGCAATTTGGGTTTTCAAAAAAAAAGAATTGAAGGTAGCAGATGATCAGCTTGAATTCCCACCGTGAAGAAGGCCTTTTCAATATCAGCTGTAAGACCAACTGTTGTTTCTAAAGTTTGCCCTGATGTTGAAAAGGTGTAGGACATAATTTTGGCCAGCCAGTTTTTAGACAATCTTTCAGTGAATGCTCATGTTTACCAGATTTCACTAATCCTTCATATGTAATTTTACTTACTTAGTTTCCCCAATCCTTTTAAAAGCTGCATGATGAGCCAACTTTTCTTTTTTCCCCCTTTTTGTTCCTTTCTTCTTTTTTAACTGGTCCTGAATGATGATGTTGTATTCTGCTAATAACTCTGGGTGGTTGCACAGCTTGTGGTGTAAGGATCTTATTGGAGTGTCGCACAACTGATATTTTTCAGAGGGTAGCTCAAATGCTCTGAAATAAATTTAAATGCTTCCACAGCTGCATTTGGCAGAGTCCATGACAAGCTTTCCAACTTTGAAAGCAGGAAGGCACTTGGAAGCAGTTATTTTTAATTACCTTTCACAAAACCACTCCTGTGACAAACTCTGCTGCTGGTACCTTGCATTTCCCTGAGAGTCTCCAGTTTAAGGTTTGTGAGCAAGATAGTTACTTGCTGCAAAAACAATCTGCTCTGGTCACATGTCAGGTTGTAGTGTTTGTAGATAGTCTGCAGTTGAGTTTCCCACATTGGTATAGCTCCATTTGTGTTTTGCAATATTATCTGCAAGTTTGTAGCAAAGTGGTTGATATGATCAGGTGTTACTAGACGGTATTTCACTGGTCTTGGGTCATAGTCAATCCCTGGCAAACCAGCATTTTTAGTTTTTGAAGCATAGTTAGCATCAGATAACATCCAAGGATTTTTGTCTCTTTTATTCCCCGTTCCAAGAACAATCTTGACTTGTGCATGGTAAAGATACCACAGAACCATGATTTTACACATGGTTGGGATGGTAGACAAAACGGACACATGACTGCAATGACCCAAAGAGGAAGTCCTACATGGTTCATAGGAAGCATGAATCACAGCACTGCTGCTAGCAGATAATGCAACAACATGAAGAAGCTCAGTTTTCATTGATGGTCAATTGTGAGCTCTCACTAAATGATGTTTGGCAGTCAACGCGTCCATTATGTCGTGAACAAATACCAAATTGATGTACCTTGTTTCGTGTTTGAACGGTTTATCTGTCACATATCCAAGTCCTTCATAGTTTTCCTTGGTGACATTAACATTCTGGATTGATTTTAGGGCACACTAATGGATGTCTCTGTAGTTGAAGAGATTCAGTATGTTGTGTGAAGGAAACTCTTGTCAGCCTGGTGATGGAATCTCTGCAACTGAGACGGCATTGCAATTTTGTCAAAGCTCACAATCTTCCTTGATGGCCTTTGCAGCAAACCATTTTCCCTCATTGACACCAGGATCTTTAGTCTGTTAATTTCCAGAATTTATGCAATCGGTAACAAGTTTTATAAGTTCATCATGTTTTCTGCTTAATTTTAAACCTCTGATTTGCGTTCAAATTTGGATCCAGGAACACCATCATCTTGGGTAAGAAGAGTCAAAGATCAAAGCGAAGTGCTCACAAGCAAGATAGATTCCACTAAATGCTCTCACAGAAATGGCATGTCCAGTAGTTTTTTTATTGTTTTTTATTGAGTTATGACATGTTTTCAGTAACAACAAAACAGGAAAGGAAAAACGAAAACAGAGAGAAAAACTGCAAGTAAATACATTGAATGTCTACATAGAGTAAATTAACAGGATATACAAATGTTGTGTAAACATAACTACACATATGCATACACATTACAATTTCTATAGGAAAAAATTAAATGGTAAGGTAATATAATGTTATGGTAGCGTCAATATGAATAGAAAGGGAAAACAAAAATAGTGAGAGTAAAGAAAATGATGATGTGAATACAATATTACTCCTCTTAGGGAAGGATTGCTGCAATAAGCATGATGTTTGGCAACTTCATATACGCTCTCTCAGTCAAGTTTGTGAGCAAATGTAATGATTACAATGACATGTACACGTTCAGATGTTTATCTAAAATTTGAATGGTTCTTGTGTTTCAGTTTACATACTTAACAAGAATTTTCTTAAGCAAAAGAAAGCAAGTTTCGTTCAGTATTGGGGTCAACAGGTTCAAGACTGACTTTCACTATATTTCTTGTCATAAAGCGCAATGAACTTTGAGAACAGCTGACTTGACATGACACTATCAAATCCCCTCTGACATAAATCATTGTACCATGGCATTAGATTATTGAATAAATCTTGGGTGAACATCATCTTCTCAGGGAACTTTTCAAACTATGCCCAAAATCCTTCCCAAGCGAATTCTGAAGGGCTTCATACATTAGTGTATGAAATTGGATGGCACAGTTGTACCTGCATCCATCAAGAACCACAGAAACATCCTTCTGCAATCACTCCAGACTTAATACAAATGTCCCTTAGGCCAGCATCTTGAAAGTGTTTTCCCAATAACTGTGCAAATTGTGTGAAATGCTCCCTGTCTCTCTTGGTATAGGTGTGGAATTTCAGGGCACAAAATCAACTTTTTCCAGGAGCCATATGGCTCCTAAATACTAATTTCTTTCTTGAAATTGGAGCACACTTTTGTAAAGTCTGTTTTACCAGCTTAACTTTGGTGTGAACTGCACAAGTCACAGAACATCAGATTTGTATCAGCATTAAACGACAGCCAGGGAAACTCTTCTATCCATTCTTAGATTAATTTTTCGCTTTATGCTAGTAATTGCTCCCTTCCTTGGCTTGTTTCTTTACATTATGCGATTCTGTTGGACAGTGACCCATGGAGCGTAGCCTTTGTGCTTCTTTGAATTAGTTGGTTCTCTTTGGAAACCAAATGTTTCTAAACATCCTCTTCTCTTGATGTGTTCAACTGGAGTGAAACTCTTTCTTGCAGTGTTCTCTTTGCCTTTGGAAACGTGTTTGCCGTTTCTCCTGTTGAGTATCAGAGTGCTACATTCCACCCACCAGATCTTGGGTCAAGGTTTCCTTCCCTAGACCACAACAAAGAGAGTGGTTTAGAATAGACTGAAGAAGCATTTCCTGGACTTCCTTCACAGTGCATAAAATCATGAATTCAAGTGTTTCAGTTTGGATATACTTGGCTAAAACACTTTGTAGAGCAGCTATATTCAAAAAAAACCTCTCCATTCCTACTACTTGTTTGCAATTCACGCTTCAGATGAGACTGCCTCTTCTCTACTTTGGGTTGTACTGGTTGTACTGACTGGTGCTGTTGGTAGTTAAGCACACAGAAAACAACCTGTCAGGATAGTGATGATCATTAGCAGAAGAAAATGAGGTAAGTACTGGGTGGTGAATGTAGTAGTCGATGTCCAGTAGACGTTCCAGAGCTACGAGCAAACAAAGAAGACTTTTCTGTTTCTTCACCCACCAAAGCCAACGACATAGCATTACACAAGCAGTCTACATTACCAGTTGTTTTTGTAGCTGTTAGGTATGGTTAGAGTGGTAGATCTTCTGGAATCAATGATGTTGTTGCCATGTCATCTTTTTCAAGTGACTGGTAGACTCCGAATAAACTGCTTCTGATGAGCATATTTATCATCCAGCTTCCCAGCAAATTCTGTCACATCTTTCTTTGAGTTGTTATCCAAAAGTTTAACTAAATTTTTGCGATCACTTTCTAAGCTCATTTTAAATTTAAATGAGCTCAACACAATGACATTGTTGTGACATGGCAGGGTGATACAGTACTACTGAGTGGACACTGGAATGCCCTATACACAACGTGTCTACTCAAAACTTAAGGTGGCATCCAGCGGCTTGTGCAGATTTTTGAAAACTAGCTTGTTGAAAGCGCATTACTGCCATGACTTTTGTTTTAAACAGCTTCAAAAATAGGCAGTCGAGAACTGCATGTGGCTACCTTGGATAAAAATAATTGGCTGAATGAACTGTCCGTTTTGATAGCCTGGCCTTAAAATCATGTCTTACAAATTTGCCTTGGTCATCTGCAGTCTCAGTCTCAACAAAACTCACTTTATGTTTTACTTTAAAAAAAAATGTTCAAAAATGTAAGTCTGGATATGAGCCTAGAGGCCCATAAGGCGAGCGCCCATCTAAGGTTTCTGTATCACGAAGTGACTAGGAGTATTTTTGCTCCTCCTGGATGAGATGCTAGTCCATTGCAGGGTTACCCCCTCTGCATTAAATATGCTGGTATCCATTTATAAACCTGGGGGGAGAGAGAGGCATGGAGAGAATAAATTGTGTTGGCCAAGAACACAACTCAATGGCTCGAACTGCGTGATCTGGAGGTGAGGGCACTAACCATGACGCCACTACGCCTCCAACAGAAATATAATTGCCTAACTAATTTTAGTGAGATGATAATAGGATATAACTGTTTTAAAATGCACAAAGTTGAAAATAGTTTTGTATGTCTGACACTCAGCAATTTTTATTAACTTCAATTGTAACAGTATTTAACAGCTCTGAAATGTCAATTGAGTAACATTGTCTACTATATAATCAATATTGGCAGAAACTGAACAAGCAAAGCAATTATTTCTTGAGCAGACAAAGTTTTCTCTCTAATAGAAATGTTCGGCAGTTGATGCACTTGTCATGAAATTAAATGTCAACTGAATACAATCCACATTAGCAGAATCTGAACAACCAAAGCAATAATTGGGACATCTAACAGAGGTGCTAACCAGTTAAGGCATGTGAGGACTGTAACATTTAATATATTGAATGTCACTGAATTAAATGTCAACTGATATTACAAAGGAAAAACAAAGACAGGCCTGCAGAGACTCCTAATGTGGTTTTTGTGGTTGCGTCACATTATCAAAGCCTTCAAATTATAGTTTTGCTCTTACAAGCATGCCTTTTAGAGATTTACCTCTTGTGGTATGTTGTGACAAAAGGCAATAGAGTCACTGCCGTTTTTTTGTTTTTGCTGTTTAAGAGCCGATTGTCCTGAGTCAAAGATGACCTTTGACAGGGACCTTTCTATATATTTCTTTGGATACCTGTGTGCTTCGAGGCATCATTTGAAGTTTGCAAGGCACTCTTTAAATGTTGTTTTTGAAGAGTATGTTCTAAGCAGTCTTATTGCTTCGCCTTTGATAAAGCCTCTTTTTACCCCTGGAAGGTGGCACAAGGTAAAATGAGTATATTGAAAGGTTTCAGTTGGCTTGTAATGAGTTTTGATGTCCAGGATGGATTTTTCTATGAATCTCACTCCTTTGAACACCACTGTATCAGGGAAAGTTATTTCGTTCTCTAATATTTCAGCCGTGAATTTTATTGTTGGGTGGAATGTGTTAGCTTGTTCAATGAAATGACCCATTTTGTTTCTTTTACAGTCCCAAAGGGAGAAATCATCATCAATGTAATGTTTCCATTCTTTTGGCTTGGTATTGTTTTGTTGAATTAAATTTGTTTTGATCTATCCAGGGTGATGTAGTGAGCTGTGATGTCCAGGATGGATTTTTCTATGAATTTCACTCCTTTGAACACCACTGTATCAGGGAAAGTTATTTCGTTCTCTAATATTTCGGCTGCGAATTTTATTGTTGGGTGAAATGTGTTAGCTTGTTCAATGAAATGATCCATTTCATTTCTTTTACAGTCCCAAAGGGAGAAATCGTCATCAATGTAATGTTTCCATTCTCTGCCATGAATATATTTGCAAGAGACACTGCTGTCTTTGTGCCCATAGCGACACCATGGGTTTGGAGATAATTTTTTCCATTGAACTCAAATGAGTTCTCTGTTAGGATTACACCAAGCATTTCCTTTAGATAGTGTGTGGGGATTGGAAGATCCTTGTTGTGGAACGTCTCATATGCTTTGCATACTATTTCTGTTCCCTACTCTTGTGGTATATTTGTGTATAAGCTGGAAACGTCCATTGCTACCAAAATTGTGTCTTGGCCTAGTTTTGTTTTTTCTATAAAATTGATGAAATCAGTTGTATCCTTTATGTAGGATTGTTGTTTTTGTGCAATAGGCTGTAGCAATGTATCCACAAGAGAGGATATTTTTTCATTTGGGCTGTGACAACCTGAGGTGATTGGTCATCCAACCAGAATAGGTTTGTGGATTTTTGTAAGAAAGGAATTCTAGGCAGGTTGGTGGTTTGAGAAAGCAATTTTTTTGTCATGTTATTGATGTGTTTGCCCTGATGCAGTTTGTCAATGATCTGGTTTACCTTTGTTTGTGTGGTTTTCACCATCGGTGCTCCTAGAGGTTTATAGTGCTCTCTGTTCTTGAGTTGCGCTTCAACCTCTTGTATTTTGTTTGATTTATTCATGATGACTGTTGTTGTTCCTTTGTCTGCTTTTTTGAGGTTTATGGCAGAGTTATTCTTAAGCTCTTTTAAAGCTGCCATCTCATTGCAGACATTATTTTTGGGCTTACTGATTCTGATGTCAGCAAGTTGTGTTTTGACACTTTTTTAATAGTTTTCAAGGGTGATGGATTGTTGAGCCGGAGGCATCCAATTTGATTTGACATGAAAAGGATGTGGTTCTTTAACTTGTCCATGAAATATATATTGGGGCACATTCTTCTCGCAAATTGTTCAAAATCCGGCAAGAGTTGTCACCTAATTTCATTTGATTCCCTTTCTTTGACTGCCCGCCTTTTTCCAGAGGTGTTTCTATGGTTTTTGTGCCGTTTGTTTGTAGAAATACCCTTGCTGGTTTTGTGGCCAGCTTTTGTAGAGTCAGAGAACACACTGTGGTAGTGTTTATCCTGTTTATTTGCAGAGTTTTTAAGTTCATGTGAACAAACGATTTCTTTTCAATCTGAAATCTGTTTCTGCGAATCAGCTAAGTTTACATTGTCCTGGTTTACAATGTGGTTCGCCGATTGCATGTCGTTGAAAGGTTGCCTATTTACATGTTTGTTTCTGCGAGCATTAGGTTGTGAAAACGCCCTTAGTTTCTTTCTCTGGCTGTCGAGCTTATGTTTGTGGAAGTGAGTTAAGGCATGTGCTAGGCTTTGTCCAGCATCTAGCTTGATGTCCTTTATTTCTTTTTTAAAGATGTTATCCTGTGCAACATTTGGTTTTGCTGTGTATCGCAAAGATTTCGGACAAGTCCGATTTGTTAGGTGTTCCTCTAATACTTTTATAGAGTTTTCAGTCTTTGCCATTTTGTTCTCCACAGTTATGTGGTCTGTGAATTTTCTTTTTTGACCTTGCTTCGGCAAGTTAGATTTTGGTGGGCTGTTAGGCTTGTTGCTCGTTGGCAGGTGGTTTTCCCTGTGTCCCCTTGGTGGGTTCTGGGTTGGTCTTGGTTGTGATGGTAGACGGCTGTTCTACGAATCATTTTCTTCATCGGTGTTAAGCATTTCTTTGTCATCTTCATTTGGACGGTAGTCTGGCATTTTCGGTGGCGCTATGTAATTATCTGTGTCTAGTCAAATCAAATCAAATCAAATCAAAACTTTATTTATCGAGGGTGACACATAATAGTTTATCAACTAATAAATTTGTGGCCCTCTTAAATGTACTAAAAGTTAAAAATCTACTATAAACAATAATCAAAGATTATCACTAAAATATCACAATCTAAAAATTATTACTTAAAAAAGGAGTAAAAATCTTACTCTTGAGCTGACTTAATTTAAAATGTTTGTACAAAGTGTTCTTAAGGATATTTACAGATGAAGAGGTGCGCAGGTTAAGGGGGAGGTGATTCCAACATTTTATAGTCGTTACAGAAAACGTGCGACCTCCCTCTTTTGCTCTGTTAAATCTTTTCAGTAAAATTAGCGCCCCATGTATTCCTATTGTGCTGGCTGTTATTTAGTTTTAAGGTGGCTCGATAGGCTAAAAATGGTCATTTTGACAACGCAATTCTCAACACTATCTTATAAAATCATGTCAATTCAACTATATCATTGTATTAAGCAGGTCCCAATGATTCATTTGCCATACATTTGGGATGCATTCCTTGCATTCCTGAGGAGCCACACCCATTTTTATAACCACACCCATTTCCGAGGGCCTAGAAGTAGGTGTTTTCTTAAACACAATATCTCTACTCTGCTTTGTGCTGGAAAGTTGAAATTTGCCACACTTTTTTTTATGTTCTCAGAGGTATACAATGACCAATTATTGTAAAGAAATTGTGTTTTGATCATGAATGAGGCCTTCACCCAGAACATACATGAAAATGTGCAATATCGGCTTTGAAAAAATGTTAATAAGTCATAATTGGTCATTGCACAGATCTATTTCTAGCCAACCAAATGTGAAAGTTTCATTGAGTTATCTTAAATAGTTTTTGAGATATTGTGTTTACAGTGACTGAACATGTTTTAAAAAACGGAATCTGAGAAAATAGCATTTAAAGTTGATCATCAGCAATGTTCACTGTGTTCAGTCCTAAAAGGCTCCAGCTTCATATTGAAGTCCTTCAAAAGCCTCTAAATGGTCACTGTAGCCTTTCTTCCAGTTTCTGATTTGTTTTTGTTGTTCCTTGGACTGATCAGAACTCTTTCTGTGAGCTTGATGCAATCTGTCATATTCCAGCTTTTTGCAAGCTTGGCTACAGTGAGCCCCTGGCGTAATTCCTAGCTCTTTGAGGACCAATTTGAGGGAGACTGACCCATCTTTGAAGTGAGACACTGCAAGGTGAGCAGCAAGCTCGACTGTGGGTAAGCCAGAGTGAGTTTCCTTTGTAGCGCGTTGTCGCGTTCCTGATGTGGCGAATTGGAGGTGCCGTACATTGGAGTTTGCCAGCGTAATAATGATTCAACAAGATTTATTGAAGAGCTGGCTGAGCCGCTTATACATCACTTACAGTAAAAACTAGAAATGAATAGACAATTGTCGAGTCACAAAAGGAACACGGAAAAACAAGCTAAATGAAAATGAATAAAACTATAAGAAAGGAAAATATAGAAAAAACGGCTTACATCTGATCTAGCACCGGGCGTGGGAACTCCAAAGAAAACAGCTCTAAATAGGCCAAGTTGAACTACGAGCGACTCCTAAACGTGCAACTCCGATAAACTGAAACGTGCTAAGAAATATGATATCTACAATGACGAAGCACCTAGAGCGGCCAGCCAAGAAACGTAAATCAAACATTAACTAAATCAACAAGTGTTGTAATGCAACGGAAGTGTTCAATCATTGCCAAATGAACGCATTTATTGCCTCGTGGTTCTCTGTGCCACCGTGGAGGCAGTGCCGTAAGAGGTCTTGGTCACTGAGGGCTTCAAAAGTTGGATGAATTGCATTGGCAACAGCAGAAGGCAGTGGATGTGTATGTGTGTACTCTGTTGTTTCCTTTGCCAAGTCCCTTTGAAACCCACACCACGAGTTTTCTCTAGGGGGCACAAGTCATGGTCTGGGTGGTCATCACTGGATCTTGTGTGGTGCCATGTAGCCATGACAGCATTCTCCATAGATTGGATGTCGTGGGTGTTGTTTTGGATGGCCTTGCCATAATAGACCTGTAGTTGATCTATTTTGTTGTTTGTCAGCCTTCCAATACCCCTGATTGGTTTTCCGTCTTCAAGTCTTACTTGACCCACGTGCTTTTTTAGCGAGCGAAGGCGTGACCCCAGACATTTCTGAACATGCCCAACACACTTGAGCTTGGTGACCTCTTTTTCACCATACACAGCTTCATCTACAATTAGCTTGTGGGCTTTGCTGTCCCTGTCTCCCAAAAACTCTGTATAACGCACTGCATAGCTTTGAACCGACCACTGAAATATGGCAAGAAGGCCAGTGGAATCCATTGATGCAGATGACCCAAGGTGATTAGCCTGGCAACGATGTTGGTGGCCTTCCCACCAATCTTCAAACTCCTGTGTACCTTCCTTGTTCCTCCACACTGTGCACTCCTTGCAGTCTTTTGACATTATTTCGATGTCAGTTACTTTGCCAGTGACTGTGGATATGGCAGTGACTATTCCATACAGGGATGAGTAGCCCCTTCTTCTTCAGGTGCCATCACCTGAAATTCCAATATCAAAAACACCATCCTCCTCTGGTTCATAGAAGCTCTTTGCATTTTCAACAGCAGCTCTCATACTTTGCTGGCAAACAGTCTGAGTAGCTTTCCTCACAGCTTCAACAATATCCCTATAGGCATTTTCATTCATGGGAGGAGGCATGTTCATAGTTCCAGCAAATTTGACAAGCCCTTGGTGCCCAACACCAGTGTTCCTGGATGCTAGAACAATTCTTCGATTGACTTTGAATGCCTGCAAAGTCCCAACCCTGGAAGAAGAGTAAAATCTTTTTATGAATCCACACTTTTTCCCGGGGCACTTGACAAATAGCAACGAAGCAAATCCATCTTTCTTTCGCTATCTTCTTCCAGCTTCACGTGGTTCTTCTTACAAATGGGGCAGAGTAACAATTGGAAAATTGAGCCAAGGACTGCCATGTCAACAAAACGAAAACCTTCCATTTCAGCTGAATCCACATCGCTTGCACTACTTTCAGGTTTAGACTCCTTGCTGGAAAGTCCGTGAACCTTTCCTTGCAATGCAAAAGATGATGAAGGTTCAGGCACGCTAACATTTGAGCGCGACGCGTCTGTTTCATCAGAGTCCACTTCATCGCTTCTTTCGACCGATTCCTGATCTGCTGAAGCTTCTTTCGACTCTAATTCCTTTCTCCTTGTATACATGGTCCCAGTGAACTTTCTTGTCTTGCTTCTACCACTTCTAAATTTCTTTTTTGGAGGCATTTCTGAGGATAACTTTTACAAACAAAGCATAAACAACAGCAACCACGTTTTCTACGATTATTCCTTCATCTAGTTTACTTGAAATGTCCTCTAAAGAAGGCTAGACTGCTTCCCAGGCCCCAGGAAGCATTCAAGCTGAAATTTTCACTAAATATCACTGCTTTTTGTTCAAAAAAAAGCTGCGTAAACAACTCTCGTTTCCATGGAAATGGGCCAAACATCCTGAGAAAATGCTCAAAAGCATGCTAGTAGGGCAGTAAAAATGCAGAAAATGGGTTTTTCATGAGGGTACAAAGGATAAACAATCCAAAAATGTAGGTTTCCAGAAATACGATTTTTTCCGATTTTGGGCCTATCGAGCCCCTAAATTGTTTAGGTATAACGGGCAAGTACCCATAATCCTTTTATGAGCTATTGTACATCTTTTCATATCAGTCTCGATGTAATATGGTACCCGTCCTAAGGTATTAAATAGATCTACAGTGCTATGGTGTTGTTGGCCGTCAAGGATAATACAAGCGCAACGTTTTTACAGTCTGAATATCTTACTTATGTTGTTGTGGCTGCAGCAGCTTGTCCATGTTACGCTGCAATATAATATTAATGGCTTAATTAAAGAATCATAATAGAGTATACGCTCTGCTCTTGGAAGATAAGCCTTGATTCTGTTGAGTATACCGATACGCTTCGATATCTTCTTACATAAAGAGTCAATATGAATATCGAAACTGAGTTCTTCATCAAGTTCAAGGCCTAGCAGTTTAACGTTCTCAACCTGCTCTAATGTGCTTCCTTCGAGCTCTATCTCAAGCTTTCGATGTTCATTACTCAAACGTTTCCGTAAGCGCAGTCCATCAATTAGCATTGTCTTCGTCTTGGAACAATTAAGTGGCAGTTGTTAGTTGCCCACTCACTGACATTGGAGACCTCACTGGAGAGTGTGTTCTTAAGTTCTTCAACATTAGCAAAATCGGAAGAAGCGAGGAGGGTGGGTGTCATCGGCAAACATGTCCAAGTGCATGTGGACATGTAAAGGTAAGTCATTGATAAACAGCACAAAAAGTAAGAGACCCAATATGGAACCCTGTGGCACACCTGCTGTGATACTCCTCACAGTCGACGTTTCTCCTTTGAATGATACATATCGAGTTCGATCGCTTAGGTATGACTCGAACCAAAGTAAAGCGTTCCTATCTAGTTTGTAGGCTTCAAGCTTGCTAAGCAAAGTCACATGATCCACCATGTGAAGAGCCTTCTTACAGTCTACTAGAACCGTACCATTAACATGGTTTTTGTCCAGATTGAAGAGCAGAGTATCAACTATATAAGCAAGCACTGTCTCCCTGCTGTACTGCTTTCTAAATCCAGACTGGTTCTTATAGATGAGGTCGTGAACATTTAGATATTCAGACATGGTCATGCACATGACGTTCAATGATTTTAGAGAGCGCTGGAAGTACTGAAATGGGCCTATAGTTGGTTATATCATCCATATCACCAGCTTTATGAAGGGCAGTCACTCTGGCTATTTTCCGACAAGGAAACATTCCTGATGAAAGTGATAGGTTGATGAGCTTTGCTATTGAAGGCGCAAGTTCTGTGATGCCTAGGTGCAAGAGAGAACAACTGATGCCATCAATTCCAGTTGCTTTATTAGCTGGAATTTTCAGTAAATATACCTTTACCATGTCAGTTGTAATTGGAGGTATAGTGAATTGCGATTCTGAAGGTAGCCTTTCACCAACAAACTGTTTAAGTTTATCAAGATTACAACCATTAGCGGTCAGGAGGGATTGTTTCACTTTATCTGCAACAATTGTAAAGTGGAGATTGAAATAATCCGAAATTATTGAAATAATCTGAAATTATCTTTTCCTCGGTGACCTTAAGAAATTTGGGGTTGACGCGTTGGTCTGTCTCCACCAAGGGATCTTATTAACTTCGAAATAGATTTAGAGTTCCCTTTGCTATTCTGAAACGAAGCCTCGAAGTAGTTATGCTTTGCTCTTGTAATCATATTGGTGGCCTGATTTCACATGCCGCAATACCTTGCCCATGCATCAGCGGTGTTACATGCCCTAGCTTTTCTCAGAAGAATCTAGTTCCTCTTCACCATTACTGGGATGGAGGTATTGTGTGTTTGAGTCATCGCAAACACACAATCTTCATGATTCTCTTCAGCTGTTGTTTGAAGACAGACCATGTTGCATGTTTTCTTATTTCCATTCCCATTGTAAAGACGGTTTGGCAACCTTTTTATATTCTGATTTTTGCGGTTTAGGATCGAGTTTGCATTGCTCCTATTGGCCCATTATGAAAGGTATATAAGCCATTCGCGTGTCAGCAAATTAAATGTCAAGTGATATTAACAATACCTAGTGCATGATCAATATTTAGAGAAACTGAACTACCAAAGTGGAAGTTTCTTGAACATACCACTGTCTCTGTGTAATAGAGGACTTTGCCTGTTGATGCACTTGAGAACAGTAACATTGAACGTCATTAAATTAAATGTAAACTGAATAACTATTTAGTATATGATCACTATTAACAGAAACTCCACAACCAAAGTAATAATTTCTTGAGTGGACCAATGTCTCTTTCTAGTAGAGGTGTTCACCAGTTGATGCACATGTAACATGTTTAATGTCACTGAATTAAATGTCAACCACTGTCAACTTGTTAAGAATGTCTAGTACAAGTTCATTTTGCTGTCAGAAACTGCGATATTAGTCGTTGTGACTTGCTATACTATCATTTGCTGTGGGCCTGCAGTCAACAGCAATTTCTTGAGCTCATCAATTTGGATATCTGATTGAGCCGTTTGCTTGGTTATGGACTTCAGGAAGCTCTGAAGTGCATCACGGAAGCATGTGAAGCTTGAAATGGAGCCTCTTCCAGGCATTCAGTTGGGGTGCAGTGCAAAAACAGCGCACGATAAAATAAGAAAAGGGCGGCTAGAGGAAGTGAAAGAATGCTTGTGGGCAAACTTAACAAAAGCTCCTTCCGCCTACTTATAGACCACCTACAGGGACCTGTAACATGACTGCCAGCTTGTGGTTTTCAGTTGTCAACCTAGTATTTTAAAACCTGTTCACAGAATATTTCAAACTTTGTCCCTTGAAAGCCAATACTTAGAGACTTTAAAACATATCTTGCAATAGAAATGAGCCTAAACAAAGTGTAATCACCACATGGCAAATCACAGAGGTGTCAAACTGCAAAGCAAAAGGTTGAGATTCCAAAAACAGAATGGCAAATGTACAGATGTCACAAACCGTATTCACACAAGCTCGCACTTTCCAGTTCTTTATGGCCTCTTCGTCAATACCTACTGCCGTTGCTGCAACTCTGATTTTGTTCAACAGTTCAGCTTGATCTCTCATTATGGCCTCGAGAGCTAGACAAACAACAGTGATCATGGAGACAGTGCAGTCTGTTCCATACATCGAAAACATTATTTGTGGAGAGAGTTGAAAGATTAAACTTAACAAATGCTTTGTAAGGGGAACTTGTCTGGCAGATATAATGTAGGACTGTGATAGAGTCACTCCAGAAGGTTATCTTCTCTACCTTTGTGGCCATTTCTTCTACCAGTGTTTCAGTTAATTGCACAGCAACTAGAGCTCCCATGAGTTCCAGTCGGCAGAGAGACTGTGACTTTCAAGGGGCAACACGGCCTTTTCCCGTAATAGAGCACATTCTAAACACTTGTCTCAGGTACACACGCGCCATAAGCATCCTGGCTAGCGTCACAAAATACATGAAGCGTAGTCTATCGGATAGGTTTTTGTCCTTGAAGTAGGGCTCTTGGGATTCTCACTTGGTCAAGCTTTTCTGCTTCCTTGCACCATTCACGCCACTCTTGAAGATCAGCTTCTTTTAACTCGTCATCCCAGCCATACTTCATACAATTCAGATTCTGAAGGATTATCCTACTGATTGAGAATGGGTGGAGGAGTCCTCACGGATCCGAAACAGAGAATGCTTGACTCAAGATCTTCCGCTTTGTCGTGCCTGGATTACCATTCAGTCTGGTAAACTGGAGTATGTCCTCCTGGGAATCCCAAATGACGCCCAAAGTTCTGTCTCTTTGCAACTTACCTTCACTCAGCTCGAGGAATCGCAGAGATCTATCTTGCTCTGGAATGGTTGCCAAGATGTCTGGATCATTTGTCAGCCATTTGTGTAGGCAGAAACCTCCATGGCGCAGCAACTCACTCATCTGCTTCCGCATTTCAATAGCTTCCTTGTGAGAATCTGTTGATGGTAGGCCATCATCCATGTAAAGATGCTTGTAGACTGCTTTCACACCCAGAGGTAAATCTTCCCCATTCTTGTCAGCATTTTGCCTCATAGTGTAGTTTGCTCTGGATGGCACAGACACTTCTCCAAACACTGTTCTCTCAAACTGATACATGCTCGGTTCTTCATCCGGAGAGTCTCTCCATAAGAATCTTATTGCTGGCTTATCACAATCAGTGAGATGAAGTATATGGTACATTTCTTTCACATCAGCAGCCATTACAATTCTTCCTTTGCAAAACCTGAGGAAAACAAACAGACGAGAGAAGATCTGGTCCTGTGTAGATCTTATCGTTCAAACTTTGTCCCATGAATTTCACGGAGGCATTGTGTACTCTTCTGAGACAATCAGGTTTCTTCAAGTTGATGACAAATCTGTGTTGTAAGTACCAAGTCACTTTGCTATCACATTGTACTTCCTCTTCACTCAATTTCTTCACGTTGCCCTTCTCAATGTCATCCTGGATTGACTTTGCATATCTCTTTCTGGTCGCGGGGCAGTTCTCAAACTTCTTCTCCAGGGATTGCAGTCTCCTGTTTGCCATTTTGTAATCGTTGGGCGGAGAGGGTTCCTCTTCTTTCCAAAGAAGGCGTGACGCATGTGTCTTCACTCACACTCTTAAAGGAGAACGGAAGGCTACAGGGTATAATTTTGGAAATGATCTGAAATTGTAGAAAGAACGTAAATTACAAAGAATCAATTGAGAAAAGTTCATATTTCAGTGCAAATCAAATAGAAAACTAAGAGAATTTGCCAGAATTGAACATCCACCATTTTTTTAGCATTCTCTTCCGGTTACTTCCAAATAAGGATTACTGGATTTCAATGGAGAGAATACAGCTAACAGCCAGAATGAACTTGCAAGGAGGGGAAATACCTCTTGGTGTAATTGCGAGCATCGTGAAAACTAGGAAAATCAGCAGGAGAGAGTGTGTTTGCTGCGAAGAGATCAACGAAGCCATGATGAAAGTATCAGGTGAAATACTGTTGATTAGAAGGGTAACAAACTTTATGAAACGATTCATTCATTGTTTTGATTTAGTCCTTTTTTTTCGCTTATGAAAAACCAGCCATTTGTTTTCCATTTGGCATTGCTGCTTTTTTATTATATGGCTTAGATTTAGAGGACAATCCCCCTATTCGCTGTATAAGTCATCATCCTGATTTTGAAACTGTATGTTTGTGAACAGGGCTTGAAATTAAAAAAATCGTAATGTCGCCTTTTGGCGACCAACTCGAGAAATTTAGTCGCCAGTTTGTATAATCAAAAGAATATTAATTTTGGGGCTGGTTGAAAGTGTTTAAGCTTGTTTAACTTCATCATCCGGTTTCTGGTCGTGTGGAACTCACTCGCACAAGTAATTATGAAAATACGAGAACAAAAAACTAACATAGTTATACAAAACAATCTTACCCAAACTTAATAAGTAAATAAGAGTTTCTAGCCGCTATCTTTGTAGCTTATGGGAGCCAAACACGACTGTATGGAGATAGCATGTACGAAGGAATCAACATGGCTGATTCCATTCATTACTAGATCTCCTCTTTGTAAGGAAACCGCTTGCCACTGAAACAAAGGCGTAGTAAATGACGCAGATCTTTTATGGTGTGATCCATCAGATTTGTGATTGAACGTTAGTTTCAGATCAAGATTTCACAGAAAGAACTTGCATGTAATATGGATTTGATGGGCTTCAAGCTGTCATCAGAGATAAAAATGTCAGGATAAAGGACGTTAAATTGAGTAAGTTAAATCTCATTTGATTGGGTTTTCTTGGAGTTCTTGTAGGAAATCTTTTACAGACTTCAGTAAAAGCTACTAAAGGAAACGAATGGCAGTGGAAGTCAAATACAGCTTAGAGGAAGAGCTTGATAATGGACCGAAGACTTTCAAGAAAAAGAGCTTTAATGTCAAGTCTTGTAGTAGTCAAGTATGGATTTTGGAATAAATGTGCAGTACAGGACAGCACTGTAGAATACACAAGAAATCTTCACAAACGTTATCAATTTTTACTATCAATGTACGAACGACTCGGAAAAGTCTCAATGCCATGTACTTGGTGATGCACATGTAACTCACATGAGCTGGTTATCTTACTGAAAATCATATGATATGATAAATAGAACTCTTCTCTTTTTCATGCAAGTAATCAACAAAATCTTTCTTATACCTATACATAGTTAACTCGCTAAGTTACAAATTGAAGAGTTCATAATAAATATACATGTAACTTCTAAACGGTAACAATTTTATATTACACGGTTCAGAACTGCAGTTATATTATTTTGAATGTGAATATTATTTGATGCGATTGCCTGATTCAACGCAATCGGTTACCTCGTTTGAAAACAGCTAACGGACTTATCAATGGGACGAATAGCAAAAATGACATACTTGATTTGATTTGATTATTCTAAAATTATGTGTGAACTTGAATTCTCCTGATTTAAGCGAACATGTAATTATTTCTAAGATAAAGCTTCCTAGTACACCTGACCAGCTGACTAGGTCGACGGCTGTTTTGATCTCTGATTGCAGACTTTCAGGCAAGCCATCCCCACGCTTTACTGTGCCTTCCAATGAGCCTGTCAAAGTTATGCCCTGAAAGCCACTTGCACTCTTGACATTTTTCAGGAATGCAGGCAAATGTCCATCAGGGATGGGATGACTCTTCAGACATTCAGCTCTTGCCATCGCTTCTTTAACAAGTGAAACCGACACGGGCAGGATGAGATCGTTACACTGCATTTGAAGACTCAGCTTGCTAAGAATAGAGAATAAACCAGCCAGAAAATGGCAAAATGCTGTGAAGTGGACATCTCTCATTTTGCCGGCAACAAATTTTGCCCGTCCTTGGATGTCCGCGTTCTTTGAAGAGATGCTCAGATGTTCCATGTGGAATAATACCGCAGCATATTGTCTGGCTTCGTCACAAGGAATCTTTGGGGGAACGACCCACAAACACATTCAACGCACGGGTGACATGTGGTAACCAACGGATTCCAATAACCTGGGAAGGTTTTAGGATATTTACATCGAGCTCTTCTGTAATGGATTTGAGGGTGCGTACAGATTTCGGGCTGTAATGGTAGGTCTTCCAAATGAGATGAAGGACATTGTAAACGCACTCGACTGACTTGCATTTTTTCTGCAAATCTTGGAGTGCAAGCTCCAGCCTATGTGGAAGGCAGTGAAAGCCCAGGATGTGTGGGACTTCTTTCTTTAAGAGAGCTGCCACTCCTCCCTTCTTTTCCAGATTGACGGCAGCGCCATCAGCCCCAAACCTGACTGCCTTGGTTTTCCAGTTGCCAAGACCAGCATCTTGAAATACTGAATTGATGACATTTTGAATTCCTAATAGAAAAACATGAAAGGATATTGTTAATTGCCGCTTACAAGTCACGGTTCCCAGCTATAAGCCCGAAAAGCAGCCTTGGAGGTGAATAGAAAACTATAGTACATATATATTAAAAAAACTGAATTACTTCTCTATAATAAGATTTTGACTTTTTAACATTCAAAGCAGAACGCAAAAACAAACAAAAGGTAGAATTCTTAGAATGTTACTTTCGAAAAGAATTTCTGTATTTGTAATAGTTTTCAGCTTGTTCAGTGAAGGATATAAAAGCGACCTATCTATTTGCAACATACGCATATAGCCAATACATTTGCCCGTCGGAATTTTTAATTGTTTTTTAGCTCAAAAACAGTAAAAATTCCAACAGGAAAAATGGACTAAATACGCCCCTTATTTGGATTTTTAAAAGTAATTATTCTTGCCTAATTACCTTCTGCAGTGACATGTTCAACCACTTTGTGCCTGACTAAGCGGTTTATTGGCTTGCCATCACGAATAAAACGAGTGTATACGGTCTCATTTTCTAAGCCCCCAGCATCAGTCGCGCCGTCTGCCATCACACTGATGTAATTCGTCCTTGTGACTTCATCTGTGAGCTGGTCTTTGTACACATTACCAATTACCAACACCATTTTGGCACATGACTTGTCATTAGCATAGGTCATGTTTATTTCGAGGCCGTTCTTCTTTTGGAGGGACAAGAGACCTTCGTATTTGCTAAAGGGCAACTCCTCTTTTGCAACAAAGTATGCTGTATTCATCTTTATCGTTATCTCTTTTCGATCTCTTTCCTCTTGGTCTTTCTGCCCCTTGGAAAAACTTCTGGCTATTGAAGACTGCTACGGGGTTCTGCTTGGCTTGCAGGGCTGTCAGCTCTCAAATGGCCATTGCTTGACCCATGAATTTGAGTGGTTTCCTTTTTAAAGGAATTCGAGCCAGAAATAAACTGTGATTTCCCTGCTACCCCTGGTACTTGAATACAAATACTGCAGGTCATGCAGTTGTTTTCTTCCGAAAACATCAGCCACAGGAATTCTTGTTTCCACTTTGAAAGGAATTTTCTTTTCTGGCCCACATTTGGTGCTGATGGTTCCGGTTGTTTCTTGGCCTTACTAGAGTCCCCCAGTCCAGCCATTTCCACAGTTCTTTTTTGAACTGGTTTGCTGGGTGGTGTTTCACAGGTGGTGGTCAACTTCTTTTCAAATGAAAACAGTGTCGGCTGTTATTTTGGTTTCACAGTGATCACGTTTTTCGAAGATTTGCCATGCTTTTCTTTGTCTTTGTCATTGGCTTTCCACTTATTTATGATTGGAACTAAGTGATTGGGCTCATACTAAGTTCCAGGGCGATTGTCAAAACCTCCTGCTCTTGACCATAGAGTGTTTACTTGGCCCGGTGGTATTTCTGATTCAGGCGACAATCTTGGAATCACAATTCTATGCAACAACTTTTGATAGCGAAAATTAACATTGGGGTAAACAATAAAGTGGTCGTGATATTACAGAGGCTAAGTGCTAAGAGATTCAAGAAAGATAACCATTCCCCAACAGTACATGTAGACAACGCTTGAACTTTCACTGCCTCGCACTTGTCCTGAGTTTCTGAAAACTTCTTTTCTGCTTGACATTTAAGTGCGATTGAAAACAGTGTTTCCACGGAGATGTCGGTATCGCCGGACGTTTCGCAAAAGACTGGATGCTCGGGATAATATTTTGAACTAAAAAACGATTCGCCAGCTACAAGAAGTCTCAGCAACAATGCCAGTGACTCATCCCCACAAAGAGCAATGGACGTTGCATTGTACAGACAACCACCATTATCACTGGCTTTGACAGCAACTGTTTCTTTGCTGATGCAAAAACATCCTCTGGAAGCTGTCCCGTTATGATATCGGGAACAAGCAAATTTAATTCTTTAAAAGCCTCCTGCTTGATGATAAGCAGCCCTTTGGCATCCTCTTCATTACTACAGAGAGAAGTTTGGAAATATTTTAAATTTTAAATCTTCCTGGCTTGCTAATGTGTTATGCATGATGATTTACATTGTCTCGCACGTGTTCTCTCGGAAACCGGCGGAAACCATGTGGATATGTGAAAATCAAACACTTCGTTCCAGCGGTCTTTTTGCAAAATTCTGCGCCCGCGGTACGAAGGGAATAGCTGTAATGGCGTTGAAAATATTGCGGACAGAAGTTGGTAGTTCGCTTTGTTTATGCGATTTGGCCTGTTTTTTTACAACGAATGCAAAGCAGGATGAGACAAAATGTTTGTTTTACCTTTAATCTTCTAATTTAAATCTAAATCATAGAAAAATCTGGGCGTCACATTGGCGACTAAACCAGAATTTTTAGTCGCCAAAGAGAAAATGTTAGTCGCATTGGCGACTGTATCGGTTGCAATTTCGAGCCCCGGTGAAGAGAAGTGTTGGAGACGGCCATTGTTGGTTTGAGTCAGGCGTGTGGCATACAAGCGCCATGGGAACTTGCTATTGTGTACGTACCACATCTATAACATTGTAAATCGTTTTGCTCTTTTGCTGGGATAACGTAGAGTAGATCAATTAGCCACAGGCACCCTGTATGTCACAAATTCTGTAAAGGATGTTAAAATGTTTAAAGTGCCACTAACCCCCCAAATTTTTTTCCTTAAATAAAATCTACTAGTTTTCCTGATTACTTTGGTGAAAAAATTATCTCGATTGATAAAATCCCTACGTTTCTACAGGTGTTTAAACATGTAATTTCTATGTTCACGGCCGTGCAAAGTGGGATCTGGGTCGGGCTACTAATGATGTCACTTCGGGAACTGGGCTAAAACACTCAAGAGACTTTTGACTGAGCTTCGAGGGCAGTCAAAACATTTTCGGGTTATTTGTGATTCATATTTTATCAAAACTGGACAACAACTTTAGGTGAAAGAACTGTATCATCTAGCATTACAATTCAGAGTCTAGCTACGATTTGGAAGGCTGTGAAGTACATATTTTTCCATTTTGAAGTGCGGGTTGCCAGTTGAGATAACCGCATTGTATAATTATATGTAGGCCGAGATCGACAATTTGCCAGTCCATTTGGGTTATAAAGGTACAAACAATGACTGAAGAGTTAGCTTACAGCTCTTAAAGAGTTATAAAGATGTCAATGAACACAAAGAGTTGGTAATTTGACTTTACGGAACATGCAAATTTCGGAGTGATAAAACACTTTTACATTCAAATAGTAATTTCCCCCGAAATGCAAGTTAAACTGCGATGCAGTTGTACTCCACTCCTGCCTACTTCTCCAGATCAATGATTGAAAATAGTTTTAACATAAGTGATAGGCAGAGATGTCGGCAAACAATATTAGAAGGTGAGGTAACTTTTCACTTCGTTATTGTCGACCGACTGTAGTAGATGCATATTCAATTACTGTGTACGAACACAAGCTACGCAAATTTGCATATTCCGTACTAGTGAAATCATGGAAAATCCTTCAACAAGATCTTGAAAAGAGGTTCAGTATACTTTCAGTTAAATGAATACATTTCTACTTCACTGTTATTTTGAATGAAATGTCCATTTTACGCACGCTAATAACCTGGGAGTCCTCGACTTATTTGTTTTCGTTTCGGTTGACTGACAAGCGCATTCTTCTTTCAGCACAACAATCTCCGTCAGTAGCTATAGGGCCGAATCTTAATCATTTGTTTTACTTTCCTCATATATTTATAAATGCTTGATCCATTCTAAGTTTGTAATTTAGATGTATTTCATTCCTCAAAGACAAAACTCAGAGAGCAAAACAAACTGAGAAACACGGCCAGACTACAGGCGACCTCTGGCGTGCGTGTGTTTTTATTAAAATCCACAAATACATAGCTAGTTCACCAGTTCGAAGCCTCAACAATCTTCTTCGCATCGTTGTAGAACGTAGGTTTAGTTTACTATTCATTTAGACAAGTCTCTATTTCAAAAGGCGATTTGTTTAATTTACCATGTAATTTCGTCACCTATAGTTTCGCCTGGGACTCGTGTCGAAAGATCATTTGTGCTCAAAATATGGCTTCCAGCTTATCCCAAATTTGTGTCTTATGCAGTAGCTTGACAATTTCAAGATCCCCACTAGAGATAGAGAAGAATATACAGGCCGTGAAAATCTCTAGGTTTTTATAGTAGTGGCGAACCTGAGATCGGAGAAATCCTCAATGGCTCCCCGGCTTTAGCTTCGCACAGATCAGCCCACTGCTTTGGTCTTTTTCTTGTTTTGGTAGTTTCATTGAGGTAGAGGTATTGAATGAAGAGGCATAGTCTATTCTATGCATCCTGTATTGCTACACCCTCCAACAACAGATTGTCCTTGCATTCTGTAACGATTTTGACACACTATTGCATGTTCACATACATTCTTCTTAGAAACAAAATATTGTTATTCCCGAAGTGACGTCAAAAGCCAACT
>Ga0126338_10000031_pt1 | contig 40544 bp, 20 predicted proteins | sample OrbCmetagenome_2_FD_92529 | JGI IMG/M metagenome (GOLD analysis project Ga0126338, IMG submission 92529) | Coral microbial communities from Petempiche,Puerto Morelos, Mexico - Orbicella C C metagenome | ecosystem: Host-associated > Invertebrates > Cnidaria > Coral | place: Petempiche,Puerto... | reverse complement strand
CTGTCTGTGACTTTTCATATTCTTTCTTGCTACTCTCCTAGCTTGTTTACGTATGCGAGCTGTTCGGAGTCGTCGGTGACGAGATTAATTTGATGTTTTGTGAAACCTCGCTGTGATTGGTTGGTAATTCTTAATTACATCACCAGAAGAAAAGCCAAGATGAAGGTCACGAGGACTGCTGTCTTCTCAACTGCGACGAGAGGAGACTGGGAACGAGAACCAGCTTCAAACAAAACAAAAAAAAAAACAGAAATGCATTAGATGACGTCAGATGACGGCCTTGATCTTTGAGGTCATTTCTTACCTTCTAGACTTGCTCCACGGCATTGTATTTTAGGAACATTTTTTTTTCTCTGAGCGAGAATAGTAGTTGGTTTTGAGCGAGCGCAAAACGCGCGGCCATTCGCGAAGCGCGACAGAAAAATGTTAAGGAACGAATGTGCCGCTGTTGTATTCGTGATTTGCGCTTGTTTATTAACGCGCGTGATTAACATGCAATATGATATGTCTGCGCGCCTTCCGTGTAATCCGCGACATCAAGCTAGTCTATATTCATTGTTATCTTTAAATTGCCATGAGTTACGTCCAAGTTTCACCCATAACCAAAACATCAACCTGGATCTCAAATACAAGAGACCATACAGACACCGACAAACGCAAGATCGAGAATAAAAGCTAATAAAAGGGCTATGTCGCGATATTTGAAGTAATTCCTTCCATCAGTGTTCAGAATTACTTTAAAAGTGAAGGGAATGTCAAAATAATAGTTTTCTAAGATAGGATATATTAAAAAAAATCAATAATGAACCGCAAATGAACAAGGCCTGGTTACGAAGGACAAAACAAACTTGAAAAAAGTCGCCAATTTTTTCAAGCCGTGCGTGTCATGTCTCCTTCACTGATTGTGCAGCGCTTATGTATCAGGTTGATAACCAAGCTTTGGGACATCTTACGTTAACTAATATCACATCATCTCTTATCACGGTCGTAAAAACCAAGAGACACTATCAACAGGGTGTGATGTTTGTTCAGCTAAACATGTTTCGTCAATCACCTGTTCTCAGGCATTCAGTGAAGAACACCTGATCGCTGGCTACAACATCGAAACAATCCTCCTCCACTCCGAAAGGAAGTCTGCATGTGAGCCACTGGGCCCATAAGACCGGAGCTTATCCCGGTTTCTGTAACATGACGCGACTAGGATTATTTCTTCTCCCCCCTGGATAGGATGCTAGTCCATCGCAGGGTTACCCCCAGCAGTAACGTCGCCGGTACCCATTTATACACCTGGGTAGAGAGAGGCACTGTGAGAGTAAAGTGTCTTGCCCAAGAACACAACACAATGTCCCCGGCCAGGACTTGAGCCCGGACCGCTTGATCCGGAGACGAGCGCACAAATCATGAGGCCACCACGCCTCCCACCCACTTTAAAAGAGCTTTAATTTTTTTTGCGCAGTCAAGCAAACGAAGTTCGACTTTGAGAATGCGTCAAAACAAAAGACTGCTGTTTTGGTTGTTTAAGAGGTTGCTCTTACCTCCGTCTGGTCCTTGAACAAGAAGCGTGTCCAGCAAAACCTTCACCGGGCCTAAAGACGTCATTTCTTTCCTCTCCTGATTCGTCTCATCTCGCCGCTTCCGCCTGCTTCCACCCGGATTATTTTCTACACAGCCTTCAGCACAACGAGTGGTATTCTTCTCATTGTTTGCGCAGACAAGAACCTCGCAATGAAGATACATCACTTCTGCATCATCCATTTTGAAAGCGTCAAAACTAAACCGCTGATAACTGGAATCCGAGACCTTGTAGTTCAGGTATTGATCTACTGGGCAGCTAAAAAAAAAAAAAAGCACAAAAAGCGCGTCAGATGCGAGGTAAGTAAGTACATGGGTTTGATTGTTGAAGGGGCTACGTAATGATTTGCGCATCTTGAAAAGTTTAACCTAGATTTTTCAAGTTCGTCGTTTGTAATCCGCGTTTATCTTCTCTAACCGCGTATCCCTTTATTATTATCATCTTAGTTAACTACTATTTTTAGGGTTCCTTCAATTGAAAGGTAATCCTTTACGTGGCCAAAATAACTGAAAATAACCTGACTCAGCTGCTATAAGCCGTTACCTTGAATGGCAGTAAACGTTTCTCAAGATCAAATAATAGCCGTAATTACCTAATGCAAACAGGCGAATAATGCATCCCAGACGAGTAATGCATCTTAGAAGCATTATGCGTCTAGATAAATACGGAAAAAAGCGCAAGAAACGCGGAAGAACCTGACTTAATACACTTCCAATAAAGTTTTTTTATTTTTTATTTTTATATTTTTTATTTTTATCTTTATTATTCGTGGCGTAACTGAAAACTAGCTTGTCGGCAGCTAGGCGTACTGACCACGTTCATAAAGCGATTGAGATTGAGATTTAGATTCAACTTGCTTCGAGGTAAATACGACACGCATTAAACAGACCGACTTAACTGAACTGTGAATCCACGCGACTAAATTTGTAGTCAAGCGACCAGCAGCCGTTCTTACCACAGTTTTTCTTTTTTTGTTAACACACGAGCTATATGCGTGTCGTATTCACCTTATTATTCGTCTTCCTAAGTAAATAAGGTCAATGCTTATATCTACCCAGGCATAATGGGTCTCAGATAGATTATGCGTCCAAGTAAAAACGGAATATAAGAGGCCATAAACGTCAACCGAACTTAACACTCTCATACATCTGGAATAATCGCCCGGAAGAGAGGGGTGACTCTCGTGTGAAGAAGAAGGGGATGCGCGTCGAAAAATTTCAATACCATTTCAAAACGGACATGACAGCGTTTTTTTATTATTTCTTCAAAAAGATACCTTGGCGCTTTGTCCTGAACACGCTAAGTGAGACCAAAATCTATAATTCACAGCCCAAGCGATACGACGAGCATTTCCGAGGTTCACTTTCGTGCTGAAAAGTTTGTTACTCTTTACGCCCATCAGCATCAAGGAAAATAAAACCATATACTTACCCATCCTTTATCAAATCGTAAGACTTGGAGTCATTTGGGTTTGGTGTCGGAGTCGCCCAGCAGTTGTCGAGCAGCATCGACAGACCAGTTGCGTTTGACCTCAGTCGAACTTGGAGGTAAATACTCTCACCAACTTTCACCTTGACTGGAAACTTGGTGAATTTACTGATGTATTTATCTGTCTGGAACATGTTGGTCTCAAATGTAAAGTTTCCAAATCCTAGACAGATATAGAATTAACACAATAATTGAGAAGACGCTTGTTTTACGCTGACACTGACGTCTACTGCCAAGCTTAGCTTTGAGGAAATAAAACTTCAGAGGAATTAAAATTGCTCATTTCATGCATTGTCACTTCAGGCCCCGTCCACATTACGCCGGAAAAATTTGAAACCGCAGCTTTACTTCTACGATTAGGCCTACCGTCCACACTAATTCCGTCACGAAAGCGGAACTTTTCAAAAAGACTCTTCAAACCGGAGGAATTTGAAAAGGCCGGCTTTGCGTTTGAGTGTGGACAGAAAACATTTTGAAAACGGAGATTTTCGAAAACGATGACGACGCGATAATCCTGTGATTTCCCAGCTCGAGTTTTCCATGAACACAAATTCAAAATGCCCGGCGTAGTGTGCACGGAAAACGTTTCATGCGTTTTCAGAGTCAAAACACCGTTTTCAAATTTCTCCGGCGTGTGCGGGCGGAGCCTCAGGCGCCCTTTATATTTATAAAGTGCCTTCGTCTTGTTTTCCGCGACAATATTTTCTCTTATTGTTTTAAACTCACATTTGTAATTTGTCGAATCAAAACTATCAGTTCCTATTCGCTCGGCAGAGAATCTTTATAGTTCGCATGTCACGTGATCTTCCCAAACTCATTAATAATTCATCAAGTTTAAACAAAGGAAATCATGACCGTGACGATGTTTGGATATCTGATCTTAATTAGCATAGATTTTAACGATTTTATTTCTCCTCTTTCGCCTTAGTTTTAGTTTCGATTGTGAAGGTATATCAAACTCGAAAGACCGTGTTTGACCACATTTCCGGTTTATTTCGGTGTTTGGAAATGTGGTTAAACACCGTCTCTCGTGTTTGATATATTACTACTACATATGTTCAGCTTTTCTGTTTGTTGTGTCCTTAGTGGTCAACCCCAAAAAACACAGAAGAATAGTCTATTATATCTCATTTAAAAGAGCATAAAAAAATACTCTCAAGAAAAAAGTGTGCCTTCATGGAAGTTAGTAGTGTTTCTTCAAAAAAAATCAAATGAATTAAATTTGGCAAAAAAAAGGGAAAAAAATGTTGGAAAAACAAAACAAACTGTATTTCCACTCTCCTGGTCAAATTTGATGTAGAGATAATCATTTCCTTAATTCGAATTTGGACCGACCCAAATTATCAAAAGTACGCCTGTTGATTCGGACGTCGAACTTAATTCGCCGAACTTAATTTAGTTTGAACCAAAAGACAACTAAATGTCAGCAGTTTTAAGGCAAAGTGTAAACTGCTTGTAAGATACGTTATAATAGTTATTACATTTAGGTTCGGCACATGAAAAGTTCGACGTCTGAATTAAAGCCGTTCCAAAGCCGAAATTCCCGGCTGAGCTAGGCGGAGCCGTTCCAAATTCAAATAGCCTTTCTTAAATGATCCAGACGCCGAACTTTTCATGTACTTCAACGTATCAGGTTATGGGCCTTACTATACCTGATTTGTTGACCTTATTTGTGACTTTCTGAGTTATTCTACCGGGACTTACCTGGTGGTGGGTTGACCACTATCTTCTCTATGGGTTTAAATGGATGCAGCACTATTTTCGCTGTTGTATAATACAGACACTGAAGACGGAACTGGTACGCTGGCTCCCGCGATATCGCACTTCTGCCAATCAAATCCCCGTACACTTCATTGCGAAATCCCAGTAAAATGCCTCGGCGACCAGCGACTGTACCACAACTACCCAGAGGCGCTCTTATGACCATCAGCGTGTCATTATAAAACGTAGGACCACAGCTAGGGTCTGTGAGATGGAGGGAGGCTGGGTCGATCTTTCCATAGTGTTGTCTTTCGAGGGTTAATTCCATGTAATTTTCGGTACAGCGAACATGCATGCCTGCGTAGTCATCATTTCCTAAACGAAAAATCAAAATAACTTTGTGAATAACAGTGTTTTAAGAACTAGCGTGGTCTTCATGTAAGCGTCGAAGAGTAATTGGTTTTGTACTTCAGCACTACGCTACACGATTGGCTTAAAAAACTCGTGCCACTTTTTTCATCCAATCAGAAATAAGACCAAAACCAAACGTGACTCGTTAGCACTCGTTTTCCCGCGCTTTGCGTCAGTTGCACGTATTTACTTCGAGTTTTGATTGGTTCACTGATTGTCTGTGAACTTTGTGATTGGCTAGTTTAATATTGGTTTTGGTTTTACGACACTCACTTGAAAATTGCTCTTGCTTGGCATTACGAGCGCGCGCGCATAAAACCCGTGTTCATAATATTTAACTTCTTCAGGCTAACTCCAAACGCACAACGCTAACCAATACCATTTAAGTCGAAGCTTCCTGACAGCGCTTAATCAAAAATCCGACGCAAAAATGTGCGATTCTTTCGCAAGAAAATGTTACAAAATTAGCAGTGAGAAACTAAATAAACTATTACACGTAAGCGAATAATTACTATTAAATTCTCTACGTATATACAATGTATAAAGCTGGACTTTTCAGTGACGTCTCACTTGAAACTAAAAGATTTCGTACAACTGTATTAAAATCTGTGGCGTTCACAGAAGGTAGTTTTGGCGGGAAATTCGTTTGTACTTGTGGTGTAATGAAACTGCCTACAGTAACAATAAAATAAACGAGTTTTTTGATGGCCGCGCTTGCTTATTAACATTGCAAACAACTTGGGGGTGTCTTTAATCGAAAGTTCTATGGGAAAAACCAAATTTAGTTGTTCACATGAGCATCACAGCGTGAACCAAACAGGAGACAATATCGATCAGGGTGTCGATAAAGATTATAAGCACTGCTGAGCTGAAAGAACGGAAATATACTGCTAACAATAAACGCTGCTACAGTCATGTAAAGCCGGAGAAAACCAGAGTAAGGCCCAATTCTGCCGTGCCGAACATCTAAATTTAGGAATTGAGTTCGACAAAAGCACGGCAGAAGCACGGTCTCTCAGCTGTCTCAAGCGCTGCCGTGCAACACGACTCTGGTACGGGAGCATTCAAACGTCGTGCTCAGTCTGTCGCGCCAAACAATCTTCATAAATATATTTTTCCGGGATTGCGGGGAGTTACGAAGAGAATTGCTACGTGTTTTCCGTAAATCCTGAATTTGGTGATGTCTGAATAAGAGTCGTGTTTCTGCCGTGCTACAGTCGATGCCACTAAATTGCACTTCAGTTCGGCACATGAGTAGCACGACGTCTAAGATGGTCCTAAGTTGTCGAACTATCGTTTTCTTTTGAGAGCTATAACCTATGACGGGCTCTTGATCGCATCATCTTTCGGTTTTTCGAATCTAAACCTCAGTGTCCGCAAAATTCCATGGCCGTCAACAAGAATGCTGCTGACCGTTCGCCGACGAGTAGACGACGGTTTTTTGAAGCTAGACACGCTTTTAATAATCGATCAAACTTGCTGACCCTCCATCAACTCCCGCCGAATCCTGTCTTCGTTAAATCCCGCATTTTTTTTTTTCTTTTTTGAAAAAGCATGCCAATAAAAGAGCGAGTTTCACCGTTTATCTCGGCAGTTCAAGCGCAATAACTGCCTTAAATTAAAATAAATAAATATTGATTATTTCAACAAACTGTCTGACCCACGAATACTCAGTGCTCACCACAGGAAAATAAATTAAGACCGAAAAATTGAACAGGTTCCACTGAACAGAATCAGTAGTTTTCAAATAGCACTGACTAGGAGCAAAGGTTAGCCGTTGTTTTCGTGTAGACGTCTACCACTGTATAACCTTTCACTTTATCCGGAAAGGATAAAGAAAATGGCAGATTATTAGAAGACGTCTGAAAGAAGGCTTAAGGCTAGTTGCGGATATATTAAGCCTATACATCGATGAGTGATGCTCAAACGCGCTGACATTTATTTTAATGCACTACAGGGTATAAGCTAGGAAAATTACTCCGGTGTTTCCAGCACCTCCTGTTCGCCTTTACAGCAGCAGTTCATTTACAGACAAGAAAATTAGAAAGTATAATTTGCCTACTGAAAAAAAAAAAAGCACGCGAATGTTCCAGATAATTCCCCTCTCCATCTTTCACAATTTTTAAGCATTTAAACGGGTACCATGGTAGTAAAAGTTCGATTTTGAAGGAAAATCAGTTCAGACGCGTTTTACCACGAAATCATTCCAGTGGCGCGTGGGTTTTGAGGTGCGTCGGTCGCGATGTACAAAAGATTAATCATAATCACATTTTTGGGAATAATCTGCTCCATGCATGAATGAAAACCTGAATTCTCTAGGCGTGCGAGACACTTGTGACCCTTCCTTGAGACGCATTCTATACGCCAGTATCTTTTTAAAGACCGAAAATTGTTCCTCGTAAAAAAATAGCTGCCATTTATTAAAGAGAAGTTTTAGTTTAATTTAGTAATGGCAGAATTCTTGATCAAACCAGACACAAAGGAGAAGCTAACATCAGTTCAGAACATTATTTCAGCCCCCGCTAAGATAAATTACATCACTGATTAGAAATGCCAGCGATTTATTTTTTTGAACATGGACATATTCGTTATTGCCAAAATCTGCTAACTTTGGCCAAACTCATGAACTTTCGATCATTTATTCTTCATCTTCTCTACGTCAACAAAACGAACGACTTGCGACACTGAACAACAGTCCAGTAGTATATTTACATAACACACAGCTTCCATATTAATCTTTCATTAATATTCGATGTTCGATAAAACTCTTCCACTGTTACTTTCAAACAATGAAAGCTTCTAGAAGTCAACAACAGCATTAAACAAAATGCTTGAAAATAATAAAACGTACAGCGAATATATTTGAACACCGCAGGATAATATTAACAGAGTAACGACATCGTTAACAGAACAATTCTACTCAATTCAAAATTATGAGGCAGGTGAACGTTCGTGAATGAAGAATTCTCAAAGTAGAGCGTGGCAAACAAAATTCTATTCAAACAAAGCTATTTCGATGTTTAAATTACATGTCAATTTTTTTATCAGTTTGCTTCTTTCAACTTGGAAAATGTGTTTCAAAGAAAGTGTGTAATGTGCAAACATATTAGAACATTTAGAAATCAGAAGAAAGTAACAACAATATACCTGACATGAACGCGAATAGGATTTACATTAAACATCATTTCCTAAGAAAATTATTATTTAAGTTCCTGGCAGACTCACTAGATCATTCAGTTTCGCGCGAAAATTCAACCAGTGTTCAATGTAAGAAGCGGATTTCAATGCCAGACAGCGGCCACGGCGGCGGCAGCTGCCAAACATCGTTCAGTGCCATCAGTGGACTTGGCTGCGAATCAAACGCGATATTTTCCTTAATATTACGGACGTGTGCACCACAGGAAAGGAAAACCATGTCGTTTAATAAGAGCAAATGAATAAAAATCCACTCTAGATACTTGCGTGAGCGAATTCGAAATTGCTCGAGTTCTGTGTCGTGATCCAGGCGCGTTCGATTTCCAAAGCAAGATTTCAGATTCACGCGACAGTATTGTTTACATCGCTAAACATACGCTTCGTAAGAGTTCGTTTTCATGTCGCTGCTTACCGTTTTGGGCTGTTACTGTGGTCAGGAGTGCCAAGAAAAACCACGCAAAACAGTTCTTCAAGAAGATCGGCGTCTTCGAGTCCATGTTTACTGCAGATGTTGTCGTCGCCCGAGGCGAGTTCTCACCAGAACCAGAACGTGTTCGATCGACGCACTGATGTCACTTTCGACCCTTTGGACTTCGACCGTTAAGACTCTTAAAAACACTTGCTTAGCAGGACAGATCTGTTACTTTAGATTAGGATAACGCCATTTTTTTTCTAAAAATACAGTCTAAACCACTAACGGAAGTTTTAAGAAGGAGTAAATGGGACAATCTTTTTTTCAGTCAGCACTGCAGAGTCACGAGTCATGTACGCCTTGATGAACACCCGCTGACCTGTGAACATTGTCACGCGGTTTCGTGACGAGAAATTTACAGTTCTTACAACCCAAAGAAGTCATCTGCGCGTCGCGAATGATCATTTGATTGTCAGCTCATGCATCAATATTCTAGTACCTCCCACCACCGCAAACCGTCATCCTTGATTGTAAATTTGCAGTGAGCTTTCTCGGGTTATATTTGAAAAGAGAACTTAGTGTCAATGCAAATTATGACCAATTTGCTACGATTTAAGACCATTTAAGAAATCATTCATTGTTATTATTCCACGATGGACGAGCTTCTGTCACTCCATAAATCTTTCTAGAAGCAGCTTTAACCTCCATCAAACAAAAGCATAAAAGCTCAGAAAAGTTTAGAATACATTTCGATTACACTAGATCATCCATTTGGCTTTGTTTCTAAAGAATGCTATCATTAGATCAGCTAGCTCCAATATGTTCATTGATGTCTAATTACTAATGCATACATGGTGGGCATAATCGGGAGTTGTCCACTTCGCTTAAAATATACAACTTATTTTTACTAGGCTAAAAGTGTAGTGTTTTAAACAGGTTTAGCCTTGTTGAAATTAGTTAGACTCGGGTGTGTTTGAACGGATTTTGCCACTTGTTTATGTTTCTCTCGCCCAAAAGGTTATCTGAGGTCATCACAAGTCCAGACTGACTAGACACACAGATGAAGTTTCATTCTCCTCGAATATCGATGCCTCAGTAAAGCAAACACCTTATCAGATAACGGAAAGAAAGGAATTCGTTTATTAAATACCGAAATTTGCTGGCAGGTTCGAGAGACCCCCGGGAAAGACTCTCTCGAAATGTCTCTGCTTTCTGATGACGAATGGATCAGATAGATCCAGATATTCTGATTTAGTGACAAATTTCGTTGGAGTTAGCAATGACACTAGCGAGAAAATAGGTAACTTGTCAGAAGATATTGATATTAAAACATTCCGCCTGAGTTGAACGAATGACAAAAGTTTAATCTGTAGATCTAGTTTTGCTTACGTTACGAGCTTGCAGCTTGAGGACTTAATGAGCGTTTTTGTGTGTAGTCTCTTACTCGGCTATTATGTTAGCGCTAAAAGTTATTTCCCAAAGCAGTACAACATTTGTTAAAGAAGAATCTAAAACTGAATAATAATAATAATAATAATAATAATAATAATAATAATAATAATAATAGACTAATAATAATAATAATACTCGATGTAACCGAGGTAAGAGCTAATACAAAAGACTAACAACAGAAGTAAAAGGACTGGCGAACTGTAAATAAGTCTTACACGCAGGTCCACAGCGAGTCTCAAATGACCTGTTAGGCTGTCCCAAAGATCCAAACATCTGTCACTATGCATGGAACTAGTTAACCAAGAATTCTTCAATCGACTCCTAAACGAAGATCGAGAAGACCATAAGTAATATACTGAATCTTTTTCAGTAAAAAAGGGTCCAAGCAAGTATATAGGGAGAAAGAATGCAACGGCAAGACTGAAGTAAGCTGGCTGTACTTAGTTCTGTAATGTTTCGATGCCCGGCGTTAGTGTGAATAATACAGTGTAAAACCCGTATAAGTAAATTGAAATCTTTTGTAAGCTATGTGTTGTAAATAATGTATTATATGTTACTAATGTAATAATAATAATGATGATAATGATAATAATAGTAATAATAATAATAATAATAATAATCCGAAAGTAATTAACTAACTATCTTACTAATCTGACCAAAGCGACACTACTATATTGTACTACACTATATTCTATTCACATTCATGTAAAGCTAATTAATTATATAAGTTGAATATGTTTAGTTACAGTTTAATACAAGTTTCAAGTATCGTTAATAATGTTAAGCATGTGAAAATTAAATTTCTAAAAATAATTAATTTCTGTGCTAAAAAAACAAATGGCAAAATATTATTCCAGGTATGGTAGCAGCTTATAAAAAGGAATCTTACCCTTCCTATCGTAAAAAACTGAAAACATTAAAAAAGATGCAAAATAATGGCAAACATGATTGGTGAACAAGCTGTAAGGAGTTTCTTACCATTTAAGTTACTATAGCAACGGTATGACTTGTAATAAAACACCCTAATTTAGTTTATAGTTCAAGCGCGAATTCTGTGACCCTTATTTTATATTGTCGAATTGTACTCAGCAAGTAAATATTCAACATTTCACAAAATTTAAAATAAATGATAGTGGACTGATGATGGATCAAAGTTCAGAGCAGTTAATTGGAATTAGCTGATGATGTTGAAAACAGATGCTATCATTGATAGTCACACTGTGAAGGTTACCATGGTCGCTGATTTTTTTCGTCAATATTTAGAAGCTATTCGATGCGTCAGTCAACCGATCTATCAACAAGTTACACCAGTTGTCACCAGTTATGCCTTTATTCTCACGCTCCGAAGGAAGGGAGCGTGAGAATTTTCTCAGTTGTACAACTTCCTCTACAAACTGATGACAGAAGTCTAGTTGGAGCACTTATATTTCAGTAACGGGTGTGTTCATCATTTTATGCATTCAGCTTTTTTATTTCCTACAATCCATTTTCTGTTGTTTGCCTGGCTTATATATAACCTCCTAATTAGAATTTTGTAGTTTCTAGGTAATCAACGAACTATGGTGGGACAAACGCCGTCCGACAAACTAACGTTCTCTGGTCTCTGGTAAAATTCGGCCATCGAGTCGCGCGCGGGAATGCGTGGGTGGAATAATACTGTACCATTGTGCAATACAAGACAGCCACTGGAGCAGTAGAACTCAGCTGGTGCGGATTCCAGGACTTCTTGCAAAGTTTGCAGCATCTTGTTGCTTCAACATGTCTGCTCTGTTCTGCGGTGACGGGTATGTTACAAGTATGGATCAGGTTTTGTGACTGCTTGTTTTGTACTTATAGTTCCACACAGTTTGAGTCTTTCGTACTCACAAACAGCTCAACGAAGAGCATGCGCAATGCCGATCGGTGATTCCACACGATGCTCGTGAGAATCTCGGCGAGTACGTTGTGCCACAGTGTAAGTACAATCAGACCGTCTAACCAGATTAATTATCTCTTGTACGACTAAGAACAACACAAAGGCCTACAAAGACTATAAAACTCAGCGTGGTTCTGGGAGGAAAACAGTAAGCAAGGACTTGATAAGACAATAGAGCGGCTAACTGGAAAAACCCCACAGCATTAAAGACACAACAACCTTGCGTCCAACATGCGGTTTTGTGTTAAAATAGACAGAGAACCAGCTTGTTTTGCAGACAGTGTAAAGCTGCTTTTACGCGGAAGGCTAGAGATTCAGAAAGCTTCTGTTTAGGTGTGGAATGAGAGACCATTCGCTTAGTCCACTCGCCTTTAGCCGCATGTGAATTGAACAAGTGCTCCATGGAAATCAGAAAACTAAGCTAGCGGCTAAACGCAGTCAAAACGTTTCAACTGTACCCTATGTGCAAGAAATTTAAGGGTGCAGGCAGCCTTGAACCGGCTAAAGGATCTGGAGCGGCACAAATCTCAGAAAAAAAAAATCAACTTTGTTAACAGAGCAGATGAACAACAATCTGATTATGGAAAATTTTGAAGTGACTGCTATATGCAGACTAAACTTAGTTGACACGACCTATTTAGCTCTACACTCTTAGTTTTCTGTCACTTCTATATCAAAATTACACGAGCTTTTGTGTTACGGATTAAAGCAAATGGCAATAAACATTTTTCAGTTAATAAATCACTTGCCACAAATGTTTATACTAGGGTTCACGGTTTAATAAAGTTTATGTGCTTCCGTCTGCTCCAGGCTTCGTTTGTTGACCTGACAAGTTCAATTACACGACATTTTGGAGACTAATTTTCCTGTTTGATAAAAATGTCGAAATACCTTAATTAGAGGCTTGACTTGTACGTGTGAGTAGCAATTGCCCTCCCACGCTTTCCTCCTCTATTTTCTACCTTCGTTAGCTTCACAAGCTAACAATTAATATTTTGCTTTGAGTTTCGGTTTTTTCCTAACCTTGTACTTTGCTGGAGACGAAGAATAAATTCGACCTGGAGTGAGGAATGCCTTTAGTGTCGAGATGGGGTTATATTTCATATAACACAGCTCGCTTTATCGTTTTTTAATTCACTCCTCAACCCGCGCTGATGGCAATCCGATCCGTTTAAGCCCAGCACAAAGTCAATTAAACAAAACCTCATGGTGTTTTCCTGACCTTTTGCGTCCTAACAATGTGGTTAATCCGGTACATTATCCCCCTGCCTTTGAAAACAGCATTACAGCATCATTTGCAGAAGTTGAGTTCGTGATATCATTAACATATTGTTGCTTAATTATAAAACTCTAAAGGTTTTCAAATTATTTGGGGAAGCTTGGCATAAATGCAGATAAATGATATAGACATCAGTAACAGACTGTGTTGTTTTTTTTTTCAGTGTATATGTAGCATTGTCGAATAAAAAACATCTATAGTGAGTTGCGTATAGGGTCAAATCCATTTAATACGTTATAATTAATTATCCGCGAACACAAAAGTCTGGTGTTTTTTTTGCTAAGACAATAGTCTTAGAAGGGTTTCTGTTGGGAACACAATTTTAACTTTTTCCTTGCAAGAACAAGAGCGCTGAAACACACCGGCTTATGAATCTTTGTCCACCTTTGTGGTCAGGGATTTTAATAATCTAAGATTAGGAGAGAAAGAGAAATGCCAGAAATGTTGAACAATCCCGTCACTGAATAATAAACGCTATTGTGAAGAAAAGATTCATTCATTCAATGAAAGGATTAATCAATGAAAGAAAGAGTATTTAGCTTTCGAAAGTTTTAGGAGCCGATGACAACTTACATCTCACATATAGTGTTACATTTGTTTAAGTAATGGTATTACTGATAGAATTGACAGCATGTTACTCCGAGAGAGATGATGACCTTCTCACTTCTGAATACCAGTCTGCCTGGCAAATGTATTGAAAATACAGGAAGAAATCAACTTTTGACGAATTATTCGAGAGAAGCCTTATGGCTCAGCTTTATCAAGTGTAACGTTGTCCTGCTGCGATTATAATGAGTAAAATTAACAAATTAAATCCCTGCAGTTGTAAAATGACTCTTGTTTAAACGCTTAAGTTACAAAAGGGTTGGGATTTTTTTGCTTTATTATATTTCATTTCTTTCTTTATTTATTTTTTTTTCATCCCATGAACAGTTAAATTAGTGACAGAATTGCCGCGGTGGAGGTAATCGCGCGAAGTCGGAAACAAATTTACAAATAAGATGAGATAGGCTTTTAGTAACCTAATAATTTAAGCCAGTTTAGACGATTCTTGATTGATGTTATTTTTGCCTCGGGCTTTATAGATTCATCTTAGATACTTTACATTCATTCTGTTTGCTGTCTGACGATCAACAAAGAACTCCATTCCACTGGTAGTTATAAACTCTCACGGGAACTTTCGACGAAAGTTTTCTAAACAGTTTCAAAACTATCAAAAGACTTTTAAGTTCACTGTCAATTAAAGTGTTACAAAAGGAGTTCAGTTGCAAATATGTCTCTTATGCCTTTTACAAGGCAAGGAGAACAGTAGATCTTTGTTTGTTTTAATGTGAATGACTTATAATTGGGTTAGAGCATATGGCACGCGGACAATAAATTTTTCTTAAATTTTTCATGAACACACACACAGCGTTCTTGTTCGGACTTTGACAGGGAGTGCAATTCATCAAGAAATTTATTATCAAACAAACAATAGTTTCAAATTGTTTTAGACATAAGTTTTTCTCGCGGGAATGCTTGTTATTTTACAAAACATAAATGAGACATATTGATTTCCCCAGGCGAGGCGACTACGCATTGTAATGTGTTCAAGACAGTGGCGCGTTGATTATGTCCCCGCGATAATCTTTCCGTTTCAATCGTCTGTGAATACAGTATTACTCAGTGATATTCACTGAGAAGCCATTGGCGCTTGCACGATTGCAGTGCCGTCTAAGCTCACTTAATATTAGCTCAATTCTTGTTCATTCATTACTTTCACTTAGCATTTGATTTCAATGACACACGGAGCCGCCTTTTACAAGCACACTAAAACAAAACAGATGGCGTTAATTGGAGCGAGACGCAAACACTATTGGCTCTTCAGTATTTGTGCATACTAATGAAATTCCGGCCTTATAAAGAATATCGTTACTCGATCGGATTGACCTGTCACTTGGAAGTCGGCGGTCACTGTGCGAGGCTTGTCTGAAATTTTCGTGTCCTTTGATCAGTTTCTTCAAGACGGCTAGGGATTCGCACTGCAAGCGATTACTGCCAGTTCACGATGATCCTATACGCTTTTGGTCTTTTACTTCTCCTGGGCTTCTCTAATGGTACGTAAGGTATTTTCACAGAGTTTAATGTCCTTATAAGTTTTGATGTATTCAGATATTTGATCTTCAGTCGCTCTTCGTTGTTGCCTGAGAATTCCATGGTGGTAAATCGCTGATTCTTTGCTAAATGAGCGACCTAAAACGCGTCTTTCAGTGTAAGTAATTGATCTTGGACCTAATGGCGTGTACTGGGTGGCGAATAGTCCTTCAAAAACCAGCACAAGCGAGAAATTTTCCTCGAATTTCAAGAGTCTCGAAGTCTTGTTGTTCTTAGAGGTTATATGTCTCTCGCAGTCTCGATTTTTCCACAAAGCTGTTTCGGAGTCTCCGTTTGTCTGTTTAATGTATAAATGACATATGATGAACGTTTTTATTCTTAGAGTCTGGAGATTTCGCTCGCAGTTAAAACATGTACTTTGGAGTCTTGACCTCGCTATTTAAAAGTCAAAATGTCTCGGTCTCGCAAAGGAAAACACTAGTTTCAGTTTCGCTTTCTTGCAAAGTCTCGCATGTATAAAATTCTAAGGACCGGTCAGTCACGCCAAGTAACTAACGCCGGCATTTTTACCGCGACGACAGTGTCTTCTAGATTTATCTTGCACAATGTCAATTCTTCAAACAGCTAGGGTTGTTGATTATCTATAACTATAAAACTATGTAGTTCTTTGCGAAATACAGCCATGTGGTCGATTGTAAATTCTTGTCATAATCCACTCTCTTTTGTTCTGTTCAAAAGATCTGCAGCCAGGGACGAACTTTTAGTCGCCATTCTCGGTATTTACATACCCAAATTGTTTATTTTCCAGAGCTAATATACTTCATGACTTGGATTACTACTCGTAAATAATTAATGTTATCCAAAACTCACTGGAGAAAGCGAAGGAACGTGTAAATTGCAAACCATTTTTCCAAGCGCTGTGCGGTTGCCAGCCACGCGCCGCTGCACACTGATTTCAATGTGCATAAATCTTGCTCGCTGCAAACACTTGCAATACTCTCTTATTAAGTAATGTTTGTTTTGTCTCTAATACTTGTTTCCACCATTGACTTTTTCGTTGCTCGTTCACCAAGCTATATAATGAACTTTTTGACTTTGCTGTAGAATTGATCCTATTTAGTTTTGGCTGGTTTTGTTAGTTTTTGCTTGGTCTGGGTGTGGTTGAGACAAAATCAAACATCAAATTTAAATTCAAAGTCCGTTCAACCACAAAAGCTAATAAATATTCATCAAATTAAGCTCTTGGCAGATAGTTGAAAAGTTTTGGTAAACAGTTTTGACTAATAGTTCAATTTGTTATGACCTAGTCTTTGAATATCTACAGCTCGCACATTTTCTTTGAAACAATCCTTTGATGTAAAGAAGATTTTTTATACCAAGCTTAAACGAGCGCAGGAAATTTAATGTACAGAAAGCGATGAAAATTCTTTTAGTCTTCCAAGGCAGCGAAGATTAAAAATTTTAATTTATTCCAAGATAACTGTGGCTCCCCACGAGGTCCATTGTTTTTTTTGTGTGTGTTGTCCAAGAGTTTGAAGAGCAGTCGCAGTAAAATTCATATCAAAGTGTAAAGAAAGAGCCAAAGGACATTATTAGATATGAGATCGGGCGCCTGATTGTGTGAAAATTTGAAGCTTAGCAAAGATCAAGACATCCGGAACACCACACATTAGCATATTCCCGAAGCGTGAATTGAAAACGCCGACTTATGAATATTGAAGAATTTTATTCAGGCTTGTATCGATGTTTGTTTGAAGGCGGGCGAGTCTTTTGTCTTAAACCACCTGGCTTTTAACATATCGCGCACAAGAGTATATTATCGTCTCGCAAATTGAGCACTCAAATGCAAAATAAAAGCTTCCTTGCTTTCATTATGTCAAATACTCTGTATGCTGTTAAATGGCGCCCTGATAATATAAAGATATTCTTTTCCAAGTAAGCATCATTAGTTTTATAGAACTGTTTCCACAAGAGGTGGTGCACCTAAACCTCTACGTTTTAACGAATCACCCAAAGTTGTTGAGTTTACTATATTAGCCTTGATTAATTACTAAGCAAGTCTTGAAAAATGCAGTCATATCTATTGAAAATCAAGGAACCAGAAACCACTCGAGTCAAAAATAGAGTATTTGCTAGAAAAGAATTTGTAAGTAGTCGGGAACTTTGTTGGCGTCAAATTCTGGACTTATCACCTGAAGCTGTGCTAGTTATGTCTGCGAATCGTGTCAAAGTAGTCTCCGCGGACCGCAGCTGATTGTTCGTATGTCTACTAGACCGTTTCCTGTCATTTATTAATGATCCACTTTTCACTGAAAAGACTAGAAGCAGAAACTGAGCAATGGAGTTTTGAATAAATTTCTAATGATTAACCGTACAACTCCACCTCTTCCGCACAAATGCAGTAATAAGGGAACATTTCAAATTTTGCGACACTGAAAAAAGGATGTAATCTGTCTGCTCTCACAAGGTTTTGACAGCTAGTTGCTTCAAACTAGTCGCTTTGTTGAGAATTAGCTATTTGGTAGCAAAGTTCATTAAGTTGATTCTTCAGTGACTTTGATCTAAAGTTTACAAAACTTAAGATCTCGCATCACCTTGAGTAAATTTACAAATCCCGCCCCGATACTTGAAGACAGAATTAAATTGGTTACCTACGAGAGATCTGTTTGCAGACCAACCTTTTGAAGAAAACAAACGAAGCGAGACTAGCTTATCACTGAAATCAACCTCGCGTGATCCATAACACACGCGAACCTACTGACTCTCTCTGGAAAAATTTAGACAAAACCCAATCCTTAGCTAGTTTCGCTCTAGAGACTCCTTTATCTCTATCATGCAGACATGGCAGATCTTGTTTGTCTTTAATGTATCGAGTCATGTTCATCACATGTTCATCAGAGAGAGAGAGAGAGAGAGAGGGGGGGGTGCAGAAATTTCTCGAAACGAAATTTCGAGAGTCTAGTCAGCGCAGTTTCGGACCCATCTCTCTATGATCACTTTTTCCACTCGGTCGTTCGCCAATAATTGACGTTGTAAACACCCCTAAGTATTGTCACAAATAGCTCGCTGTGGTGTGTAAACAGCATTGTTTCATCCGTGTCTCAAATAAGCAACCTATAATTTTGGACAATTTAAGTGAAAAATTAAGACGACCCCTTCCCCTGGCGCGTTTTGGGTTAGCGCCAGTTCATCATTGATTTAGGGGTGGAGGGGTGGTTTTATTTCTTATTTTATTCTGACCAAGCTAGTTCATCTTCAGTATCAATAATACTAATCAATAATAATGGCCGATTAAACATCAGAATTGTCTTTCATGTCATGGATATTGAAATGTTAGTGAAAATGTGAATAAAAATATGCACTTTCTTTGGTTTGGTCGCGTTGATAAATCAATAGACCAATTTCCATATATTAAAATTCAGCCTAACACAACAGACCTCAGCACGAGGCTCTGGGGAATAAACCCAACAAACTCTGTAGTTATTCTTCAGAGCCTCGTGCAAAGGTCTATGGTCTTGTGCTGAATTTCAATATATCGAAATTGGTCTATTTTTCAATTCGGAGGTGAACAATTTGACTTCTGAGGCAGAGGACGGGGGCTTTGGATGATTTGAAAGAAACAACCTGATATTCTGCAAGTATACTTGTACTGACCACTGCCGAAAAACTTCACCTACGTTCATTGAGCCGAAAAAAAGTGCATAAAAGGGTTAAAAAATTTTTTATGCCAGTACCAAATCAGCCACCCACTCCTCAGAAGTCAAATGGTTACCCCTAACTGAAAATGATTTATAAACTGCGACCGTGCCAAAAGCGACAGGTACTGGAACCTTATTAGTTAATCTTTAAGTAAACGCATTTTTTCTTTCTCTTTTTTTTTACCCTTCGCTAGCGCATCCCGAGGCACCGATGTTATGTTGAAGTTCTGATCAAAATAATTAAGCTACACCAAGGATTGATAAAAAGATTTGAAAAATCTTGGTGAAACCTTGGCGAAATGGTGTACAAACCGATTTGCTTCTTTCGCAGGCTATAATTCAATTAATAATGGTAATTGAACTGAGTGGAGTGCAATTTGGTCTGAAATCATACGCGTGATTTCAAAATCGAACGAGCTCAAGTTCTTGCGGCGCCATTTGTTTCAAGATATTTCCAAGATGGCAGGTTTCTAACAATATAAATGACCATAAAAACAAGTTTAAGGTGTCACGCGTATGATTTCAGACCAAATTGCACTCCACTCAGTGCAATTACCATTATTAATTAATTAATTACTCGATTAATCAGTCAGCCTTCGCTGATCAAAAATATGTAAATGTAAATGAATTCCACCACCAAGAAATGCTGTCACCTGAATTCCAAATATCAAGTTGTTATTGATCATTCTAACATTCATAGACTGACGTTCGGTTTACTTTACTTTTTTTTTCTACAGCCCAGGATGCCGCAAATGCCACTACAGCACCTCCGCCTGACTGTGAGTGATAGAAATAAGTCTGAACTGATTGGTGATATTTTGAGTAAGCTGACTGACTGACTGACAGATCGACTGACCGACCGACTGACTGACTAAGTGACGGACGAACTCACTGACTGACTAAGTGACTGACTGACGGACTGACTGACTGAGTCATTGACTGATGGACGGACCGAGATGGACGGACCGACTCACTAACTAACTCACTTACTAAATGACGGATCGAAAACTGATCACTGACTGACTGACTGACTGACTGACTGACACACTGACTGACTTAATGTTATCATTTTTTGTTACATATGGATACAAGTCGCAAAGTTCAATACAAATCTTTACATTTTGTCATTAACTGCATGCACACTGAGATCTGGGATATCTGTCGTTTATTAGTACATTCATTCGTTGTTTCTTGACAGCCCTATCTGTGGTGTGCACCTACGAGTATATGATGGTTTACCTGGAGCACACTAAGCATCCCAACCTGGACATGGATAGTATCACCCTGAAAGACGCCAACTGCAAATTAGCTGACCTGGGAGACTTCAACAGAACTCACTTGAGGATGGAAGTGCCACTGGACGGCTGTATGACCAACCATACCACTGCAGAAGATACCATCACTTACGCCAACAGCATAATAGCTGAGACTCGAGCTAGTCAAGGCAGCATCTTGATCTCCAGAGAGTTCCAGGCGGAGTTTCCATTCAAGTGTACTTATCCACGGTCTGCCATTTTGTCGGTCGCGAGTTTTTCTCCGCGGGAAAAAGTCATCTACACCAGAACAGGTAACGAGCGGAGTCCGGGCCCAATCCCCAATTCCCTCTGTGAGAGGCGCCTGCAGGGGATCATGGTAGTTGTATTCATCATCTTGGACTGGATATTTGTTTTGATGAATACAGCTACCATGATTCCCTGCAGGCGTCTCATAGGAAGAATCGGCCATTTGTGCCGTTTAAATGTTTTTGCCCTTTTGGGCCTGCGCATTGACCCTGAAAGTAAAACGACCACTGTTAAGACAGTGGAAAGTCATGTTTATTTGGAAAGTTTAAATCATAGGCTGAAAATAATTGAGCTGTGTTTTGCCAGTCATACGAGCACGATCGTATGACTGGCACGCTGGCTCAGTTATCATGGGGAAGGGCTGGGAAAGAGCATAAATAGTAACGGCTTACTATTGAGAAAATCTGGCATAATGACGGGAGTAGGCTCTGTTTGAGAGATCTTATCTTCAAACCAGTGCTAAAAAAGCAATGAATGAAATATGTTTTATTTGACCTTTGCAGCTGAGTTTGGTAACTTTACCTTCATGATGGAAATGTACCCCACGGCCAAATATGACACTCCATACGACACCTACCCCGTACAAAAGGACCTGAATGAAAAAATGTACCTGGAAGTAAAGGTACTGTCCAATGACTCCAAGTTGGTTTTGTTTCCCGATAAATGTTGGGCCACGCCCAGTTCAGACCCGGAAGACGACAAATCGTTTGCTTTCATCGAGGACGGGTAAGGAATTGGTTAGACTTTCAGAAAGTCCTTCATCTTGTATACTCATGAACTCATCATGACTCGCTGGACCTCTCGCAACTTCGTCGGCCGCTTAGCGACTTGCGGCCTAAAACCTGGCACCTCTCGCTCCGCTCGCCTAGCTATTCTACCCAGAAACTCACGAGGTCGACTTGTGGGAAGTCTAAGCATTGGTAAACCTCGACTGTACGTTACCACACATTAATCTTAGACTACTACACTGCATTGACAACTCTGATAAAAATAGGAAAAAAGAAGACAAATAATAGCGCAAAGCAATGAAGTCTGCATTTGACAATGGAGCTAGCCATGGGCAACCTGCGGCGGACAAGCATTCCATCTAGGCGGGGGGGGGGGGGGGGGGGGGAGAGATGATTGCTCCTTTGTGGCGTCATGTTGCCTTAACAAGGGTTATGCCCCAAACTCTATTGAACCATTGATTTCAAATGACTCAAATGCAGACCGAATATATTTTCTCAAGTCTCCATCGGTTCTCTGTTGCGACTTACACTGTCTTTATGTTGTTGCTCTGTATTCTACTCTCAAATTTTTCTTTTCTGTCTCTTATTCACAGGTGTAACGAAGATGCGACATTGGTGTATAACTACGAAGAGAGTGCTGTGCAGCAGTTCAGCTTAGACGCATTCCGGTTCATGGGTGTAAGTGCGGATGCTGTGGTGTACCTCCACTGCGCAGTGGAAGCCTGCCGCAAGGGAGATAACTCCTCCCGCTGTGCTCAGGGCTGCGAAGAAGACAACGGTTCCAAGAGGAGGAGACGTAGCCTAGTACTGGATAGTATCGGACAGGAGACCGTTACTGTTGGACCAGTGTATAAAAAAGTTGATGATGAACCAGCACAAGAGGGTGAGAGTCAGTGAGCCGGAGCGTTCGCGTGCGTGACTAAGCAAGAGTGCTCGTGTGCAAATGCTAAGTGAGCACGTGCGTGAATGCTCATCACGCTCTTACGTGAATTATAAATGCGTGATTTCGCGCGTTTGTAAGTGCATTTGATAAGTGTAAAATTTTCGAAACTTGTGAAGCGTTTTTATGGCGGCCAGTTTGGTATACCGATAGGAAATGTTTTCAGACGAAAAAAACTCATTTCTCGAAGGAGAGGAAATGTTGTTTGGGAATACAGAATGGTCACGTGGCATCATGTAAAACCCTCCTAGCTTTATGTTAAAAATCGTTTGTTATTCCCGGCTATAAAAATCAAATCAAATGGAATCAAACTTTATTTAAAGACGATGACAATAGTTAAAAAACTAATGAACTTGTGGCCCTCTGAGACAATAGCCAATTCTGCCTTTAAAGCTCATTAAGTTACATTTTTTATTTTCCAGAACGAAAGTCTGTGGACTCGCTGACCATTATTGCTGCAGTCGCTGGTGTCTTGGGCGTGGTAGTGTTGGTTTTGATCGTGGCTTTGGCTGTGATGTACAAGCGTCATCATACTCCCCAGAATGCTGCTCGGGCTGTGTACGCCAGGACCTCCAGTGAAGATAATAAACAGCTCGTCTGAGAGAGACTGGGCGTGAGCGGGTGACGTGGCACACTGTAGCAATGTTCTGCACTTTCACTGCTTCGTTTTTGTTGGTTATGTAAACAACTTAAGCTTTTGCTATCGTAGTTGACGAGCCTATTACAACAGCGCGTATAATTAGGAGGATTCGCAAATTTAAGGTTTCCAAGTAAGCAGTAACAACTTTTTTACTTCTTGTAAACTTCCTTTAATGTTTCTGCAATTTAGTTTTTATTCATTTTTTAAACTAATTTTATAACAAAACGCGACAAACATCATCGAATAAGTCAAACATTTTAACAAGCTCTCGTTAGTCATTCCAGCATAGAGAAGTTAAAAACGCGGAGTAAGTCCATTTCATACGAATATTGCTTTTTTTTTTAATCTAAACGTATTTTTTAATCAATTTGTCGTTCTTTGCTCATTTTCAATCATCTAACAAAACGTAAGCGGTGATCACGCATTACTTAATGACTGCTGGCTGGCTTTTCTTGTAAAGATTTAGAAGATGTGTAATTGGGTCGATTTGTGGCTTTTTCCGCTGTTTTGAAATAGGTGCGACCATGCATTCTTTGAACTTTGATATGAATAGTTAAAAAGCAATACGAAGTAGTTAATCTTTTCAATTGCGTAACAATAGCCGAGCTAATCCGCAACACTGTTTTTACATAAGGCGAAGAAAAAAGATTTAGCATCGAGTTTTTAGACAGGGACTTTGTATATCTAGCGGTGTTGCACCTTCTTGAAAATGGCGGAAAATAATCTCAAACCGAGTCTGACAAGAGCCTATAACGCAAAGAGAGGAAATTTAACTCGTAGCAGTAATTCGTAAAATATGATCAGCGCATTATGTTAATTTTTAGCGCTCTGAGAACAAGCTGGTATTCGCATTCTGAATGTGTACGAGAATTATTTGTTAAATTATCAAATAACGAGCGCAATATGGGATAGTCTCTCTCTTTTGCTGTTTAATCTTTTGTCAATGCATGCTATAACCTGGGGCATATTATGACCTTAAAGAAGACGAAGGGAAGTGGTGTCATATAGCTGACACGCATCGATATTTACTCGGGAGAGAAAATGTGATATTCACTACTTTGAAGTAACTTGTCACGTCACGAAGTCTATGCGGCAGGGTAATACCCCGTTACGCCGACATTGTCATTGATTTTTACTGAAGTGACTCGGATAGAATCATTTTATTAACTTATGGTACATATGGAGTAGGGGAATAGTTTATAAAATGCGGTTTAGTAACTTAAAACACAACAAATGCACAGAGTTTGATCTTGCATTTGAAGTTGCAAAACGGTTTACGCTTCATTTCTGCGCCTAAATTATCATTTTATGTTATTACGAATAGCTCAAGACATTATGTGCCACTAGGTAGGTCTTTGTTTCCAATAAAAAAAAGGTTTAACCACAAGGTTTATTTATTATTTTTAAATACGATGAATTACATCATTTGGTTAGCTCCGTGAGCGGGCAAGATGAATCAAATCCTACGCTGTGATTGGCTACCCGAGCGGGCAAGATGGAGCTATTTTGCCCGCTCGGGACTACCCGCCGTGTCCCACAAGAAAAATTTCCTCGAAAGCCATATAATAAATCCTTTATTGACCAAGCTTGTTCGGTCAAGATGGCTTGATATTGGTCTCGTTCTTTTTTTGCGAGTTTATGGACCTCGACTCCGTCTCGGTCCATAAACACGCAAAAACTTGGCCAATATCCAGCCATCTTGAACTCACACTTGGTCAATGATCCATGCACATTTCGAGAGGAAGTCGCATCAGCCTTCACTGGTTTTTACGCGGGTCCTCTACCCTGGTCGAATTGGAATTTGGAGATGTTGGTTTTTGTGGAGGAAGGAAAACCGGAGAATACGGAGAAAAACCCTCGGAGCAAGGCGAGAACCAACAACAAACACAGGCCACATATGGCACCGGGCCGGAATCGAACCCGTGCCAAATAGGTGGGAGGCGAGCGCTACAACCAGGTATAAACAAATTGCTCGTCAGGGCCTCTAAAATTTATTTCACTTCTTGCGAAAGGTCTACTTAAAGCTTTAAAGAGAGCATAAATACTAGTTCCTTTGAAAAGAATTAAATTCCCCAACATTTAAATAATAGCAATAAATACTTAATATTTGCACAACAGTAATGCAATCCTATATAGTATTTTCTCTAAGTTTCTAAATAAATCTTTCCTTATAAATAAATATGACACTCTCTTTGATGGAAAGAAACTTACTCTTGTCGAAATTGCCAGCAACAAAAGCTTGTGTTGAGATAAGTTAAATTAATCTTAATACATCTACATCCTTTTATCTCCTTATGTATCCTTACATCGGTCGATAATAGCCAAATGCTGTTTAAATAAAATGATTCCAATTCTCTTTTTTTAATTAAAATTGTAAAGTTCTGTTTTCCTAGCCGCAAAGTCTTCTTCGTGGGGCTGGGGTGGGGGTTGGGGGCGCAATTTTATATATTTTTCTTTTATTTTCGATGGACTTACCACTGATTACTTGAAGACCTCAGTCTATTTAGGGACGTATCTCTACCAGCTAAACTCTTGCAGAATTGGTTTCTAAAAGAGTATTCCTTTAGTTTGATTGTAAATCATAGTCACCTAAACACAGCTTCAGGTCATCTATGCTTCTAACAGCGCAGCCGTGAGTTTATCATTGATACCTTGATCAACAACACTAACCCAATGGTCTACACTTCGTGACTAATTACATAGCGCGGTTCCCGCTGTGTTTAAAAAGTAGTAAAGCACAACTAAACAATGCTTCGCGTTCAATCAATCAATAACGCTTTCATTCGTCTTAATATCTGACCAGAAGAACCTGCCTCCTTTCCTTAAATTCTCAAATAAATTTGACTTAATATTACCAAAGTTACTGGAACAAGACTCAGCGATGAAGCGATTTGATTTCTCAGAATAACCATTTTACGTTCGTGTCGCTTATCACGTTATTTAGTTCCCCCATGTTTCCTCTCTTAGTTGCTCTTAAATTTCAAGTTAAGAAAGTCGTTAATTAACTAGTCCTCGTCCGTATCATTGCGTTGTTCATATTATAATGAATCAGCTGGCAGCCTGGGCCGAGCGCATCCTGTCGTCCGGCAGAATCTAGAACATAGTCTTTCACTGTTTTAAATGGATAATATCCAGTCTCTCAGCTGAAGCGTTTCCGAAGTCAAAAACATTCTCTATCGTATATTCTTTAATAAGCTCTCCTCGTTCAAGCGAGCTTGCCATTGTGTCAATTTTTTAAGTCGAATTCCCAGAATTCCTCTCGAGCAGACTCCAGGCAGAATCCAGAGCGTTTTGTAATAACAATTGTCTAACTCATACATAGTCCCCCTCCTCGTCCATATTATGCATGTGGCCTGGTGGCGGTATGATGGTGGGTAGAGGTGAAGCCCCTCGCATTGGACTGGCCACGCCTTGATTCATTGACGACCGTGGGGAGGGTCCAGGGGATTTTTTCGGTGAGCCACCGAGAGGGGAGGAAGATGATGGGAGGGGTGGGTCGCACATGGATGAAGTAGAAAACAGTTTGTACCAACCGATAACTAGGTTACTAAGGTCTAACTCGTCGAGTAAAATTTGGACAACACCCATGAAGACTTTACGGTCCATACGTCCATAATCTCCCCAAACAATCACCTGCAACAGAGACATAAAAGGTGTTAGTAAAGCAAAAAGGCGTTCTTGGAACGTTTAGCATCTCTGAACCTATCTCGTACTGCTTAGTACCCAGACCTCTCTCGTATGGTGCATCGTTCTCCTTTCCAGGTCCCTAAGGCTTCACGCTGGCAACCAGGTGGACGTGATTCCCGCTGTTTCAAATACGAAACATGGGAAGAAAGCTGTGCTACCTACCAGTCGGCACAAATGTTGATCATTTCTGCTCCAGTGGCTTCATGGACAGGGGTGAAGAATTTGTAGCAACAAACTTGCTCGTCAATACTTTGTGGCATATAAATGATGATGGCGATGATGAAGCTTGCAAAGTGAATGTTGGTAGCAAAAGAAATAAGCTAAGCTAAACTCAGGATTGCCATGTTACGGTTCTCGCTTCTCATCAGAGAGAACAATTTGGACTCCAGCCCAGCTGATCTAAAGAACCGCGCCCTGATCACTCGATCACGTTTCCCCGGGAGGAAAAGCGCCAACGCAAATTCTCTATTTACCTGAAGTGTCTTGCCAGTGAATTCTACCTTGAACTCTAATTGTTGCTGATATAAAGGTTCTAACGTTCTTCTCGCCGTTCGAGTTTTCTTCTTTACCAAGCAGCGCTTGCCTTCCATCACATACACTTTTACATAGGGCGCTAAAAACAGATGGCACATTTAAAATAATTAAGCTTGTGGCACATTAGGGGTACGACATAGTAGATAAAAGATGCTGGGAAGAAGATGGGGCTTCATGCCTCGCCATCAAAGGAGTCCACTGTTGAATGCTTGACATATTGTTGTGGTAGACGTGTGGGAAAAGCAATTTGTAGATTCTGAGCAGAATTATTTTTTAGCTAGCATCAAATTCTAAATAGCAGTCAATAAAGCAGTCCAGTTAACAGATAACAGGGGTTAAAGTTTCGACAAGTTACCCTACGACGAACGAGCTCGGCCAGCAACAAGATGGTTAGCTTAAATTCAGGACCATGGGATTACAAGAACAAGGTCCTGAACCACCTGGCTACGCTGACTACATTTCGCGCACATACATCCACTGCTAAAAACAATCCAGCGCCCTAAGCCACGGTCACGCTGCCTACATTTCGGGAATTTACATCTACAGCTAACAGAAACCGTTGTAAAAGTATAGATCATAATGTGAACCTCTTTAAATCCACCATAAAAATACTGGTCCGCGGAGAGCTGACATAAAGCGCTCGTTCGAAGAGGCATGTTTTATAAGATGCGCAAGATACGCGCGAATTCCACGCGGGCGCACTCGTGCATTATATATTCAATTAAATAAACCATTTAGCCATGCTTAGCTTACCTGGTAGAATTTTTGAGCCAGGTTTTGGTAACAAACCCTTGGCTCGTATAACCTCCACTTCTAACATTCCTTTTCTGTTATACAGCGCTAGTTGAATGTCCCCCATGGAGGGTGAGGCGAGGACTTGCCGTCCTACAATCTGGGCCGGACCCAGGCCATCGATAAAATCACCCAGGTGACCCTCGTTTCCAAGTTTTATTCCTGGAGGCATCCAAGGACTGGGGAGACAAACAGAGATCAGGTAAGCTTCACTTAAGTGTAAGGAGGCCCTTAAGACACACAGAGACAAGGATGACAATAGCTGATAGAGAGAAATAGTTAAGAAGCCCGGTAAACATCAAAGAAGCAAACAAACAGGCTAAGATTTATGTCTGAAGATCCTTGACCCTGCACATCTTTTGTTTTGTACTCACTGACTATCAAATGCAAGAATTACAAAGTCGCAAAGCTTCTATTGGTTAGCTGTTTCAGCACACATAACCACCTTTTTGTATTTTACCACGTTTTGTGCAGTTTCAAACCCAAAATAGCCAACAAAAACATACAACAAAGAACTTTGCCAGGTTTCATAACCATTTCCCTCTACTGACTATGGGATGACCAAACAAAGGTCACAGAATCATCCCTCACAAAAATAATTCCCTCAAAACACTTTTTGAAACACAGAAGTACCCTTTGTCAAATAGCACAAGGCAAAAAAAAACTTGTTTTTGAACTCCCAGTTCTTCACCTCCCAAAATCTCGCCGAAAAGACGACTCCACAAAAAAATACCAAAATAGTGAATTTCAAAACCAAAGAACTCTGAAGCACGCGCGCTCCCAAATTCGTTCCCAGGGTTCGTTTCCTAAAGCGAGGCAGAGCGGGAAGAGAGTTACTGGAAACGAGGTCAGTGCACACCTGCGAGCGCTGGGAAAACCCGCCTAAACTAATTAAAACATAATATTAACAACTGATTCGTGCCCCGCAGTGGGTGACACTTCGGTCTAGCTCCAGAGAAAGCAATAAATTTAAAACTGAGACACATCACTCATTCTTGGTCGGGGACATTTTGAACAAAACTAAAATTTCCAAGTTTCCTCCGTGTAAACACGAGAAATACTGCCGCGGGATGCTATTCCCTGTAAAATAATATCAATCGATATTGCATGTTAAAAGGGCAGTATTACGAGCTAAGTAAACCTGACATTTTGTATCTGTTTTTCAGTTGCTGGGATACAGACTTCAGTTGTATTTCTATTCAACACTTGACGAGCAAACGGCGCTATTTCAGCGGTAAAACACCAGTCCTGTAGATTTTACAGAATGGTCTTTCTTCACTAAAACAACCTACGAGCTTAAAAACTTTGACGCGTATAATTTGTCTGGATCAATAAGACATTTCGGAAAAAGCAAACAGTGATTAATTCATGCATTTGTAAATAAATCGACAGTGGTTCTTGGTAGTTTAAAATCACATTACTTCCTTGCAAATTACACTTTAAAAAATAACACACAGAGAAAATACAAATTTCCTATTTTGTGTGAAACCTGGTTTCCCCGTTACAATCTTCTCTGCCCTTATCCAGTTTGGCTGAACTTACCGGTACAGTTAAACTACTGTAGCAATTTGTTAACACTAACAGGCTATTAGATGATGTCAAAAATGTCCTGTTATGCTCACGCCAACGTTAAACCCAAGCCGCCAACAAACCCTTTTTAAACCAGGAATTCAGTCGGTAAAACGGTTCGCAACGGGTCCACAGATGAGCTGCTGGTCGGAGTATGGCCTAAACAATGACAAAGACAACAACGAACTGAAAGGTTCCCCGAGAGAAAAACTCGTTTTCAATTCTTGAATTGTTGTCCGGCATGAATAAACGAACACTGCATTTAAACTCAAAGAAGTCTTGAGACGAAACATTCGGTATCACGTCTGTGGACGTATTTTCGACATTCCGCTCAAACTGCTAAAGAATAACGAACTAATCTGCGCAAATGGCGTCGTTAACGTGTGTTTCTCCGCAAATTCCCTCATGTGAGCATAAGCTTCCTGCACAACAACATAGAAGACGTTTCTAGCAAGGAGAAGGCTATTTTGAGCTCGCTGGTCGAGATATAACCTCCGAAACAACTTAACTAGTTCTGGCTGATATCAGTGAAGTGGAGTCCGGATTTTTTTTTTTTCGTCGGACGTTTAACAAACCGTGAAAGTAGCCTTAGCGATGCGTGTGTGACGTTCACTATAAATATTAAGACAAGGAATATGACAAAAATAAATACTGTAACCGATTTAAAGCTTAAGAGGTTATTATTGAATTCCTTCTCACCTCCTTTTAGCTCTAACAACTTGCCCCACTACATCAAAGAAACTCGACATTTCATGTGCGAAATTCTTACACAATACGCACAGACCGACTGATGTGAAGCGGTGTTGACCACTTGCTAATACAGCTCATGTTAAATGCATCTTTGTTACAATAACAACCAAGTGCGGTGACAACGTCATGTTAGACAAATGAATTGTCCATCTAGCTGTTAACGAGCTCAGTTGTTGAATGCATTCGAAGGCGAGAATTTCTAAACATATCAGTAGAAAAAATAATTTATGTACATATGACTATTCGCGAAAAAAAAGCGTTAATTATTCATACGGGGAAAAAATGCTTCAATCATTGCTACATTACTATCGAGATCATAAAATTCTGGGGGTTGAATCAGTGCCAGTTGTCGGTCCTGTTAGGGTAGCTTACTGACAAATTGTCGTTGCTGCTGCCGTTAGAATAGTGAAAAAAACAAAAACAAAAACAAAAGAGAGCGAAGCACATAAACTCACAATAATAACCACACCAGCTAGGGCAGCGCCAGATTTTTTTTTCGATTCTTTAAATGCAAGATTTATTTTCCGCATGTGACATTCTTTGCCCAGATGCTGGACGTCTAATCTTGCTAACACGATTCTCCGACACTTTTGTGGTGTTTACTTAAATCTTGTACAAAAGGCACATCATGCGTGTTCAAGCAAATAAACGTACTTATCCTAACCTCGATAGCCGCAGAAAAGAAAACAATGAAACATGGCCTCATCTGAGGTGTATAATCTATGCTCGCTACTGAATAACTTTAAAAATTATTCTCTACATTGTTCAAAATCTAAAAATGGCCAAAGCGATCTTAGATATGTGAATTTTCAAAAGGGAAATCAAGTACAATACCCGATAAATGTATCAAAAAGCTCATAAAGTATGGTGTCGTACCTGACAGGAGCGAACAAGTGAGTGGTTACACTCCGGACAACTTGTTCGATCCTCGACATAAGAGCGCCGGGTTGAACTAGCCCTCCAAGCAAGAGAAGTCTGTGATCTCAAGTGTAATATTACGAACAGGCGCCTGGTGCAACCGGCCGGTGTATTGATCAGTTCAGAAATAAAACAGCTGGCTATTAAAACAAACCATAACTAGAGCAGCAACGAATGATTTGAATATTTCAATTTAGGGCCCAGTAACTAAGGCAATCGCAGTGTCCTGCTGGTATTTCGAACTTTTCTTGTCGATCCGTCAACTTATTATCTACACACAAGCTTGTTTTCGATGGAATCTTTCGCTTAAAGAAAACACCAATAAAATCTATGCACACAGAATTTAACGAGCTCGTTACAAGCCAATTTACTTTAAAATTCACAACGCAACCCGTCGAAGAGCCAATTTTACGTTTAAAGTTGACAAGAATAAATTTGACATTCTCACTAAAATTTAGATTTTACTACTGTTATTTAGTTTACCCAACAGCAGGTTGTATATTTTACAAGTCTCACTCGGCTTTAGACATTTTACTGTATCATCTAGCACTTTCGTCCAATAATAAAAACAACTCCGGGGTTACATCGTGGTAGAACTGAAGCAATTAAAAATTCCTCAGTTTTAATTGATTTTTCTATTTGACACACCATTTACGAAATATCCGACTACTACTTAGCTCTTCTGTATGTTTTACGTTTTTGACCAATACATAAACAGTCAAATTTTTTGTACAATTGGATCCTGCAACCATAAACAAATATTACATTACTCTTTACTCGGTAATACGCCGGAAAACATGTTTGCTAATTACTTAAAACACAACTGAATCCGGTCAAAAGATTAAAATATTCCGAGATAAAGACTGCAGTTTCTAGGCTGTTTTTTTTAGTTTAGGAGACTAAGTTTTGAAACTGAAGTGGTAACTCGATTATTTTTCAAGCAGGCATTTTTTTTAATTATAGGTAGATCCTTCGCTAACAAAGGCGGGCTGATTACCTTGTTTTGTGTGACTACTGAGGTTCTATAGCATCTTTTACAACAATAGAAAAACACTTATTTGCCACAAGAGCAAAATAACTTCTCGTGGTTCGTATGTTCATGGCATCTAAAACAAAAGCTCCTTTCAATTTCCGCTGAGCAAAGCCTACGTGCTCTGTTTTCGCATCAATCATTCATAGTTAATTCAAAATCACTTACACTCGGCAATTGATTTTGTTATTCCAATCTAATCTTGCGATTCAGATCAACGAGTTCAATGCTCCACGAAGTATAATTTTCACCTTTGGTTAGATAATTCAGTGGTAAAGTGTTTTTCAAGTTTTTAACAAGACACGGAAGCTTATGCTGATTTTAATTTTTTTTCCAGAGTAGAATAAGAAGTGCACAAATTTCATACCCTGCGGCGTAGTACCTGAACACTCACAACGTTTTATGACGGTTTGTCATTATCTCAATACTTCATGCTATTAGCAACAACCCGCCGAAAACCATGGGTCTAGACACTTCTGGAAAAGGATGTTATATTTTTGACGAAGAAAGAAAACTTTTTCAGGACTGCCAGCAGTACGTTTTTCTCTCAAAATCAAGCAAGGGGAGGGGGCGGGGGGGTGAGGCAAGACGTTTCAGACTACAGGGGATTGGGACGAGACATGGGCGCGGCACTCACTTCTCATTTATTCCGCCCCTTTGCATCTGACCCTAAGAGAAAAGACCGGCTGCCACTTTAATATCACACAGTATTGAGCTAGGTTCTGTAATTTGCTATACAGCAGCTTTCCAAATGCTCATTTACCAAATTGGTACTCATTCCTGGACTTCACCACGAGTTCGACACGACAGAAGTCAGATAATTGGTGAGAATTGTCATTGGTGATCTGTGAGACACTGAGAAAATACAATATTTTGCGATAACCGAGTTCAATAGTTGTTTTATCATTCGATCACCAAGTTCGGTTTCATAATTAAATCACTCTCTGACAGCTCACTGAAGCGATCCGCTATTTTTCACACAAGAGCGTGGTTACATTTACGCACGAGCAGAATATTTGCAGCAAAACACATTTAGACGGTACTACGCATGAGCAGGCCCTCATTTGTAGGCAGCTATTCGCAGGTCACATGGTGGGCTCTCAGCCAATGAAAAGAAAGAAAAAGTTTCATTGAATGATAGTATGAGTTATTGGTACTTACCTGCTTTCGACACTAGTAACCGAGCCTGGTATGCTGTTTAAGCTACCGCTCCTGTCACTTGCTATGGACGACGACCGACTGCTCCGTCCACTGCCTCCAAAGCTCTCGCTGCGACCAGTCCCACGGGAAGGCTTGATGTAGCCGCCTGTAGGGAAGACATGAAGATTATTAAGACTGCCGGAACGAGCCTCGTCACGAGCCAGCAGCTTCCCTGTGGAGGAGAGGTGTGGGGAGCAAAATCGTCAGTATACAAGTATTTATATAACGCCTTCTAATAATCTAATAAGTGGCAAAGGTTTTAAACTACCCCATTTGTGAGTAAAATACTCTTAAAAGAATGCTAAACGTCTCGAAAGGCGAATGCAGTAACGCAAGAGTTTCCTATATAGAAGTCCTTTTCGGCGTGTCACGCAATCTTCCCTTTCCAACAAAGAAGCACTTTGTGACGAATCCGAAGGAAGTTAGCAAGCCACGGCATTGCAAGACTGGTTTCTTAAAGTCTTCGCCGTGTTATCTACATGGTTGGCTACGTAAAGGTTGAACTCAACTGATGGCCTGTTTCAGCTGATTGAGCAGCAAGATGGTAAAACCACAAGCCAAAGTACTACGTCAGTAGCTACTAAGCGCATCCTCCCCGCCCCGACTCTCCGACAGAATGTCAAGCGGGCTTCTCACACAAAGACCACAACAACGTAAATATTGATTGGAATTGTTTGTTGGAAGAACGAAGAAAAAAAGAACAACTCACTAATTAACCTTTAAGTCGCCAAGACGTAAAGAACGGCTACTGAGGAGATAAATGACCCCAAGACTTACTTACAACCCGTGGAACAGTGATGTAGAAGAAGAGGAAGGTTAGCAGGAAATCAGAGGAGTACCTTTACAAGAGAATTCTTTAAAGATGTACAGCATTAAAGTAACACCAGACCGAAAACAATCATTATTCTCCCAAGGTTCGTCAAACAAGAAGCGAAAAATACGATAAGAAAACTTTCGGAGGCGCGAAAACTAGAAGGGCAACGGGAAGAAAAAACGTTTTACAAACGTTATCCCTCCTTTCCTGCAGTATCCACGCGACAATTTTTCACTTCAGTATTTTTCGCTACTCGCTAAATTCTCCAAGAGTGAAAAACGAAATGTTTTGCAGTCAAGATTAGACCGGAATATAGTGGTTACAAAGAATGAAAGATTTAACTCACCTTCACCATTCGGCAAGATCGGTTAGTGTTAGCAAATAAAGCAAAAGAATTTACAGTGAGTAGTGTTTCTGTACAGAATAAGGCCATTTAGTTTACATTTAAACTAAGAGATCAGTTCATGAATTAACTTCGACAGAGATTGCCTTTCACTGAACAGAGTATCTTTCCAATTTCTGTTTTTGCGAAACATTCGGTTCATTTTCCCGCCATTTAGAGCAGGTCCCATGTTATCCCGCCTTAGCGACAGGCTCGTTTTCCCGCCTTTCAGCGCACGCGACATGTTTTCCCGTCTTAGCGACAGGTTGGTTTTCTCGCCTTTTACAACATGCGACCTTAGAGTCAGGTTTGCTTCCTCGCCTTTTAGTGCAAGCGACATGCTTTCGCGCCTTGGCGGAAGGTTCGTTCATGTCTTCCCACCTTTGCGAAAGGTTCGTTTTCCCGCCTTTTAGAACATGCGACGTATTTTTCCGCCTTTAAAACAGCTTCGTTTTCCCGCCTTCTAGAGGTCTCATCTTTTCCCACCCTTTAGACTAGCTTCTCCGGATAAGGTCACGAAAACTCACGTCGACAGCGAACTCCCCATTCTCTACTTTGTACGAAACAGTAACCACGTTGATTGCAGTAATATGAAATTTGCATCTCATCGCCAACTCACCGTTAGGAAGTCCACGGTCCCTTTCGTGCAAGCTTGAGCTGCTCTGACTCCTGCCATGGCCGAGAGGGACTGGACTCGGTATCGGGAAAGGACTCCGCGGCCGCTCGCTTTCAGAATCATTCATCGGTAAACTGCTTAAGCTGTTGCGGCGTCGAATACGTCCGTCTTCTAAAAAAAGACAACAACAAACGCAAACATGTTAAAACAGAGATATAAGTCACATATTTGAGAGTGAACCGTTTTAAAAGTACACTCGAGTTTGACCTTATCTCAAAGAATGCAGCGCAGAAAATAATACTTATATAAATCACATGACAACTTAAAATAATGCTATCATTTTGTACAGCAGAACTTGAGAAATGAAAAAAACCCATTTGCAGGTGAGAATGACGATCGATGGCTTGGATGGAAATGGACTACAGAGTGGATTGTAACGTTATCAAGATGGCTCGTTAGATTTCTTTGATATTCTGCAGCCGCCTCTATGATCAAGGAATTTGTCTAAAGAATTACTTTTTAATTTTCAGTTATATTCTATTTAGAAAAATGACGCGCAATTCGATGGTTTATCAGCTATTTAAACCAAGTGAAATGACAGTGAGTATTCCTGCGTTGTTTTTCAAATGGAGAAAAACAATTTCTATGCAGTTTCAGATGGCATGCAGCACCCTCAGTTATTGTATCAAACAATTTTTTTTTTTCAGAATAACCCGATGCATTATTTCTTCAATATTTACGATTATTTTTTTTAGCGTCATTATTAACGCGATCATCTTGTCATTTGGGTCATTTATTACATTAATCAAGGTTAAGAAACTATTACTCTGCATTTGCTATGAAGTTATTTTTTGACATTACAGCTGTAGCAGGCGGGCTTGTTAATGTTTGAGTGATATGTGAGTGAACTCACGGGTTTTTCTGTGGCTTTCATATGGCACTCCTTGCTCGTGTGAGGTCATTTCAGGTGAATACATGCGCTCTACAATAGTAACATAGCAGTGTTAGACTTATGGACCAGCGCTCAGCGGTGTCATTAGAAAACAGGACTTTGCTTCATGTAGTGAACACTGAAAACATGACGGTGATAAAGTATGAGTGAAAACTTAAGACCTCAGTTACGCTTGCCATCACCAGGTGGTGTTATTATTCTTAGTAATATCTTTAATTAACTATTTTTATCTCATAATTGAGAAAATTACTTCAGTGTGATTGGCTGAAAGCAGACCAATTAATAATATATATTTTTTAATTTGCAGTGCATTGCAAATGAACTCAGACGCGTTCGTAATTTTCTCAGTCATGTAAAAAGTAGTTCGATGAAAGCTTGAGCAGTTAAGGATTTACACATACAATTCTTTCAATTTCACTCGACTTGAGGCTCGTGAAAGAGAATTGTCAAATATCGCAAGCTAGCATATCCTTGATTGCACTCGCATTCATACGATTACCTATCCTAATTCTTAAAGTAGTTATTAGTATCTTGTGGAAAAAGGACAGTTGTTTACCTTGAAAATAAAAGCAGTTTGTAAAGCCTATGAAATTAATTAATTGTAAATTTAATTTTAAGTCCTTTTGTAGCAGTTCTATTGAGCCTTTTAGAGATTAGAGATTAGATCGTGCGACACAAACATTTAACTGAAAACCTTACCGTTTAAACAGTTATAATATTAAGTCACCCTAATTTAGTCCTAATTGATTCTCCTTACTAATTCAGATACACCTCTACAAATGACAACTGTGAGAATTTAGCTCTATATCATCGGCTGTTACCTTGAGGAGCATGCAACCCCTGATGGTGTGGGGGCATCCCCAGAGAATGTTTTGGCCCTGGTAAGGGCGACGGACTCCCCGTTCTTGCCGTGGGCCTCGGTGACTGGCGCCCAGGTCTCGGGGACATGCTTGGGTCATACATCCCACCGTTTTGTGTAAACACGGAGTCTGGGGCCTGGCCATATCCCATCCTCCCTTTAGCGCCGCCGACTACCAGTTTAGCTCTTGCAGGATCGATGTCCTTTATCTTCTGTTTAACGGCTCGGGCTCGTTCTTCTTCGTCTGTGGTTAAGATTGTTTAATTTTAGATTTTAGGTTACTGTAGTTTAGATACGGAGCAGTAGAAGGATTATCGCCGATGTTCTGTAAACAGTCTTCGTTTTAGTTCTATAAGCCTATAGCCAGTGCTGCGAGTCGTAGAGTTGTAGAGGTGGTTATCATTCCATTCTGAGTCGAAATTCATGTTTATCAGTATTTATAGTTAATAAACTATAGCTGTCAGTGTAATATTAGCATCGTTTGCCATGAACCTTTTTAAAATTGCTGCTAGCATTCTTAAACGTGACACATTCTCTTAGTCTTCCAATACCACTTAATTTAAATAGACAAAAAAAACAACCTGAGTTTCAGTTCTCCAAATCCAAGGTCCTCTGTGAATCGCTCCTTAGTGCAAAATAGGGCAGAATCACGAGCCACGGAAAGCGCAGATTTGCTCCTGCTTGCTGGAAAAAAATAGTGCACTGCTCTGATTGGTGAAGGCATGTCACATGACCTTTTCAACCAATGACAAAGCTATGAAAACGCGCGGCTTTGAATTGAGTGTCATCGAAAAGTAAAAGCGTTGTTATAAAACTGACTCGTACATAAATTCCTAGCCGTTTTTAACACAAAACTCTCGGGCATAGAGACAAATCAGGCAAAACCATCACCGTCAGAAATCGGCACAACCATCACGTGTTGAACGATAAATCTCAAGAAAACGTGCCACGTTTGAAGAAAGGTTCTATAATCCTGTACACGACTGAGTTTAAGTTAGTTAAAGTCGCTTATTTTTAAAGTACAATTAAATACGTAGTGAAATGTGGAAAATGCGGTGATATATGTTGTTATTAGTAGTCAGTCACGTGGTCTTACCCATCGGTTCACGTCCTGGAGGTAGTTGAGGCAATAACCGGGACTTTTTAGCCCCGGGGCCTCCGCTAGGGGACATTCTACCAGGGGAATACGATCCAGGGGATGTGTAACCATGCATACTCGGGGACATGCGATCGTCATGAAAGCGACCAGTTCCATGTTGGTGAGGAGGCATTGGTCTAGTCTGTTGAGGCGGCATTCTGTTGGGGTCAGCGGCGTAATGGGGGTAAGCTGCATGCTGAGGAGACTGGGGCTGATGAGTTGGTGACGTGTGGTATTGCTTGACAGTGTACGCTTCAAGTGAAGTTTATAGCAGGATTAGAACATGCGCAGAAAGAACTTCGTCACCAGAGCCTTTTGAGCGTTGCCGTAGGCGACCAGACGCCATCTTGAAAAGCAACACTCAGAAAGCCTTGGTTGAACAAGTCATTCTTGAGTTTAGCGAGAGTTTAAAAGAATTCTCATAACGATGAAGTAAAATTTAAGTAAATGTTTCTGAATTTTGGTAATTACATTTGTTAGATTTTAGGTTGTGGTTTGAAAATTGCAATCGATAAGAGCGGATTATTATAAAATGAACTTTGTTTGATATGCGTGGAATGAAATATATATCGTGATGAAGATTTGGGCAGTTTAAAAACATCAATGTAGGGTTTATAAAGTTAACATTCCATTTTCACTTAAGATTTGAATCAGTTTGGAATAGATTTGTTCAAATACAAGTTATCTTTTAAAATTTTACAACTGATAAAAACTTTAAATTGATAAACTTTTTAGTCATTATGATAAAAATAGTGTTATACGTGACATAGGAATTAAATTTGTCTCTCGTCTGGACCTCAAACTTCGTTGACTTAGACTCTAAGCATATCAGTGTCTACAGCAGTTTACGTGTTGTACGTTGTTTGTATTTAGATCATAGACTTGCCCGCCTGGACTACTATTAGCTATCCGCGGGCTAGTCTAACTGTAAAAATGTAAATTGAGGAACGGAAATAAAGATTGAAAGACTGTATGACAGAGCGCGTGTACAATCTGGTAACTATGCGGACACATTACTCTCGTACCTTGTACCATCTGCGACTGAGTGAAAGGAGGTCTGGGGCTGTCACGATGATGATCAATCAACTGCTGCTTCAAGAGCTCATTCTCGGGTGAGTTGTAAGGAGGTTGAGAACTAGTCACCGGTCCATTCGGAGTGAATCGAGCCTCTTCCTCGTAATCACTGCCATAACCAGGGGAACCGGCTGAGGAACAAATAATTAGCAGGTCAAACTGGTTTAAACCGGCTGAGGAACAAATAGTAGACAGGTCAAAGTGGTTTAAACCAGCTGAGGAACAAATAATAGAAAGGTCAAACTGGTTTAAAATGGAAGACTTGTATACACATAACAAACATAACAATATTAGATACTCTGATGACGGTGAAGATTTTCGCTAGGTCATGAAAACATTAGACTGCGAGCAGTCTCTCTTTTCCTCAAAAACAGTGGGAAACAACGCAACACAAGTTAGCGCCCGAGCGTGGTTGTGAGCGTGACATGCTAGCGGCGATGTCACTCGCCGCTCACACGTCACGCTCACAGCCACGCTCGCACGCTTACTTTTTTCCGTTCTTCCCAACTTATTCTCGAGGAAAAGAGAGACTGCTCGCAGTCTGTGAAAACATCAGATACTAAAAACATACATTTTCAGAACAACCTTCAACCGAAATATCACCCAAGAGCTGTTATAGCCTTCCACGCTCGCTGTAAAATAACCGAATTATTTAACGGTAAATTCCTGTTCACTTGCGTTGCTTAAGTCATACCTTGCTCGGTTGCTGGTTCACCAGGTCCTCTCGGTCCCTTAAATCTGAAGGAATTGTGAGGAGACTGGTTAGGAGTTGGCGGCACAAGAGGATCACTGTCGTCATCGTGGTGCTTGAGTGGGTACCAGTACCCGTTACCGTCGAGGTTCGCCTCGGCCATGTGCAGTACAACCTGGGTCGAGATTAACAAACCGACAAGGTCAAAAACTTAGTAGTTTCAAAGGATGGCCCAGTCCGCTTAGTGTTACACTATGCATGAATTACGTAACCAAAATGTTTCTATTGGTCAGTTCCTCATTCAGAAGTAAACAACTATTGTCACTGGGGCCATCTAGTACAAACGCCCCAAATCTCTCCGGGATTCAAGGATAAAAATCCCCGCGCGCTCGTAGTCTCCTGGGTGTTCTGTTTCACACAGGTTTTGTATAAATAGGCCTGTTTTGGCCT